>Ga0214178_1000351_pt1 | contig 14151 bp, 21 predicted proteins | sample TroBogEpilimnion_28_FD_153016 | JGI IMG/M metagenome (GOLD analysis project Ga0214178, IMG submission 153016) | Freshwater microbial communities from Trout Bog Lake, WI - 17SEP2007 epilimnion | ecosystem: Environmental > Aquatic > Freshwater > Lake > Epilimnion/Euphotic zone | place: Trout Bog... | reverse complement strand
CCGTCTCCTGCCACGTCTGGAACAAGTTTGGTCGTCACGGCTGGTCAGGGTTCATACTTCCCTGCCACGCCGTTTGACGCAACCATCTGGCCTGCTGGTTCTCAGCCAACAAACACCAACGCTGAAATCGTAAGAGTCACAACAGTCTCTACTGACACCTTCACGATTACGAGAGCGCAGTACGGAACCACAGCTCAGAGTATTGCTATTGGTTACAACATTGCTCAGACAGTTGACGCAAACCTACTTAACCAATTAGCACCGCTCTCGGGCGCTACGTTTACTGGGGCAGTTACTTCACCTGACTTTGTTGCCTCTGGTCTTACCGGCGCAACTGGTGGGTATCGCTGGGTGGGTTCTAAAACAACATCAGGCGCACCTACTTCGGGAACGTTCGCTGTTGGTGACATGATGTGGGACATCACCGCAACGCTTTGGATTTGCACTATTGCTGGTACTCCAGGAACATGGAACCCCGTATCAAGCATTGACCTAACTCGACGCTCGGCAACCGCAACCGCAATTCTTGGTGAAGTAACTGTTTTTAACGGCTCAACGGCTTCACAAACAATTACGCTACCTGCCAACCCAGTTTCAGGAACTTCATACGCAATAGTTAACAACGCTTCGGTTACGGTAAACATTCTTGGTGGTACTAACTCACTAAGCATTGAAAACGTAACCTATACCGCATCAACCCCTTACACGGTTCCTGTTGGCGCTGGCTACGGCTTTGTGTTTGACGGTACTGGTATCTGGTACGGAACATGGACTACCGACATAACGAACCTTGTTGGTATTCTTGCTGTTGGTAACGGTGGAACTGGTACGGCTTCAGCTCCGGCAATCGGATCAATCCCAGTTGCAACTTCGACCTCGGTTTACTCCCCACTCGCCATTGGAGCCAACAACACTGTTCTTACCTCTAACGGTACGACAGCTTCGTGGGCTGCTGGTGTTTCGCTAAGTGGTACAAACACTTGGTCGGGACAAAACACCTTTAGTGGTGGCCTTGTAATAAACAGCACAGTAACAGCAACTAACGGTTCTGGCGCTATGCAAACAGACGATTATCAAACTATGACAATAATGGGGGCCTACTAATGGCAACGACACCAACACTCATGTACGGCGCTCAAACGAGCAATGTTCTTTCAACGCTCTACACCGCACCGGCATCCGGCACAACTATCGTGACTAACGTAGTCGCTGCTAACCCTACAACGGCGGCTCAGACCTTTACGCTTAACTCAACAAACGGTGGTGTTTCTTATCCACTGCTTTCAAACGTGACCGTACCTGCCAACACTTCTGCCTTCTTTGATCTAAAACAAGTTGTCGGCACGAGCCAAGCCATCACAGGTTTTTCTAACGGTGGTGCTGGAACCCCTGGAGCATTTACAGCCGCAACAAACGCTACTTCTAACAACTGGAACTCAATCGCCACAAACGGCGCAGGAGTATGGGTTGCCGTAGGAGCTACGACTGGTGCAGCGGCGACCACGACTGGTATTTACTCAACCAACAACGGTGTTACTTGGTCAACATTTACACTCCCTACTTCATCTATTTGGACTTCTGTCACTTACGGAAACGGCTACTTTGTTGCTGTCGCTGGTGCAGGTAACGCAGCAGGTACTTCAACATCAACCGCTACGGCTTACTCAACAGTGGCTAACGTCGCTTCAACGTGGACTGCCGGTGGTGCGCTTCCCTCTACAACCACTTGGGTCAGCGTTGCTTTCGGACTCGTTAACGGAACCACCCCTACATTCGTAGCAATCGCAGGTGCTGGTACTGCTGGAACGGCTGCGGCTTACTCGACAAACAACGGCACTTCCTGGACAGCCTCAACGCTTGCCACAAGTGCAACGTGGGTTTCTTTGACATACGGTAACGGATACTTCGTTGCTATTGCTGGTTCGGGAACCGCAAGCACAGTCAACGGTTACTCATCAACTGGAATTGGAACTTGGACTGCCGGTTCTGCCCTGCCTTCGTCAACAACTTGGGAATCAGTTACTTACGGTAACGGTGCTTGGGTTGCGGTGGCTGGTGGTGGAACATCAGGAACAATCAACGCTTACATGACTACTATTGGAACGTGGGTCGCTGGATCAGCATTGCCTTCATCCGCAGCCTGGTACGGCGTTACCTACTCTGGTGGAAACTTTATCGCCGTAGGAACTAACGTTGCCGCTTGGACTAACGGAGTCGGTGGAACATGGACTGCGTACTCAACGCAACCTGCCGTAGCCTTTAGAGCTGTTGGCGCTGGTCAAGGTCAAGTCGTAACAATCGCCTACGGTGCCTCAACAATTAACTATTCTTCAAACCCGAACCTGTCTCTTTCTATTAGCGGAGTAGTAATCGTTTAATCATGGGTACTAATCAATTTCCCTTAATTCAAACACTTAACAGTCTTGGATTACAACTTCAACAAACAATTACTTCTTCTGGCTCTGTCACAATTCCTGCTGGTATTTCTTGGGTTTTTGCCATTGTTATAGGTGGGGGTGGTAGCGGTGGTTCTGCCGGTGGCGGTGGTGGCGGTGTGTCAATGGGTTGGACTCCTGCATCTTCTTACGCAACAATAGGTGCAGGCGGTGCGTCTGTTACTGGCTTATCGGGAAACATTGGTGGAACATCTCTTTACGGAATTATTATGGGTGGCGGCGGCGGTGGCGGCGGTGGCGCTGGCGGACTACAACCTCCAACTGCTGGTGGACTTTATGGAGGGGCAGGAGGGGGAGGTGCAAATTATTCTTACGGCCCTTCTCCAACAACGGTTTATTTCAGTGGTGCAGGCGCTACTCCTTACACTGGGGGAATCCTTATTGATTATAATTCAACCGGATACCCTAGCGCTGGTTCTGTTCAGTTTGGTTTTAGTACTACACAAGCAGTTTTAGGTAATTCTCAAAATGGTTGGAGTGGTTCTGGGGGCATGATTAATAATAGTACTTATTTTGTTCCTGGTACAGGTATGAGTTCGGGCGGGGCGGGCGGGTCAAACAACGCTGGTTCAGCTTCGGCTCCGGTTCCGGCGGCTGGTTATTTTACTGGCGGCGGTGGTGGAAGCAATTATAACGTAACAGTCGGTGGTTCTGGTGGTTCGGGAAATAATGGTGCAAACGCCGGTGGTACAGGAGGCACTACTACCAACCAGAGCGCCGGTGGCGGTGGTGGTTATTTAGCGGCTGGGTCGTCGGCAGGCACAGGGTCAACCAGCGCAGGTGGAGCTGGTGGTAGTGGCGGAGGCGGAGGCGGAGGGTCTAATAATAACGGCAGTGGAAAAGGCGGCAACGGCTGTGTTCTTCTTTATTACTAAAGGTTTCTAATGCAATCATCATTTCCCATACAATCAATAAACGAAACAAACCCTTATGGTTTAACGCTTCGTCAAGTTATTACAACTTCAGGAGCCGTAACCCTTCCAGCAAGAACATATCTTGTTTTTGCAATTTTAGTTGGTGGTGGTGCTGCTGGTACGACCACAAAAGGTGGGAATGGCGGTGAAGTTTCAATGGGTTGGGTAATACCAACTACAACTTGCACCATTGGTGCTTCAGGATCGGGTGTTACTTCATTTGGCAACATTAAATCATCAACATTGCTTATTGCCAACCAAGTTGGAACTGCTCCAGGTGGTTCTGGTTCCGGCGTTGCTGGTACAGGTTGGATTGTTGGCGGTGGTGGCGGTGTAAATGCTGCTGGCGGAACAACACCTTTTTATTCAGGAGGTGTTGGGGTTACGGGTGCAGGGGGAGGCGGCGCTGGATTTGCTGGAAACGGAAACCCAGGCGTAGGAACCGTTGGTGGTGCTGGTGGTAATGGCGGTGGCGGCGGTGGCGCTGGAACAACACCTGGTGCTGGCGGAGTTGGCGCTCTTTTTCTATATTACTAAAAGGAATAAAAATGTTTATTTTTGCTCACGTTATTGATAAAAAAGTAGTAAACACAATAGTTGCAGATAGCCTTGAAAACGCAGAAGGCGTTACTGGTGCGGGTTTAGCAATTCTTGTTCCAGATGATATTTCTGTTGGTATCGGCTGGACATACGACGGCACTACGTTTATAGCTCCACAATGATCTGTATTCACTGCTCTCAATCAATCGTGCAACTCTCAGAGGGTGAGTGGTTTCACGAAGTAGAAGGTTTTACCCGAACCTGCCCTCAAACATTCGCTGAACCAACTAACTAAGGACACCAATGCTCGGTGGTAACTATCTCGGTCAGGCGTACCTCGCCGATGGTTACGCTGGGTCAACAGTAATAAACGCCACTGGAAGCCTCTCAGCTTCTTTTTCGGCAAGCGGAACTGGCTCTGCACAACTTCCTGGAACTGGTGCGCTCAGTGCGACCTTTTCAACATCGGGTACGGCAACCACATTTATTCCTGGTACAGGTGCGCTTACAAGTTCATTTAGTGCTTCAGGAACTGGCTCTGCACAACTTCCTGGAACAGGTTCTCTTTCTGCAACCTTCTCAGCAAGTGGCACTGGCTCGGCGTTTGAACCAGCTACAGGTAGCCTTACAAGTTCATTCTTGGCAAGTGGTACGGGTACAGCGTTTGAACCGGCAACAGGTTCATTAACAAGTACTTTCTCTGCGTCAGGAACTGGGTCAGCGTTTGAGCCGGCAACAGGAAGCCTTAGTGCTTCTTTTAACGCAACTGCAACAGGTGTTGAAGTAAATCCAGCTACTGGTTCCCTCACCTCAACGTTTAGCGCAAGCGGTACGGCAACAACATTTATCCCTGCTACCGGCTCGCAATCAGGAACATTCTCGGCAAGTGGAACTGGCTCAGCTGCTCTCTTTGGAACTGGCGCTCTAACAGCGTCGTTCTCGGCTAGTGCCACAGGGTCAGCCTTCCTGCCTTCAACTGGTTCACTCACCGGCACGTTTAACGGCTCTGCAACAGGGTCAGCGCAACTGCCTGGAACCGGCGCACTCACTTCGACCTTCAGCACCTCTGCTACTGGTTCAGCCTTTGAACCAGGGTCGGCACAACTCAACGCAACATTTACAGCCTCGGCTACGGCAATTCTCGTACCTGCTGCTGGTGGATTTCTCAACGTTTCATTCTCGGCAAGCGGTACTGCAACTACGTTCATTCCTGCTACTGGGTCGTTGTCGTCAGATTTTGCTGGTAGCGCAACTGGTAGCGCAGCTCTCTATGGTATCGCTTCGGTATCAGGCTCATTCAGCGCCTCGGCTACTGGCTCGGCTTTCTTGCCATCAAGCGGAAGTCTTAACGGACAGTTCAATGGTTCAGCCACAGGATTTGCCCGACTTACCGGTACTGGATCCATTGTTGGAACCTACTCTGCCTCGTCTAGTGGTAGTGCGTATGAACCGGCGTTTGGAAGCACTAGCGCCACGTTTTCGGCTAATTCCATCGGCGCAATCGTTGTTAACGGAAATGCCACCCTATCTGCCAACACCAGTCTTAGCGCCCTCGGAAACGCCTTTGAGCCTGCTTTCGGGGCAATCCAGTCAACATTCTCGGCTACGGCAAATAGTCAAGTATTCCCATTCTCAGAACCAGGTTCGGTTACAGGCGACTTTAAGACCGGCGGACTTCGTGGGTCATTCAAAGTCGGACAAGTTCAAGGTGATTTCAAGACCGCAAACGTTCACGGCGCTTGGAAAATTGCTACCGTTGCAGGTGACTTTGAGGTAGCAAACATTCAAACTAAAGCAAAGATTCTCGTCAAGGTTTAAGGAGACAACATGAGTTACAACGTTATTGAGGGTTCAACAATCCAGTTCTACACTTCACAACCCTTCACGTCTATTAGCGGAACGGTAGTCAACCCTGACAAAGTTAATTTTAGCTACTCCATTCAAGGACAGACTGAGCAGACTTTTACATGGGTCAATCCAACTGGTGATCCGACTAACACAATCCATCAAGGTTCACAAGGCACAGGGTATTTCTACGCCAACGTCTCAACCGTAGGTCAGCCTGGCACTTGGAATTGGCAATGGTACGGCTACCCATCATCGGGCGCTGACACCACCGCCACACAGGTAGCAGCTCAAGGAACAGTCATTGTATCTGCTTCAGACTTGTAGTAAAGTTCCTGATAGGCGAGGAAACCTATCAAGGAGGCTGTATGGATTTGTCAGAGTTCTATGAAGACAAGCGCAGACCATGTTTGTTTACAAGAGCAACAAAAGATTTAAGCAAAGAAGATTTAGATAAATTAACTGCTGCAATGGCGGAAACTGAAATAACAGTTTCTTCGATTGGCGGTTGGTTAGAGAAACGAAAGATAAAAATCTCTTTGCCTACGATTAGGCGACACCGAGTAGGGGAGTGCGACTGTGGCAAAATTGCTTGACGAGTTCGAGCGTCGTCACAAGAAAGAACACCCTACTGGTTGGGAGCCATCTCTGCAATGGGATGGTAGCAAGGGAACCATAACCGCACAACTCGACAACGAGCCTGATGACGAAGTGTGGGCAACCTTAATTGAAGACTGGGGATTAGACCCACGTCGAACAATGGTTGTAGATGGATCACTGCAAATCCGCGCATGGGATGTAGGCGACGGTGATGGTGGAACTCGTAGGCATAAGTACTACCGAGCCACAATTAAGCCACGCGAACTGACTGTGGATAGAGCAGACATTGACGCTCTATGCAAGTTAGTTGAAAAGCGCAAACCAGTTAAGCCAATTAAGAATGAAACCAAGCGAGCCTTCCTCGTACTGCTTTCAGACTGGCAACTTGGTAAAGGTGAGAACGGCGGAACCGAGCAAACAACGCAACGGATTCTTAACGCCTGTGACAAAGCTGTGCAAAGGTTCAAAGACCTGAGCAAACTTGGTCAAGCACCTAGCGTTGTTTATCTTATTGGACTTGGCGACCTGTCAGAGGGTTGTTCTGAGTTTTACGCTATGCAGGAATGGCAGACCGACCTTAACCGTCGAGAGCAAGAGCGCCTAGCAAGACGACTCATTCTGTGTTTCATTGACGCTTTCGTTGACCTCGGCGTACCTGTGATTGCTACTGGCGTTCCTGGTAATCACGGCGAGAACCGCAAGAACGGCAAGGCGTACACCGATTTCACCGACAACTCAGACGTATCAGTGTTTGAGACTGTGGCTGAGATTATGGCTGCAAACCCTGAGCGTTATGGCAATGTTTCTGTTCCGCTTGAACTTTGCGCAGACGATTTAACAATGACCCTAGACCTTATGGGAGTGCCAGTTGCCTTTGCGCATGGACACCAGTTCAGGTCAGGCACTAATTCTCAGGCTAAAGCTGAGGGATGGTGGAAGGGTCAGGCTCTAGGGCGAACAGGTGTTAGTGACGCAGAGATTCTTTGCTTTGGTCACTTTCATCACTTTGTTATGAGTGAAGCCACAGGGCGCACAGTAATCCAATCACCGGCGCTTGATGGTGGATCCAAGTGGTTTACAGGTTCATCAGGTCAGTCGTCACAGGCTGGTATGGTGACATTATGTGTTGGATCGCAAGTAGGGGTTCGTGGATGGAGTGACCTGCTGATACTATAAGTGTCGCATACATTCTTACTCGAAACTTGCATTGCAAAGCCCTCGAACTGTCGTGAGATAGGTCGGGGGCTTTCTCTATGTTAGAATAGATACCCCTATGGAACTACATTACGTCTGCTCTCATTGCCAAACAATCACCGTTCTCCACAAGGGAGACCTCAGCAGAATTGTATTTGGTAAACTTCCAAACAAGCTCTTAGAAGCCGAAACAAAACACCATTGCATTACCAAACGAAAGGCAGTCGCATGAACAACATGGACAGAAACATTTGCCGTACCGCAGTACCAGCAATTATTGGAGCAGTAGTCGCTTACGTTGTAAAACTGTGGGCAAAAATGCCAGCAGCAGACTTGGCGTATTTAACACCACTAGCGACCACTGCGTACTACACAGCAGTACGTTTTGCCGAAGAGAAGTTTCCAAAGGCTTCATGGCTGCTTGGATGCCTTCCGGTTAAAACTGCACCTGCACCAGAAGTAACAGTTCAGGCAACGGGAACAGTCACACCTCCAAAAGCGTAATGTCTGCGTTCGTTAAATCGGACACTAGGACACCTGTACCTGGAGACATAGTCTTTGCTCACTCAAACGGCCTTATGGGTCGTGCTATTCGTTTTGGCGAAATGCTTAGGTGGCGCAAGGGTAGTCATTGGAACCACGCTTGCGTCATCTCTAGGGTTGAACAAGACGGTACGGCTTACGTTATTCAAGCGGACATTCGTGGCGTAAATGAAGCTCGACTGGATTCAGTTGGTCAGTACGTCATTATTGAATTGCCCTACGGAGTTAACCGCAACAAGGTTCTTGCCTTTACTAAAGCGCAAGTCGGATCTAAGTACGGCATCTTGTCAATCCTTAGCATTGTCTTTGACATACTTTCGCCAAACTGGTTTCCTTCGCTAAGGATGCCTCGAACGTGGATTTGCTCTGCCGTCACCGGTGAGGCGCTTCGCTACGGTGGCTGGTTGCAAAACTGGGATGACCTTTACTGTGTCACACCGGCGCAGCTGTTCGATGCATTGGCAAACACGCTGTAATTACTGTACAATTACAGGACACTGAACAAGTGACTTGAGCCTCCTCGCTCTTCTAAATCCCCCCACTGGCCTCGACTCCGGTGGGGGGATTTCTCTTTATCGTTGACATTAGTGTCCACATGGTGTACGCTTACTAAGTCCACCAAAAGGACAAGCCGAGGAGGGCTTATGTTGCAGACAGTAAATCAGTGTTTTGCTTGCGAACTAATAGGCGTAGGCAAATGGCAGAACTCGTTTGAGTTTATGTGCTTTAAGTGCATGGATCAGTACGAGCTGACGATAGTAAGAGATGTTTATCCACAACCGGAGGAAATGTGCAGACCACAGTTACAGAATGGAATGGCCTTGCGCCTGGCGACGACATCAAAGTCAAGGGAGAGCGCGGCTACTACAAGTTCCGTTCGGCTGCACTTGATGAAGACGGAGTGGCCCAATGGGTAACTGTAATAGGTGGCCCAATGCACCATTCGTCATTTCGTCACTTCACACCAGACCGTATAACTATAAAGAAAATAGGAAGGAGGAATAAAAGTGAAACTAATTGACACACTCACCGAACTAGATTTCGTACGCGAATCTGAGGGCGAATTTAGCAACACCTACAAAGCATCGGGCTTTGACCTACGCAGCAATGTATTCGTCAATGAGTCTCTAAATGAGAGCCAAGTGCAGGTATGCCTTATGCCCCACGACCCTGACGATGAACCACTATGGGTTACGTTTAGCAAGTATTGTTCAGCAGTAGATAACCTACTCAAATTATGGACAGGGAAAGATGACTGACCTACAACAGCTACTTCAAGACAGACTAGGTATAGATTTAACCAAGTACCTAAAGAACTGTTTGAAACAAGGACTCAGTTGTCGCAAGATAGCAGAGGCATTAAAAGACGAGACTGGTGTTCACGTCTCGAAGTCGGCGGTCTTTAACTGGGTCGCTGATGTCACACCTAAGAAATAAAGTATTACCAACTAGAAGCCAGAGGAGGCTCAAATGAATAGCATTGAAATTAACGAATTGGCGGCGGCTCTTGTAGCGGCTCAAGGTGAGTTCAGCGCAGTACCGAAGGGTGCAGTCAATCCCTTCTTCAAGAGTAAGTATGCAGCTCTGCCCGATGTAGTGGCGAGTGCTAGTCCGGTGTTGTCAAAGCATGGGTTGGCAATCAGCCAGCACATTACTTACGACGAGAACGGCAACGATGCACTTATGACCTATTTGATTCACAAGTCAGGACAGTACCTTGCTTACTCAATGAAGTTGCACCTAGTCAAAGATGATCCACAAGCACAGGGGTCGGCGGTTACTTACGCTCGACGTTACTCATACATGAGCGTTCTTGGACTTGTTGCTGACGAGGATGACGATGGCAACCGAGCAACACAGGCACAAGCAAGGGTTATTAAGAAGCCAACCGAACTGACGCCTGGACAAGAGAAGTTAAAGGTCGCACTTGGCAAGAAGTTCAAAGAAGCCAGCGAGCGTAAGACTTGGGTGGAGTCAGTAGTGTTTCACGACATTAAAGGAATTGCCGAATTAACAGAAGAAGAAGTAGCACTATGCAGTATCCAACTAGCCTTAGAGGAGGCAAAAGCATGAGCAACAACAACAGCATTACGATTATTGGGAACATTGGACAAGAGCCAGAACTGCGTCACCTATCTTGGGGAGACGCAATTAGTTTCTCCGTAGGTGTTAACAAGCGCGGTTTTAACGACAAGCCAGACACAACTTCATGGTTTAACTGCGTGGCAACAGGAGACTTGGCTACGAACATTGCCAACACCCTGCACCAGGGCAACCGAGTCATTGTTACTGGTGAGTTGATCCAGCGAACTTGGGATGATAAAGATGGCAAGAAGAACAGCAAACTAGAGATTGTTATTGAAGGCGTTGGCCCAGACCTGCGATTCAATACAGCTCGACTAGAGAGCCACATCTCTAAGAAGCAGCCACAGCCAGTCATTGTAACTCAAGAGGAATACTCGTTCTAATGCAGGGGCTAGACGCATACGAAGCGGCGTACATCTCAACCACCGAGGGCATGAACCGAATTATGGAGATGAACACCATCTACGTCAAGGCGGTCAATGACGCAGCTGTGATGTTAGGTGTCGCTCTTGGGGTGAGTACCGGCGCGGCGAAGGTGATGATTCTTGGAGATAGTTTTCAGAAATTGCACGATATTGCTGAAAGCCTTACTGCGGTTAGAAACGTACTTAATGAAGCCGTAGAAGGGATGAAGTAATGCCACCAGTGAAGTTATCTGTGGCTTGTATGGCCATCGTGGACTCGATTGTTGAGAACTACGGTGACATCTTGCTAACCGAAACTAATGCAGAACAGATTTGTGGTGTCAAGAAGGAGATACTGGTTAAGGATCTAACCTCAACTCAGCTCCTTCAGTATGCCCTTATTCACGCTCATTTGACGATTAACGACCTAGCCTCTGCCCTAGAGCAGATAAAGGCGACAAAGCCCAACAGGGAGCAACGTAGGGCAAACAAGAAGTTGATACTCCCTACATAAATCGCTTCAATTCCCCCGAAGTGACTAGAACCCCTGCCGACCCGATACCGGCAGGGGTTCTTGACTTTATGTTTGCAGTTGGTCTAAGGTCGTGCTAGGGAAAATCCCTGCGCCAGAGGAGGCACAAATGTTTAAGTTAAATTACCGCACCGGAAGAAAATTAGTTTGGGGTTCAGCTGCCATTGTTTTCATGTACGTTGACCTGACCGCACAAGGTGGAATTAGTTTTTGGGCTGCGGTCTACGGACTTGGCACAGCAGTAGTTGTGGCAACCCTTCTAGCCTTTATTACAAAGTAGTGGAGTGGCGCAAAGACGCTGAATGTCTTGGTCATCCAGTAGAGATGTGGTTTCCTGATGTTAGGGAAAATGAAGATAATCAACTAGCATTACAGATTTGCGCAAGGTGTCCTGTGAAAACAGAGTGCCTTGACTATTCCCTGTTCCACGAGCAAGACGGTATTTGGGGTGGTATGAACCAGACGGATCGCAGGAAACTTCGTAAAGAGCGCGGCATAAGGATACGAGTACCTAACAGTGAGCCACGAGCCAATCATTCCAACTGTGGCACAAACGCTGGTTATGTTGCTCTACTGAGGCACAACAAGGCTTATCCCTACGACCTCAAAGAAATGTGCAAGTTTTGCCTGTTGGCTCATCAACTTTACAACGAGATAAAGCACCGAGTACCGACAGAGCGCCGAAAAAAAAGTAGCTCAAAGCGGATTTTTGTGGCTGACAAATCTGAGTGGATTAACCAAAATAACTTCTAGTTTGCTTTGTTACAGAGTTCTGTGATAGAACCTAACACCAAAAGCGCGAACGGCAAAAGGTGTCAGGGCAACACAGTCATTACGCCCGACCAGAGACACGAAACCAGAGACACCAGAAGTCGTGCGTCTCGGCTACGAAAGAGGATTAGCAGTTAGTTCCAGCATTGGTTAAGATAAAAACATGAAACTCTTGACCGAGGATAACGGAGATAACACACCGACAGACGACTACCTCGCCTTGTTGGTTTTTCTTTGGAGAACAGGAACCTCGGTAAATCTAAATGTTGGAACTCAAGAGCTGAGGGTGTATCCAGTTCCTGATGAACCTCTAGCTCAGTGGATTCAAAAGTGGTTTAACAAACTGATCCATTGGCTGCCTGGTGAATGTGACTCTTGTAAGCATTGGGTGTTGGAAAGAACTGAGTGCTTCTGGGGCGCTCATCCTCATTTGTGTCCTACTTGCTCTATTTGGGCGGTAAGTACTTTTGAGGCAAAAGGTAAATGGCCTGAGCCTATTTGGTACGAAAGAGAGTTTGGTGTAGATGACGAGGATTAACCCAGTGTCTAAGAAGCGAGCGTCTCTAAACATCCTTCGACGTTCTTTTGTCAAGAAGATTCTCAATGACCGAATGATGTGCGAGGCTCGTATTCAGGGTTGTACCTATATGCCAACTGATGTGCATGAGATACTTACTCGTGGTCGAGGTGGGTCAATCATTGACGAGAACAATGTTTTGGCCTTGTGCCGAACTTGTCATCACTTCATTACCAACGAGCCAGCGTGGGCAAAGGAAAATGGGTTTGTGGTGTCGTGGTCAATCAACATGGAAGCCGACCTTGCTGCAGCTGAACGTGCGCGTCACTCTTTTGTCTTTGGATTAGTGGGCGATTTCTACGAGGAGATTGACGATGACTGATCCTCTATTTGGCAAAGGCACTTGGCGCGACACCGAACTAGAGAAAGACTTTCAAGAGCGCGTCTGTCACACCGCTCGTCTCTATGGCTGGCGTATTTATTCAATTCCTGACTCAAGGCGCGTAAGTCTGGCTGGGTATCCTGACTTGACTATGTGGCACGTTGAACAAAAGCGCATTATCTTTGCTGAACTTAAACGTGAAAAAGGCAGATTGTCGGAAAGTCAGAAAGTCGTACTTTCGGAATTAGAGACACTTGGGGTTGCAGAGGTGTACGTCTGGCGACCATCAGACTTTGACAGAATCATTGAACTACTTAAAGGAAGACCATGAGCAAGAACGCTGACCGCATGAACAAAGACCGCCAACGAGCATTGACCACGCTTAACGCATTAAACGAAACGCTTATCAACGACCTAGTTCGTCGAGCTTCTGTTAGGGCAACCGTTGATCAGTCACCAGACGAGGGCGCTAAGTCCAAAGGCGGAATCTCCAATCCAACTCTCAACGCCGTAGTTCGTACAATGTCCGGCAAGCGAGTGGCTGACCCAATCTACGACTCGGTCAAAGAACTGGCAGTCATGTTGTCAAACATTGCGGAACTTGCACAGCGCATTGACGAGCGCGTGGCGTTCATTACTGATACGAAATCTAGTATCAAAGAACTTGTTGTGGTCTATTGCGAAGCTTGTCAGAGAGAAGTGGCTGGAACGGTGAGCGACAGAATTAGATCCGGTTATTGCCAGGCTTGTTACCAGGCTTGGCGACGTGAGGGTATGCCTGGCCGTTACCAGTTTGAGCTGCAACGCCGTGAGGAACTAGCCGAAAGCCTTGAAAACTAGGGGTTTTAGCCTGTGGAAAAGTTTTTATAAATAATACTCAAATTGACTTGTGTCCACCATCTGGACACGCTAGTATTTAGTTATTGGGAATTACCCAGTAGGTCAGAGGAGGCCAAGATGGAAACAGTTAACGAAGTATTAAGAGAAAATGGCAAAGAGGGTGTAGTGCCTACACTTGGTCAATTCGATGACATGGGTTGTTACGATTCAGATTTGTACGAAAAGAATTTGAAAGCAGCAAAGAAGGCTGGTTTTACACCATGCCAACACTGTGCAAAAGGAATTAAGAACAACAACGGTTGGGCAATCATGTCAACTGGTAATCAAACATTTGTAAAAGTTGCTTATTGGAATGACCCTGAATACGCAGAAGACTTAAAGAATCTTTGCTACGTTGGCCCAACATGTGGAATCAACCTTTGTTCAGATGAATACAGAGTGAAAATTTCAGAGGTGCAAAACTAATGCAGTCAACAACATTACAACGCGGTGCAGAGGAGCGTAAGGTAACTCTTTACGAGAACGGTG
>Ga0214178_1000339_pt1 | contig 14439 bp, 16 predicted proteins | sample TroBogEpilimnion_28_FD_153016 | JGI IMG/M metagenome (GOLD analysis project Ga0214178, IMG submission 153016) | Freshwater microbial communities from Trout Bog Lake, WI - 17SEP2007 epilimnion | ecosystem: Environmental > Aquatic > Freshwater > Lake > Epilimnion/Euphotic zone | place: Trout Bog... | reverse complement strand
TAGATTGGTCTGCTACCCACACTGCAAATTAACCCAAACACGTCTAAAATCATTTTTAGTAAAGTCCTGACGATGAATTAAGAAATAAATCTTCCCACAGTCTCCCCACATCATCTCGTTCGTACCACCTTTGTAGTGTGAGCCGAACTGTGCCAACAAGATCCAATCTTTGGAATAACTGAATACATCGTAAGGACTTTCTGAATTCTCTAGGTCTGCAGACCGAGAAGTATAAATTTCCTTCAGCGATGCCCTGTAACACTGATTCGCAGGATCGTTTGACTGGATTCTGTCTGCAAAACCAAATAGCCAGTGATCACTTCTTACATGATCATTCCAACTGTAAGAGTATTCAAAACCAGTTTCATCATCAACATCAAAAGATTCCCAATTCACGTCATCGTAAGTTGGCAACATCAGTTCAGAGATAAACAAAATTTTCTTCTCCTCTGTAATTATCTTGTAGCTGTCCCAGAGTTCTTTGATGTATTTCTTGATAACTCTTGCCTTCGGCGGGATAAGGGAATTGTCTTCGACATAAATAACTTGGGCAGCTCCAGCATTTGTTTTGCTCATTCCCCACGATTGGTTACTGTCGTAAAAGAAGAACAGAACTCCTTTTGACGGAAGACCAAAGTCCTTTGCATTTGGAATTTCAGCTAAATCCATTTGGGCAATGAATGCCATCGGTTCACCTTGATAAATCGGCCACTCTATGTCGCTAGGGAGGTTAGGGAATCCACCAATCTTGCTAAGCACTTCAGCAGATTTAGCTTTTGGAGCGCTAACCATCTGAATAGACCACTTCGAATTATCGAGGAGTTTGTCAACGAGTTCTTTGCCAAGACCACCCCATTGGAAATCTTTCCTCAGTGCCTTTTTTGCTTTGGTTGTATCTAGCATGCGTCAAACCTCAAATTTTTTCGGCGTTCACTCATTAGCAACCAATCGCTTCTGCTGGGAAAAAATCTTCTCCCCATTTTGGAAGCATGTGTCCATAAACTCGACCTGGATCTGTTCCCTTGTACCAAACAACTCTCCCCTGCCTCTCAAGCCAGTCGACCGTCTCGCTCATGCCACTGATCCCATCGATAGCCCGATCGCCTGCAAATTGTTCACCATTCTTAGTAATCGAAGTCTCGAGTCCAAGGCGACTCAGTCGTTCGTCCCAGTGATCCCATCCTTCAGACATTGAACACCACATCATTAAGTTGTCGTCCTCCCAGAATGATGGATTCTCAAGCTTTAGGCTTTCCAACTCTTTTAGAAGTTTTGAACTCTTCTCCCTAAGTGAAGGCTTAGCAATTATGTAACTCGTGAATGATGTTTGCAATGCCATTAAGACTCTCCTTCTTCTTTTGTTCCAGAATCGAAATCCGGATCAATCATGGTGCCACAGTTCCCGCAGAACTTCTGAGCCGCGGAAATTTCACCGCAGACGTTGCACATGGGAGACAGAACTCCCATTGCAACTACAAACTTTGCCAACTGCTTCATCTTCTTTGCGCGAACGTACACCTTCATTGTCTCGTTAAATCTTGAATCGTCGAATACTGCGGTTAAACCCTTTTTGGGCCAAGAGAAGCAGATCGTGGTTTGGCGAAACTGATCGACGTGAGAGGCAATTAATTGTTTATCCGCATTGAACAATTCAGCTTTAGCTAGAGCAGCTGATGCTGATGGCATCAAAAACACCATGCTGTGCTTTCCAGCATCGGAGTTCTTCACCAGCTTCATAATCTGTTTACGACGTTTTTTGTCCATCGCACTGATAGCTGGAAACCTGTAGTTATTTTCAAAACCCATTTAAAGCTCACTTTTCTCGGTCGTACTGTGAAATACACATGGGCCGGCTTGGCCCTTAGTTTGATAGTACATAGCAGACAACAATGAGGCCCTTTGCGGTGTGATGAATAAATGATACGGACTCGAAAACCCAGGTATTAATGGTGTTTTCTGATTGCTTAATGCTGAAGTTGTCATTAGATGAGTGCCGGAGAACTGTCTTATTCCCATTCTGAGGAATTGGGCGAACTTGGCGAGAAGAAGTATTTTTTCGCCTTCAGAAGGGATCTTTTAATCTCTGAAAAGAGAAACAAGACACTTTCCAATTTGCCTCGTGACGTTGGGAACCTATCGTTCATCTTTGAGCGTGCTGTCTTCAAGAATCTCAGTGACATGTGCAGCGGAAACTGCATGATCAGAATTATGAAAAGCAAACTTGACCAATAGTTATCTGCAAGCACGAATGCAGGTATCCAGTACGAGAGAAAGTACGCCAAACAAATGAAGACCCAGGACTCAAGACGTTGCAGTCCCCTGCCGAATCTGCTCTCGGCCGTCAGGGCATCATTTTCCCTTTTGAATTTACTGGCCAATCGAGATGCGAAGAGAACCCACCCCCAAAGCAGAAGAGGTAGTGATAAATCGTTAATCACGGTAGGGATAAAGTTCACAACCCCGAACGGAACAATCGCCGAAAGGACTCCGTGGGAATAGGAGTCATGAAGCCACATCCATTCAGAGAATCCGTAGATTGCTCCCGATATCAGAAGTACCACCAACCAGTTCTTTGGCAATGTGACACTTTTGAAAACTCCTCGTAGCTCTTTCATGTGTTGTCACCCTTCGAAATTTGGGCCATCAAATGGTCGAGACTCTCATTGTCGATACCTTCATAAAGGGCAATTGCAACTACGAGGCCTTCATGGGTTGTCGAACTTATTGCAATGTCAGAGTGCGTTAGATAACAGTCATTGTGACCATTACAACTGTTTTCCCTGAAAAGAATGTATGAATCTGATGACTCATGGTGCCAAACGTTGCTCTGATCTTTGTCAAGGTCACTAAGGCTTTGAACGATCTTCAGTTCCGGATGGCTCTGTAGACGTACACGCACAGTTAAGGACTGCTTCACTTCTTCTGAGAACGTGAACTCACCGTGAGTATTGATTAGGTGATTCATAGCATTGAGTGCGAATCTGATTGGATTTTCAGCGGCCTTAGCCATTCGATTCTCCAAAAAGAGTGGGCTGCTTAGCATTTTGATTCTGAGATTCAGCAAGGAGTGCCATAACCACTTGAAGTTGGTCTGTTGACTTCGCAGCTACTCCAATCACAACATCAATATCGCCACTTTCTTCAACACGGAAACGATCGAAGAGAATGTAAGTGTTTCCATTGGAATAAAGTGCTACTAGTTCATCCTTGTCTTGGTGCCAAGCGACAACCTTTGTCCAGCGTGAAGCGGCAATAAAAAGACGCGCCGCTTCGGGGTCGTCAAAGCGGCGAAAGATACAACTGCGGGAATGATCTTTGCCTCCAGGAAAAGTGTTGAATTTTTCCCACACGCGTAGACGAGCAATCTTCTTAGTCTTCATTTCTAATTGTGATTTTTTCATTTGTTCTCCAATCTTTTTTTCTTGTAGTTCTCTGGAAATCTTCAAAAGTTTTCAGTTTCAGCGAAACGGACCTAGAGGTAGGTTCCGATTGTTTCAACCTTCTCGGTGGTCATCGACTTTGTTTCGCCGAGCTGAACGTAAATTTCAGCAAGACTCATTTCGCCCTTTGCTGGTCCGAAATCACCCAAGCGCTCTGAGGCTTCGCTTACAGTGAACTTTCCGAATTCCACCTTCTGCAGTGTGCGACCCGGACGCAGCAGCGCGGGGTCAAGCGTTGACATCTGACTGTTGGTTGAGATGAGCACCATGATTGACTTCGAGCTAGCAAGAAGTCCATCTCCCATTGAGAGAAGACGACCAAGTCCTCCAGAACGTGCACCCGAGACAACATCGTCAGGCACGTCTTCGAGCACAAGAACCAGCGTGCGATCAAGTGGTGCTGAGTCAATTATGCGAACTAAGTAACTGGTACGACCGTCCCCAAAGAGCATTTCCGGATCTGCAATGACTGCAAACTTGGCCCATGGCTCCCACTCAGTGATGAGCGACTGGGTGAAGCGCGTTTTGCCGGTTCCTGGCGTTCCCTGAAATACAACTAGACGAGCATCACTTGAATCAACATCACGCTTGTACGTTGCCAACTTCTCCAGTTGTGCACGGGTCGCTTCTGGGTAATTCTTAGAAATGTTCTTCCAAGGAAGTGTTTTGGTCTTGGCGTAGGAAGGGTATTCCTGGTCGCTAAAGATTTTGTAACTAATTTCCTTTTCAAGGTTCTTCTTCACCTGTAGGCCAATGGTTAGACGTTCAACCATGTCAACGCTCTGCTCAATTGAATTTGACCCAATGTGCACCTGCACCGTTGAAGATGTAATCATCAGGTGCGCGTACCAATCATCGAACTTGCCTTGAATTAGCAAAAAGCGAGTGCTGTCATATTTCAGCTCACGAATGATTTCAGAGTTGGGCAGAACGAAAGACAACGCCTGATCTGTGACGGGCTTGTTCACATCCGTGTCAATGTTATTAAAAGCAATGTGTTTTATGGTGCCGTCAGCAAAAAGCTGAACAAAGCCACCTTTAATGACATCATCAGGATCGGTCTTGCGCTCAACTGCATCGAGGTTCACGCGAAACTTCGTATCAATTTCAGTACTGCTATTAAACAACTTCATGAAACTCTGATCTACATCCCTAACTGCTTCCATACCAACCCGCTCCTCTTCTCTTTGCTAGGCGACGACCTAGCGACATGTGGGAGTTTTAAGTTACGACCGGGGTGTGACACAAAAGTGGATACCCCTCAACTGCCCTTGAATTAGGGCTTTTTCTCGAATCATTACTTAAAAGTCATGATTTCAAAACAGAGTGTCACAGGCCACCGGCATACTGGAAGTAAAGACTCGCGGATAGAAAAAGGAAGGGGTGAAGATGTCAATGCAACCAGGACCATTCAATAACCAGCCGTGGCAGCAGCCACCATATGTCTACCAACCATGGCAGCAACCTCCGTATGGTTATCAGCCTTGGCTGCAACCTTCTTCAGGTCGTCAACCTCGAAGTGGCTTTGGTCAGTTAGAGAATCTTTTGTTGCTTCTCGTTGGACTGAACTGGCTTAATAAGCGTTCAATCGAAAAGAAAAGACGTCCCCTACTAGCTCAGGGAAACAGGATTGAAATCTCTGTAGTCGACTTCACAATCCTTGATTACTCAACTCTTCGTGTCTTCGTCTGTGCAACGAACCACGGCGATCTAAATGGCGAGCGTGACTTTGAAATTTTTGTTGATGCCCAAGTTGATGGGCAGTCCACTGGAGACGGGCGGATGAAGGGCACTATTCGCCTCGCTGCTCACGAACGAACAAATCAGTACATGGACGTCTATGTTTCAAACTCGCAGGCAATTAACGTCCGCCTTCTGAACCAGGTTTCTTTAGTTCTCGACGCAGAAAGGACTCACTAGTGAGCAACGACACACTGGCCTCAGGGCACTCCCAGAACTCAGAGCAAACTCAACACAACATGATGGTCTTCTCATGCATCCTTAATGGCGACTATGAGACGGGCATTTGGGCCGAGGACTTCTTCAACACTCGATCTACAAGAAGTACTCGAAATCAAACCCTTGATCTTCGTCTTAGGAGAAAAGCACACGAGCGTCTCAGGCAATTTGACCTTGCTTTCGAAGCGGCAAAACTAGAACTATCACTCGCAAAAACAATTGAGTATCCAATCTGGAGAGTGAGCAGCCTTCGAAGCGCAGGTTTCTTCTACTTGCGTAATGCTCGCCCAGACCTAGCTCGCGAAGCATTCAACGAAGCAATTGACACCGCATCTCGCTGGGTTATGCATGATGAGCAGATGCTACGGGTGTGGATGGAGTACGAACGCTCGAAATGCACACTAGCGAGTGTTGAATCAGACTTAGCGCTTGATGATCCGATGGCCGCCGTCTTGCACATGGAGCAATTTGAGTCTGAGCGAGGCTACTTTTCATACTGGAAATCGAACCTGTTTCAGGCGAGGGCCCGCCTTGCCGACTACGAACAAAAGCACGGCCTGACGTTAACTCACGAACAATCAGCGCATTACTGGCTAGATAGTTCTCTTGATGCCTCTAAAACTATTGATGAATGGGGTGGAACAATAAGCGTGAGCGGTGAACTACTTCATCTGTGCACACGTGAGATTGAGAACGTCTTTCACAAGGCTCCTTCACTCAACTATCCAAACAAACACGTTCTATACAACCCGATTCGACAAGCTCAAGCTCTACGTCTACGAGCTGAACTGTCGCATAATCCCTCAGACATTTCGAAGTACACATTGGAAGCTCTGAAAATCGAAGATGAGCTATTCCTCGACTGGCCCTATTACCGAGCCGAACTCTGGTTCCTCGCTTAAAGAAAGAAGAAAATGTTCAACCTCAAGCTGCCCAGGGGCTTCATCCCCGTTTCAGTAGTTCTATTTCTCGTACTAGTTCTCAGCGAATGGGTTCAATTAGCTATTCCGTATGGAACTGCATTTTTCCTTTTCAACGTATTCCTCGTAGTGGGAAGGATTTTTTCTGAACTCTGGCTTGTTGCTGGTGGTATTGGACTTGGGCTGGCCCGTGCAGTGGTCTGCTTCAAGTGTCTGAGAGCCCCTAGAAGATTTAGCAACAAGCTCAGGGTGGTTCGCTGGATCAAGTCAGGGCTTTGTGTACTAGCCGCAATGCTCGTCTATCTAATTGGCCATTACGTAACATATTTTGTTTTGGGGAGTTCCAACTTCGGCTACTACGTGGGTCTCTGGCTGGGCTCTGAATTCAGTCTCTTCCTTCTATGGGAATGGGCTGTTCGACGTGGATTTCTCAACAAGTTCAAAAAGTCCACTAAGGCGGTGTACGAATAATGAACATTTCGGAATTACGTGAATGCCCAGTTTTTCAAGCGAGACCCTTGATGTATGAACGATTCAACGCAAAAGCTGGACCATTTGTTCAGCATCTTGAAGTTCCGATAACTAACGAACTGCACCTCACGTTCGTCGATGAATTCGAGAACACCACTTTAGAGGGTTGGCTTGTCGAAACGAATGGTCTGGTGACGTCCATGTACTCGGTTAGATCTAATAAAGGAGTCGCTCATGTCTTCTTTGACTCAGTGCAGAATTTCACCCCAGGGCAAGAGATGACTATTTCTCGATATGTCACAGTTGGCTCCGATGACGAGAAAGTAGCAGCTCAACTGATGGAGAAAATCGAGAGTTTTTTCACTTTACCGGACCTATTTTCACAAACATGGTCCGAAAACAAAAGGAGGAATGATGAGTGACCTGTTAGATGAATACCCACTGTATTTCGCTATCCGTGAAATGCATCAAAAATTTAACGAGAACAGTGGTGCATTTTCATGGCTCGGGTTTTGTATGGACTCAGCAGGTTTTAGGCAGGAACTTATGGAGAATCAAGACTTCAAGTTGATCGGCTCAGTCGCAAACAAAAGACGTTGCACCACGTCTCTTTTTCTTAAAGAGACCACACAAGCCATGATTCTCATCTGCGAAGAGGACTCGCACAATCCACCTGACGCACCCAAAGGTAGCAATAAGGTCACAATTAGAGCTCATTCATTCGAAGAGATGAATGCAATCGTTGCATTAAATAATCCAAGAACGAGAGAAATAGAAAACTGGTTGAGCGATCAATCTGGATCAGAATAACCACAAAAGTGATTATCTCGATACGATGCTGAAGAAAATAAACAAGACCAAGAAGGCAGTCGTTATTTCTTTCGCATTAGCAATAATTTCGCAACTCCCCTGCGCTGGGGTTCAACGCGATGCAGGACTACCTAATGTCCAAGCAACCCCAGGAGCTGTGAACCCGACTGTAACCCAAGCGAACATTTATTCGACGATATGTGTTTCTGGATACACGAAAACAATTCGACCACCAGTTTCCTATACCAATCGCATTAAGTACTCACAGCTCGACAGTGGCTACAACTACAGAGGTGACACGAGTGCTCATGACTACGAAGAAGATCACCTGATCCCTCTCGAAGTCGGTGGGAACCCATCTTCAGTCAAAAACTTGTGGCCAGAGCCGTGGCTAATTATTTGGAATGCGGGCAAAAAGGATCAGCTGGAGAACAAAATGCACTCTTTAGTTTGCAGCGGTTCAATTTCCCTCGCGGCAGCACAGTTTTTTTTAAGACTAATTGGATCGCCGGCTACCAGCGTTTTGTTCAATAGCAAATTCGTCGAAGCCTCAGTTCAACCTGTCACTGGCCCTGAAGAGATGTGAATGAAATCTCCACTAGTAGTTGATCCAAGGACTGTGATTGTTTGCCCTCGATAAGAAACAGACTGCCCAGGCTTTAAAGTGCCAACCAGAATTCCATTGACTGTCTGAGGATTCTGCTGAAGTATTTTCACAGATGGAATGTAAGGTGCTACGTTGCCGTTGATGTTGGTGTCGATCGAATAGACAAGAACGCCTTCGTATTCACTTGACATGCTGTCGAAGCCTTCAGTCCGGCGACTCTCGGCAACTATTGCAGTGTGGCTATTCAATTTGATGACTGAGATGTGAACATCATTCGAAGTTCGTTCGATCGGACTAAGCATGTAGTTGAGAGACTGCGTTGAACCAGTGGTGGCATCAACACAGGCAACCTGGGAGTCAGTGACCCAGCCGAGTAGCCATTTGCTCCACCCGAAGAATTCAGGTGCATTAACTTCGCTGAAGTCTCCCCCAAAATCCATAATGTCAAACACTGATGCTCCATCAGCGGAGGTGCCATTAGCAAAAGGATGAGAAATCCCTAGTTGGTGGCCAGTTTCGTGGGCAACCCAATGCCACTGATATGAACTGTCCCATCCGTCTGACCCTCCAACAGTTGCTACGTAGAAGTTCTTTCCATTTGCACTGAATGGAGACCAGCCTGAAGGTGAAAAAGTTGGACCAAAAACAATCTGCTTAATGTTCGATGGTGGGATGACATAAACATTGTCGTATGGCGAAAAGTCGACTAGTGGCTTTGCGGCATTAACTGCATCAAGCAAATAAGAGAGCACATCACCTTGCCCGTGCACTTGCATTCCATATTTGGAAGAATTTTCATTGATGTGAATCCACTGCGGATATGCCGTGAACTCAATGTTCAACTTGCCATATGACTGACTTTTATAAAAAGCTGACGCCTGATCAGTGAAATCATGAAGAGAAGTAGCTATGTTGTCCGTGCCCACAACGTCAGTAAAGTCAACGAAAAGTACTAAAGAGTGGACCGTTCCAATGCTTGGAAGTCGATATGGGGAAAGCGGAAAACCCGTGCTGCCGCCATCTTGACTAATTGACTGGCCAAAGGGCAACTTGCATGGAACCACATCCTGGAGGCTCGAAAGCTGTGGCGCAGCAAAAGTAGTTGTAGTCGATGTGCTTGTTGATGTGGGAGCGGAGGTTCTGACCCCTTTGCTCCAGACAAGCTTCTTACCACTCAAGACACACGTATATTTCATCCCTGCATAAGTTGTTGTCTTTCCTTTAGGAGAGCAAGTTGTTCCAGGCTTTATGGCAGCCGATGAGACGTTTGAGAAGACGACAAAAGAAGTTGCAACAAGGATCAGTGCAGTGATTCGCTTCATAATGGAAGACTAGACAAGATTGGTAAGCCAGTTTGAACTTTTGAATTTTGATTTTCTGTCGTGCTTTGAAGCTTTCGCTTTTGTTTTGAAATTGAATCCTTCAGCGCCAGTCTCTTGAAGTCGGAACTTCACTAATCATTAAAGCCTCTACGTGTTCTGCAGCCAGTGCGATTGTGCCCTGTCCTCGCTGAAGTGCTCCCCTGATCACTAGAGCCGGAGAACTCATAGCAACTGTCTTCCATCTTTCCCACGCCCCTACCGAGAAGACCACGTTGACGTGACCAGTTTCATCTTCGAGGTTCATGAACACCGCTCCATGAGCGGTTTCTGGATGTTGTCTATGTGTCACAACTCCCGCAACACTCACCCGTGGTGCTTCAACACCACTAAGACTGCTGGCTCTAGTAATGCCCATTGCGTCTAGTGAGTCACGAACTAGTGCCATTGCTGTTGCCTCAGTCGTAAGGCCCATGGCCCAGAGATCATCAGCAACTCGCTCTAGCTCTGTAGTGCCAGGTAACGCTGGCGCATTAAGACCAGTCGCCACTCCAGGAAGACGACCAGGAGTTGACTGCGCTGCTCCACTGGCTGTCCACGTGAGTGAACGCCTCGACTGATTAAAGCAGTCGAGTACACCAGCAGATGCCAGCACTTCTAAGTGTTGCTGTTTAAGTCCAGCTCTTCTCACCAGATCACTCGAATCTTTCCACGGAGCACCATTCACAATTCGCGTAGCAACGTCTTCACCAATGCCACGCAGTGCAGCGAGACCAAGCAGCACAGTTGGTCTTTCTAGGTCACCAACGAGTCGTGCACCACTTGATGATGAATTCACATCTGGGCGACACACCTCAACCCCGTGACGCTTCGCATCAGCGACGAGGCTTTGTGGAGACCAGAAACCGAGTGGCTGAGCATTCAGCAGTGAAACCAGAAACGCCGCTGGGTAGTGATACTTAATCCACGCGGAGCAGTAGACAAGGTGGGCAAAGGAAACTGAGTGTGATTCTGGGAACCCGAAGTTTGCGAACGCTGAGAGTGCATTAAAGAGTTCGTCCGCAGTGTCTCCAGTAATGCCATTTACTTTCATTCCTGCATAGAAGCGACTTTTTAGTTTCATCATGCGAATCTCTGAGCGCTTTGACGCCATGGCTTGGCGCAGTTCGTCAGCTTCAGCTGGAGAAAACCCCGCGATGGCAACGGCCATCTCCATCATCTGTTCTTGAAAGAGTGGGACACCGAGCGTTCTTTTTAGAATCGGCTCGAGTCTCGGGTGCAGATAGGTAACTGGCTCATCACCTCTTCGCCTTCTGATGTAGGGATTGACTGCGTTTCCCTGAATGGGACCGGGGCGAATTAGACCCACTTCAATGACGAGATCATAAAAACAGCGAGGTTGCACTCGAGGCAACGTCGCCATCTGTGCTCGAGATTCAACTTGAAAGACCCCAATGGTGTCCGCTTCGCAGAGTAAGTCATAGACCCGGTCTTCTTGGGGAAGAGCTCCAAGATCAATTTCAACGCCGTGAAACTCATTGACTGTGTCAACTGCGCGGTGCAGGGCTTCGAGCATGCCAAGCCCCAGTAGGTCGAACTTCACGAGACCAATCGCGGCGCAGTCATCTTTATCCCACTGCAAAACAGTTCTTCCTTCCATGCGCGCCCACTCAACGGGACAGACCTCAATCACTGGTCGGTCACAGAGCACCATGCCAGCTGAGTGAATGCCGAGGTGGCGTGGTCGGTCCAGTAACTCTGAAGCCATCTGGGTAACGAGCTCAGGTGGACTGGTTACTTCTTCACTGAGCCCGAAGGCCCGTGCGGTGTCACGAAGTGCAGAACGCGAGCGATACGTAATGACGGCGGCAACCTGGGCCGCGTGGCGTCGGTCATACCTAGAAAACACGTACTGCAAGACCTCTTCTCGTCTGTCTGACTGAATATCAACGTCAATGTCTGGTGGACCGTCTCGGGCAGTGGAGAGGAAACGCTCAAAAAAGAGATTCAGTTTCACCGCGTCAGCGTTAGTGATACCCAGTGAATAACAAACTGCTGAGTTTGCAGCAGAGCCTCTCCCCTGGCAGTAGATGTTGCTCTTTCTACAGAACTCAGTGATGTCCCACACCGTTAAGAAGTAACCGGCGAAACCCAGCGTTTTTATGACCGAGAGTTCGTGGTCTATTTGACGCCACGCTCCAGGAACTGTTTCAGCATTACGTGGCCCGTAGCGAAGCGTTGCTCCACGAGTGACAATTTCTTCGAGGTAGGTCTGCTCATTCATTCCTCTTGGCGCGAGAAAGGGTGGCAAGTTAGGAGCAACGAGGCGAAGATCGAAGCTCAGCGAGGCTCCCAGTTCTCCGGCGCAGTCAACCACCCCGGGGTAGCGCGCGAAGCGCTGTCGTTGTTCTTTGTCACTTCGCAGGTGTGCCAGTGGCGATGCATTCAGCCAACCCTGCATCTCATCAAGCGATTTGCGAGACCTAATTGCTGAGAGCACATTGGCGCGAGGAAAATCCTGTGGTGTTGCGTAGTGGACGTTATTTGTCGCAGCGAGCAAGACATTGTTCTCAATAGCGAGACGTGCAAGCACGTCGTTTCGAGTCGTGTCGTCTGGTGCTCCGTGGTCCCAGAGTTCAACGCAGACGTTCTCTCTACCAAAAGAGTTGATGAGTCGTTGCAGTTCAAACTCAGCCGCTCGTGGGCCATCTTTTAGTAGTGCAGTATTGAGCGGTCCTTTTCGACATCCAGTGAGAACTAGCCAGTCGTTAGCGTTCGTGGCTAGTTGTTCAAGGGTAAAAATCGGGGTGCCTTTCTTGCCGTACGCGAGGTGGGCTTCGCCGAGCATGGTGGAGAGTCGTCGGTAGCCTTCTGGTGAGCGAGCAAGAACTACGAGGTGTTCGCCACTGGGGTCACTGACACCCGTGCGCTCACCCGTGGCGTTGAGTGTTATTTCACTTCCAAAGATTGTTCCAAGCCCGAAAGTTCGAGCAGCTTCAGCGAAACGAACCACACCGTAGAGACCGTTGTGATCAGTGAGCGCGAGTCCCGAGAGCCCGAGCCGGGCGGCTTCTCCAACAAGTTCTTCGGGGTCACTCGCTCCGTCTAGAAAACTAAATCCGGAGTGGACGTGAAGTTCTGCGTACATGGCCATCAGTCGTAAATCCCTACGAGCCACCACCGATTTTTCTCTGAGCTAAGCAGTAACGCTTCTCCACCTTCAAGCAGGACCTGAAGATGGGCGCGCTTGCGTCCTGTCTGCCACCAGCGCTCAAGTACTGGCCATGGACCAGCGAACCAGACAATGTGCCTGCGAGCTGCTGATGAGAAGACCAGTGTCGAGGGATCAGCGTTAAGCAGTCCCCTCGAAAGAACTGCCACGTTTTCATCATCACTGTTTCGTAGTTGCACACCAACGGGTTCAGAGAATGTTGTTGCTGGAGAGGGAGCACCAATAACTCCGGGCCATGGAGCTTCAGGTGTACTTCTGGCTTCAGGAGAACCCCAAGGCATCAGCGTGGCGCGGTCTTCAGGCGACCTGCCCCCTTGCAGTGAAGCACTGAGGACTGCATCTACTCCGAGACGCCGGCGAACACGGTGCGCTGCAGCTTCAGCGCGCTGGTCGCTTGCTCCACGTTGTCCGAAGAATCCGGTCTGCTCATCGAGTGCTGGTCCTTCACCTCGTTCTTCTCGTAGACGCTGTCCTAGTTTTACGTCACGCTGACCCGGTAGCTCTGTGAGTTGTCCACGCGCCACAGCGTGAAGCAGAAGTGCGTGCTTGTTAAAGCGCTCGCCAATTCGTGCAGGCTCAAGAGCTGCGAACGCGCCAATGGTGTGCAGTCCTAAGCGGTGACAGGTGGTTGCTAGATCTTTTCTCTCTAAGTACTCAAGTGGCAAAGCGTTTCTAAAGAAGTCACTCGTTCCTGGAGGTAGGAGTACTTGCTGTTTTGCAGCCACTTCAGCGCAGAAGAGGCCTTCACCAACACCGAGCGAAGGTGTGAAACCAGAGACTTCTTTTACGCACTGGCTAACGGCATTAAGCACACCTTCATCGCCACCGTAAAACCTGCTCGGTCCTCTGATGGGTAGAACAAAGAGGCCGAGGCGAATTGCTTCGGTGAATGGACAGATGATCTGTAGGGCATCAATGAGTGAAAGCGTTGTTCTGAGTGTTGAGCCGTCTGGCGCTTCAACGCTCAACTCTTTTATCCAAATAGCAAGCAGTCGTTCCATCAACTCGCCTCAGCTTGACCGTGACTATTTGGAAGGAGCACTACATGTTCGCCGGAGCGCTGAACCTCACCTCTTCCACTCACTCGAAGCGTTAGGTGGCGCGCATCGAGTTTCGAGCTCGCTTTCCACTGCGACTGCGTGATGTCAAAAGAAACGTCTGCTGGAAGAGGCCACGTGGCATTTGCGTCACAGAGCGCAATAAGCACGGTGCCTCGTTCACGCACTCGGTCCATGATTTTTCTCGCGGCTCCGTGTGACGCTTTTGAAGGTGGGCGCACAAGGAGAAGGTCAACACCGTCCATTAAGTCCCCCGCTGTTTCAACCCACGCTCCACGAGGTCGTGGGATAAAGAGCACACGGCGCAGATCGAGTCCGAGTTCATGGGCTGCAACTACCCCGGGGTCATCAACACCAATTACTCCGGACCAGTGTCCGTTCGCGCTCGGTCCACTTAAGAGACTTAGAGCAAGACTGAGACCACCCGTTCCGGGACGCGCGTTAACAACCACGGTCGTTCCTCGTCGCAGTCCACCTCGAGGAACCATGTCGGACCACGGGCTCGACAGGGCAATCAGTTTGTTCCGAGCGAGCGTGACGGGCTGTAGTTTGGCCCTCACATCACTAGGTATTTCAGGTCTTTTCTCAGAAAAAGCGAACATACGTTCGTAAGAATAACCACA
>Ga0214178_1000332_pt1 | contig 14562 bp, 9 predicted proteins | sample TroBogEpilimnion_28_FD_153016 | JGI IMG/M metagenome (GOLD analysis project Ga0214178, IMG submission 153016) | Freshwater microbial communities from Trout Bog Lake, WI - 17SEP2007 epilimnion | ecosystem: Environmental > Aquatic > Freshwater > Lake > Epilimnion/Euphotic zone | place: Trout Bog... | reverse complement strand
GTGCTGCCCCCCGCTAGAAGAAGATTGCTGATTTGCGATTGAGAGCCGAGGCGTTGAAAAGAGCTCATCCAGCCGTGGGTTGCTTGGCCATAAAGAGCTCCACCGCGACCCGGAAACAGTTTGGCAAATTCCTTGGGTGAGGTGCGAGTAATCTTCGCATCCTGAAGTTGAAGACCATACTGGCGCATGAGTGAAAACGCTTTTTGCTCGCATCGTTCTATTTCCCCATCATCATAGGATTGATTATCACCATTGGCAGGTGCATTGACTAGGCAAAAAAGTCTTTCATAGTCATTATTGTTGTTTGCTAGATCCGTCCTGTCTTGGGCGCAAATATAGACAGTAGGATTGATTGGTAATCTTTTCTTCTCAAATATGTCTGTAAATTCACTTTTATAAGGCTGATTAAAAAATACGTTGTGTCTGACTAGTGGGAAGCCAGAGGCTTTCACATGCATTGACCAAGTAAGCGCAGAGAGAGAATCTGTTTGTTTCAGATTATTAGGTATGGCTAAATTTGCCTCTTTGCCAAGCAGGTTTTTTTGTAAGGCATTAATGTCTCCATTAAAGATCAGGTAATCACATTCAAGTACTTCCCCAGAACTCAGTTGAACTCCTTTAACCTTACTTCCAGAAAATTGGAGAGATTGAACTTCGGCTCCATACTGAAACTGACAACCCTTTTTTTGTGCCAAGCGTGCAATGACTTCGGGGATTTTGGCCATCCCCCCTTTAATTGACCAAACGCCTTCCATCTCTACTTCGGCAATGAGCATTAAAGTAGCTGGGGCTAAATAAGGTGAGGAGCCGCAATAGGTCGCGTAGCGTCCAAACAATTGATGTAGTCGTGGATCTGGAAAATAGCGTTCTAGAGAGGACCAAAGACTGCTAAAAGGCCCAATATCCCAAAGGACTTTGCTCTTTTGTACGCCCAACGAGGACATCATGCCCAGCATATTTGGGCGAGCAGATTGTATAAATGGGCCCTTAAGTGCGCCATAGACTTTCTTGGCGGTCTTGCAAAACTCTAAAAATAATTGAGCTTGTTTGGCGTTACTAAATTGAGCAATAGCATCAGCACTTTTCTGAGTACTTGCATATAGGTCTAGCGGGGCTTCTCCCCAGCTATGGCGCGCAAGAATATCTAATGCTTCTAACTCAAACTCTGCAGCAAAGTTTTCATCGCAATCTGCAAATAGCTTTTCAAATATCCAGCGCATCGTAAAAACGGTTGGACCAGAATCAATGAAGGCATTATCAATATTGACTTGACGTATCTTTCCTCCTGGAGACTGACTCTTTTCTAATACGGTCACATCCAGTCCATGATGTGCAAGCTCAAGAGCGGCAGTGAGTCCACCAATGCCAGCGCCAACGATCAGTATTTTAGGAGATTTGGACATGCTTACCCTGCCAAATTCCCTGCGCCTTTAACACCCTGAAGCGGGTAAACATCGATTCAGAGAAATAAGATTGACCATACGCAGCTTTAATCGCAGAGAGATGAGCGCCTTGCTGGGCGTATTGCTCAAGGGATTGAGCGTTATCCCATATGGTAAAGGTTACTTGACGCAAGTAGGGCGCTTCTCCAACTCCTGCTGTGAGAATTTTTCCTGATGCTAATGTAATTGCATCTTCTGCAGGCTTTGCTTTTGCCCAAAATTGTCTTGCCTTACTTGGCTTAATGGATGCTCTTGTTAAGGATGCAATAGGGCCATTCTCTGGGGGGTTGGGATTTGAGCATGACATGGAAAACCCAGACCAAGAACCTCGACTGGAGTAGGCCTGAACGCTGGCTAAAAAGAATTCATGAGCATGCTCTTGATAGGCTTTGACAATGGCAGAAGATTCTACAAAACGAGCGGCATTATGAGTGCTGTCGAAAACGCAAAAGAAGCCTTGTTTAGAAAGACTGGGTTTAGTGCTAAACCCGCCATTAAATCCGGAGCCTAGTACTTTGCAAAACTGTAGGCCTGGACTATTTTGAAAGGGGGATGTACCAAGGATGTACCTTAAAAATCCCCACCCCCTAGAATTGGACGCAATATCAATTAAACCTAATACTGCTGTCTGATCATTCATTTGATCTTAGGCGTCAATATCATCGCTAGCATTGCCATCCACAATCCCAAAACGCCTCATTTTGATATAGAGACCTTGTCTTGATAGACCTAGTAGCTCAGCTGCAGATGCCCTATTAGACATCGTTAGATCTAGCGCAGCCAAAATGCACAATTTTTCAATAATGTCGGTAGTCTCAGTCACAATTTGCTTGAGCGGTACTTTGCCAACCAATTGGGTCAGTTCTTTGGCGTTCTTGCCCAGATTATCAGGCTTATCTGCTGGTTCATTTAAGCCTTTAGAAATCGGATGAATAGCAATAGCAACTAAAGAGAGTTTGCCGCTGTTAAAGCTGATAGCAGAAATTCGTACATCTACCGGTGAGCTGCCATCATCTGCCGTGATCGTACTTGCATAGTCTTTAATAGAGCCATGTTCACGTACAGTACCTAAAATAATTTTTAGATCAATGCCAGCTCTTCCTAACCATAACTCTAGAGACTTGCCTAAAACGCTCTCTTTTTGTGTTGATTGAGACATTGAGACGAATGTATTGTTTGTAGTAAGGATTACTCCATTGCTGCTGCAAACAATAAATCCATCCTGAAAATCTTCGATAGCCTGAGAGAGCAGTGCAACTTGCTCATTTGCAGTACCCAGGTTAGCAGTCTGAGACTTTGGTTTGATAGATACTAAGCATACATTTTGGTTGCCCTCGCGCAGAAGCGAGCTCGAAATTTCTACATTTTCTTTTAAATTTTCGAGGGTAGATTGGATTGAGGCTTGCAGTATTCCGGATTTAGATTCCAAGAGATAGCTTTGTATTGCCTCATGATCTTTACTGGGGAATAAGTTTACAAATAACTTACCTTGGATTTTTTTCAGATCTCCAACTAAAAAACCGGCTGATTTATTCACTTCAATGATTTTTAATGTTTGACTATCCACAATGAGATAAGCTTGATCAATACTATTGAAGAGTTGTAGATAGCGGTTTTGAATGGCATGAAGATTCGCATAATCACGCTCAATTTCTTGTTGAGATTCAACTAATTTTTGTTGCAGTAACGAGATGCTGCTTAAGTCTTTACCAATGGCTACTAACTTTTTTTGTTTTGGAAAAAATATGGTGCTAAATTGAATTGGAAGAGAGGTGGCTCCATCAATTTCTTGGTTTACTTGCCGCCATTTTTGCTCGTTTTGGTCTTCGCTGATTTTGAGCAGAGCATTAACTTTTGGTTGACTATCAATGGCTACAGTATCAAGCCATTTTTTCCCAACTAGAGATGAGGTATGCGGTGTAATAGGCTTTGATCCATCTACTACTTTTTCAATGATGCCAGATTCATTAACAATGAGTGTTACGTCTACAGATAGAGCGAGTAGCTCAGCTGCTAAATTCACATCTAATGTATTTAATTCAGAAGTATCTAAATTATAAATTTTAGTCACGTTTTATTTTCTACTTATTTTTCTAAGTATTATTTTTCTAATTGGCTGAGATGTTGCTCAAGTTTTTGAACAGATTCCTCAGGGCTAAACGCTTTGACTTCTGCCTGAATGTGATCAAAAGCTTCGGGCGCCTTATTATAAAGCGGGCCGCCGATAAGAACAATGATTTTGGGGTTTTGCGATTTTTGTCTGAGTGTATTAATCAAGTCTGGAAGCCGGTCAAGCTGCTCATTCGTAGAGATCGAAATAGCGATTGCTTGAAGCATCTTTGAAGATACCCCATGGACAATTGAGTCCAAATTAACCTGGTTTGGGCGATGCACTTGCCAACCAGAAAATATTAAAAAATTAGCAAAAATGAGACTGCCTAAACTGTGTTGAGAGCCAGGGAATCCAGTAATAAAAATAGCTTTATTTTGTTGTCGATTTAGTTGATTGGCCTGAAAGAGGTAATCAAGCTTATGAATCACTCTTTCAAGTTTATTTACTCCTATGGATACATCTGCAAAGCTAAGACTATCATCTTCCCATTGCTTGCCAAATTGCCTAGCAATTTCTGGGATGAGTTCTAAAACAATGTAATTAATTGAGGCTCCGTGGGTTTTCAGTATGGTGATGGCAAGTTCAAAAGACCCTTCTTTGGTATCCAGCAAAAGATTGGTGAGTTTGTTAATTTCCTCCTCATCCAACGTATTGCAATATTGATTTGGTTTGGTTTGGGGCGATTGAACCCAATTTTGATTAGAGGAGGTCCTAGATGCCGACGCATCCACTTTGCGTTCAATCTCCCCAATCAAGTCTGGCAATTGAGTGCTGACTACTTCTCTAATGAGTTCTTTTTTAGCTAATGAATTCACCAAATAGCCCTTCAGGTAGTCCTACCTAAGAAATTACAATAAATGTAAAATAATTATTACACTTATGATTAATTTAAAGCAATAAATTTACATAAACTAGGGTTTACACTTAAATATTTCCCTTTATATCAGGGAAAGTACTAGTTTTTGTAGAAAGATTTTGGCGTAAAGTTTTGTTTACACATAGCCACCAAGGCAGCCTCAAAAATGAAGATGAATAAGCCCCTTTATAACCAAGAACAGCGCGCTAGACGTGATGCTACGGTTTGGACCTTGGTCCAGGGAATTTTGGCGCCAATTCAATTCTTGGTATGTCTGATTAGTCTCTCTTTAGTCCTGCGCTATCTCATTACCGGTGATGGGTATGCCTTAGCAACGATTTCAGTAGTCATTAAAACCCTATTTCTCTACTTAATCATGCTGACGGGAAGTATTTGGGAGAAAGTAGTTTTTGGTAAATACCTTTTTGCAGAGAGCTTCTTCTGGGAAGACGTATTTAGTATGTTGGTCATTTCACTTCATAGTCTTTATCTCTATTTTCTATATGACGGGGGTATGAGTCAACGTGGATTAATGTATCTGGCCTTGGCTGCCTACACGTCATATTTTATTAACGCAGGTCAATTCATCTACAAACTCCGTATGGCCCGTTTGCAAATGAGCAAGGGAGTTGCTGCATGAATGCAATCGTTGACTTACCTAAAAATCAACTCAGTAGCGTAGGAAAAAATATTCCTATCTATAAAGAGCGCGGCCAAAGAGAAGTATTTTGTGGTCTTACAGGAATTATTTGGTTGCATCGCAAAATTCAAGATGCCTTCTTCTTGGTAGTAGGCTCGCGAACCTGTGCCCACTTAGTCCAATCAGCTGCCGGGGTAATGATCTTTGCTGAGCCACGTTTTGCCACTGCCATCATTGATGATCGTGACCTCGCTGGAATTGCAGATGCCCATGATGAGTTAGATCGTGTTGTGAAATCTCTGCTAACCCGTCGCCCAGATATCAAAATGCTATTTTTGGTTGGCTCATGCCCATCTGAAGTGATTAAGCTTGATCTTTCACGTGCTGCACAAAGATTAAATAAGGAATTTTTAAATCAATGTCGCATCTTGAGTTATTCAGGTAGTGGGATTGAGACTACCTTCACTCAGGGCGAAGATGCTTGTCTTGCGTCATTGGTAAATGAAATTCCCAAACAAGTGCAAGCAGAGGAAAAGAATCTACTGATTGTGGGTTGTTTACCTGATGTAGTCGAAGATCAATTTCAGCGTTTATTTAATGAGTTAGGAATTTCTCAGGTTTCATTTTTCCCGCCAAAAAATTCCCAGCAAAAGATTGAAATTCATAGTAATACTCAATATCTACTTGCACAGCCATTTTTGGCTGAAACAGCTAGATTAATTGAAGAGCGCGGCGCCAAAAGAATCTCAGCACCGTTCCCATTTGGAATTGAGGGTACAAGTGCATGGCTCAAAGCAGCCGCGAATCAATGGAAAATCAATACTCAGAAATTTGACGAGGTAACACAGCCCAAAATTGAGCGCGCTCAGAAGGCCTTAGCACGTTACATACCAATGCTAGAAAGTAAGCGTATCTCATTTTTCCCAGACTCTCAGCTGGAGATTCCATTGGCGCGCTTTCTTTCTCAAGAGTGCGGCATGAAAGTTCTTGAAATTGGCACTCCATACCTGCATAAGCAGCACCTAGAGGCTGAGTTGGAATTACTTCCTGAACACTCTCGGATCGTGGAGGGTCAGGATGTTGAAAAGCAACTAGACAGATGTCGTGCAGATAAGCCAGACATTGTTGTTTGTGGTTTGGGATTAGCAAATCCCTTAGAGGCAGAAGGTATTACGACCAAGTGGTCAATTGAGTTGGTATTTAGCCCTGTACACGGCTATGAGCAGGCTGCAGATTTAGCAGAGCTCTTTGCACGACCTTTAAATCGAAGTATGAGATTAGCGGCCTAAGGGGGAAAGATGCAACTCACTCTATGGACATATGAAGGCCCGCCACATATTGGAGCAATGCGCGTTGCTTCTTCAATGACGGACTTGCATTATGTGCTGCATTCACCACAGGGCGATACCTACGCAGATCTTTTATTTACGATGATTGGACGCTCCCGCAAGCGTCCTCCCGTGACATACACCACTTTTCAGGCCAGAGATTTAGGCGGTGATACAGCGCAGTTATTTCAGGATTCTGTAAACGACGCATATCAGCGTTTTCAACCCAAAGCAATGATCGTGGGCGCTTCATGTACTGCTGAATTGATTCAAGATGATCCAGGTGGTTTAGCGAGAGCACTGAGTTTGCCGATACCAGTGATTCCACTGGAATTACCTTCCTATCAGAAAAAAGAAAACTGGGGCGCTTCAGAAACGTTCTATCACATTGTGCGCGCCTTAGTACCTGCTGATAAAACGATCACAGCACAGCAGTATCTAGAAAATCGAGTAGCTAATAAACAGGTAGACCAAAAACCCAGCTGCAATATCTTGGGTCCAACTGCCTTGGGCTTTAGAAATCGTGATGATGTACAGGAGATTGTAGGCTTATTGGAATCAATGGGCATAGAGGTCAAGATCATTGCTCCGCTAAATGCCTCTGTCTTGGAATTAAGTCAGATTTCCCAGGCTGATTTCAATATATCGCTCTATCCCGAAATTAGTCAGTTAACTTGTACCTGGTTGAATAAAACGTTTGGTCAGCCATTCACTAAGATTATTCCGATCGGCACTAAAGCAACCAAAGCATTTATTGAAGAGGTGGCACAGCTGGCTAATCTCAATCCTGAGGCTACCCTAGCCAATCAAGAAGAGCGGGCGCGCTGGTATTCAAAATCAGTGGATTCAACCTATCTTACTGATAAGCGAGTATTTATTTTTGGCGATGCAAGTCATGCTATTGCTGCAGCTAAAGTTGCTGCAGAAGAAATTGGCTTCAAAGTAGTAGGTTTAGGAACCTATAGTCGTGAATTCGCTCGCGAAGTGCGTGAAGCAGCAAAACTATATGGTATCGAAGCGCTGATTACCGATGACTATTTAGAGGTTGAGCAAAAGGTTTCTGAATTAGCTCCAGACTTAGTTCTAGGCACTCAAATGGAGCGCCATATTGCCAAGCGATTAGGCATTCCTTGCGCGGTTATTTCAGCGCCAGTGCATGTACAAGATTTTCCTGCTCGTTACTCACCTCAAATGGGTTTTGAGGGTGCTAATGTGTTATTTGATGCCTGGATTCATCCCCTCATGATGGGCCTAGAGGAACATCTCATCATGATGTTCCGTGATGACTTTGAATTTAGCGCTAATGCAACATCATCTCATCTAGGCCATGGAAGCCCAAGTGCGAAGGAAAATACTCCGGTTTCGATTCCCGTTGAAGATGATGTTGTTGCTCAAGTAACTCAAGTCAATGCTGAAGTCTTTAATGGTACTAATTCAATTAATCCAGCCAATCTGTGGGATGCTGCCGCTGAAAAAGAATTGGGAAAAATTCCGTTCTTTGTCAGAGGTAAAGCAAGGCGCAATACTGAAAAGTTTGCAGTAGAGCACGGTATCAGTCAGATTACGATCGAAACCCTATACGATGCTAAGGCCCACTATGGCAGATAAGCGTCCTGCTATTCGGGTCACTATCGTAACGATGGATACGCACTTAGCTAGTGCGACCGAAAGGGCTCGCCATGCTCTGAAAAAGAAAATGCCTAGCTTGGAATTGACTATTCATGCTGCCTCAAGTTGGACCGTAGATAGCAAGGCACTAGCAAACTGTATTGAGGATATCCAGTCAGCAGATATTTTGATTGTGACTATGCTCTTTATGGAGGACCATTTCAAGCCGGTGATTGAGGCTCTTAAAGCAAGACGAGAGCATTGCGATGCGATGGTATGTGCAATGTCTGCTGGAGAGGTAGTAAGTCTGACCCGTATGGGCGGATTTGATATGAGTAAACCAGCCAGTGGTTTGATTGGCTTACTTAAGCGACTAAGAGGTAATAAAGAGAAGTCTCAAACTGGTGGTGCCGCTCAAATGCGTATGCTGCGCCGTTTGCCAAAGATTCTACGTTTTATTCCTGGTGGCGCACAGGATGTGCGGGCTTATTTCTTAACCCTGCAATATTGGCTAGGGGGCTCCGAAGAGAATCTGTATTACATGGTTAAAAATTTAGTCAATCGTTATGCTGCCGGTGAACGTGAAGTATTAAAAACAAAAGAGAAGTTAGAAGAGCCAGTAATTTACCCAGATAACGGGATCTATCACCCCCGTCTTCAAGGTCGCATGAGTGAGTCTTTAAGTGATCTACCGAAGTTGGTGAGTGATAAAAAATCTAAAGGCAGGGTAGGCCTGTTATTGCTTAGATCTTATATATTAGCCGGCAATACACTGCATTACGATTCAGCGATTGCTGCTTTAGAGGCTCAAGGCTTGCAAGTATTACCTATATTTGCGGTAGGTCTAGATGCTAGACCTGCAATTGAGCAATTCTTTTTCCAAGACGGAAAAAATGTGGTCGATGCAGTAGTGTCATTGACCGGTTTTTCACTTGTAGGAGGCCCAGCTTATAACGATGCTAAGGCAGCAGAAGAGGTGTTGGCATCATTAGATGTTCCTTATCTGGCAGCGCAACCATTAGAGTTTCAAACTCTAAACGATTGGGGTGGCTCAGATCGTGGCTTGTTGCCAGTTGAAAATACTCTGATGATTGCCATTCCAGAGTTGGATGGTGCGATTGTGCCTATGGTATTTGGCGGTCGCGCCGGCGAAGCGGATGTGCAATGTACAGGTTGTCATAAGGCATGTGTCTTTGAGGCCAGCATTAATCGTCATGATATGCACACTTGTGTAGAGCGTACTGTGATGTTGGCAGCGCGAGTCAGCAAACTCATTGCATTACGTAAATCAGAGACTGCTCATCGTAAGGTTGCTTTAGTGATGTTTAATTTCCCACCTAATGCAGGAAGAGTGGGAACTGCTGCACATTTAAGTGTTTTTGAATCCGTCTTCAATACTCTCAAGAGTTTGAAAGCAGAAGGTTACACAGTTGATGTGCCAAATTCTGTAGATGAATTTAGAGATCAGATTCTGGCTGGTAATGCAAAGCAGTTTGGTACTGATGCAAACGTACATGCCCAAATCAGTACAGAGGATCACATTAAGCGAGAGCCTTGGCTTAAAGAGATTGAGACTCAGTGGGGTCCAGCTCCTGGGAAGTTCTTGACTAATGGTTCATCACTCTTTGTTCTGGGTAAGCAGTTTGGTAATGTGTTTGTGGCGCTTCAGCCGGGTTTTGGTTATGAAGGCGACCCAATGCGTTTGCTGCATGAAAAAGGATTTGCTCCTACTCATGCGTTCTCCGCGTTCTATCGTTATTTACGTGAAGATTTTGCTGCTTCAGCTGTACTGCATTTTGGTACTCATGGCGCGCTTGAATTTATGCCTGGTAAGCAATCTGGTATGTCCGGCTCGTGCTGGCCTGACCGTTTGATTAATGATTTACCGAATCTTTATATATATGCATCTAATAACCCATCAGAGGGTGCAATCGCTAAGAGACGTGCTGGTGCAACGCTTATTAGTTACTTAACTCCACCAGTTTCTCAAGCAGGTTTATATCAAGGTTTATCCGAGTTAAAAGAGTCTGTAGAGCATTGGCGCAAAGCGGTTCCTGAAGAAAATATCCAAAAAAATACTCATGTTTGGGATGCAAATGCACAAGAGCTATTAGATTCTCTACAAGCACAGGCAGTGACATTGGAGTTCTTATCTGCAGAGCCTGCCTTAAAAACTCTAGATGTAGATACTGTCAATAAGGCGGTCATGCATTTAAGTGAGCAAATACTGGAGCTTGAGTACACATTGATTCCTTATGGCTTGCATATATTGGGTAGCCCGATTAGTACTGAGCAAAGCTTAGATATGCTGATGAGTTACGCATCAGTGCAAGAAGGAGAGATTCAGGATTTCTCTAGAGAGATGATGAATGCATTGATTCATAGCCAAAGTCTTGATCAATTTGCCAAGAATCAAAAGCTAGTATTAACTCCCAGCTTAAGAGAAGAGTTGAATCAGGTCTTGAGTATGCATCGTGACATGCAATCTGATAGTGAAATGCAGGGCATTTTGAAGGCTTTGGAAGGTCGCTATATCCGTCCAGCACCAGGCGGTGATGTTTTGAGAAACCCACAAGTACTTCCTACCGGCAGAAATGTTCACGGCTTTGATCCATTCCGCATCCCAAGTAAGTTTGCTATGAAGGATGGTCTATACCAGGCCAACAAAATTCTGGAAAGATATCAGGCAGATGGCAATCCATTACCAGAATCTATCGCAATGGTACTCTGGGGTACTGACAACTTAAAAACAGAGGGTGGCCCAATCGCGCAAATCTTTGCTTTGATGGGCGCTCTTCCACGTTTTGACAGTTTCGGCAGGTTAGCTGGTGCTCAACTGTTACCTCTAGAGGAATTGGGACGCCCGCGCATTGATGTCATGGTGTCCATTTCTGGAATCTTTAGAGACCTCATGCCTTTGCAAATTAAGATTTTGGCCGAAGCTGCTTACCTGGCTGCTGCAGCTGATGAGCCTATCGAGCAAAATTTCATTCGTAAGCATGCGCTTGCTTATCAAAAAGCCAATGGATGTGATTTAGCGACTGCAGCCTTACGTGTCTTTGGTAATGCTGAAAGTGCCTATGGTGCCAATGTCAATATGATGATTGATAACGGCTTATGGCAAGACGAAAATGAATTAGCAGAGACCTATACCCGTCGTAAAAGTTTTGCTTATGGCAGATCAGGTACTCCAGTACTACAAAGCGATTTACTTAACTGCATTCTTGCAGATGTCGAGTTGACTTATCAAAACCTAGATTCAATCGAATTAGGTGTGACAACTATTGATACTTACTTTGACACCTTAGGCGGTGTGAGTCGTGCCGTCCGTCGTGCTAAAGGTGGTGTAGCAGCACCCGTCTATATTGGTGACCAAACTAAGGGTGATGCAGTTGTAAGATCATTAAATGAGCAAGTTTCTTTGGAAACTCGTTCACGCATGCTCAATCCTAAGTGGTATGAGGGCATGCTCAAACATGGTTATGAAGGTGTACGTCAGCTAGAGAGTCACCTTACTAACACAGTAGGTTGGTCAGCCACTACGGGTCAGGTTGAGCCTTGGGTTTATCAGCACCTTACTCAAACATTCATATTAGACCCAGAAATGCGCGAGCGTTTAATGAGTTTGAACCCAGCATCATCAGCGAAAGTTGCGAGTCGCTTATTAGAGGCATCAGATAGAAATTATTGGAAGCCAGAGCCATCAGTACTCGAGACATTACGTCGCGTTGCTAATGATTTTGAAGATCGACTTGAAGGTGTATACGAGGGAGTGCATATTTAATGGAAACGGTAAACATACCAATTTCTTCTATCAACACGCGAACTAAGCCATTAGATGGCGAAGGCAGCTTGCAAGTTCATCTAGATCCAAATGAAAAAATTGGAAATGCAAAAGTGTTTGCGATCTATGGAAAGGGTGGAATTGGAAAAAGCACTACTTCTTCTAATCTTTCCGCAGCTTTCTCGCTATTAGGAAAGCGAGTGATTCAGATTGGGTGCGATCCAAAACATGACTCTACTTTTACCTTGACCAAAAAGCTAGTACCTACAGTGATTGATATTTTGGAGTCAGTAGATTTTCACTCTGAAGAATTGCGTGTTGAGGATTTTGTCTATGAGGGTTTTAATGGTGTGATGTGTGTCGAAGCCGGAGGTCCTCCTGCTGGAACGGGCTGTGGTGGCTACGTCGTTGGGCAAACAGTAAAGCTATTAAAGGAGCACCATTTACTAGAAGATACCGATATCGTAATTTTCGACGTATTGGGTGACGTTGTGTGTGGTGGTTTTGCAGCACCCTTACAGCATGCTGATCGAGCTTTGATTGTTGCTGCTAATGACTTTGATTCGATCTTTGCGATGAATCGCATTGTTCAAGCAATTAGTGCAAAGGCTAAAAATTACAACGTTCGTTTAGGTGGTGTAATTGCTAATCGCAGCCAAGACACAGATCAGATCGATAAATTCAACGATCGAGTTGGCCTTAAGAAAATGGCGCATTTCCCTGACTTAGATGCTATTCGTAAAAGTCGTTTGAAGAAATGCACGATATTTGAAATGGAATCTACCCCTGAAATTGAGGCTGTGAAAGAAGAATATCTCCGCTTGGCAGCAAGCTTGCTTTTAGAAGATGACCCATTGTTGATGGAGTCTCTTAAAGATCGTGAAATCTTTGATTTATTGGGATTTGATTAATCATGGATGCAATCTCATATTTAGATCGTCGCAGTAAGCTGCAGGACTATTTTGATCGCACTGCTAATGATGCTTGGGCAAAACTCACATCAGATGCACCAGTGAGCGGTATTCGTGCAACTGTGAGAGCGGGGCGCGATCAGATGCGTAGTAGCATTGTTAATCGCTTACCGGAACAATTACACGGCAAAAGAGTCTTGGATGCGGGCTGTGGAACCGGTGCTTTGGCGCTGGAGTTGGCAAATAAGGGAGCGCATGTCACTGCGGTTGATCTATCTCCCAACTTAATTGAGCTTGCAAAAAGCAGAATTCCTGAGAGCGAGCGCAAAAATATTGAGTTCTATGCAGGGGATATGCTCGATGATGCTTATGGTGACTTTGATTACGTCATTGGTATGGATTCGATGATTCATTACTGCGCAAAAGACATGTTAATTGTTTTGGAGAAGTTATCTCCGCGCGTATCTGAAAAAATTCTCTTTACTTTTGCCCCTAGCACGCTACCCCTTGAGTTAATGATTCGATTTGGTCGTCTTTTCCCAAGAAAAGATAGAGCGCCATTTATTGAGCCCATTAGTTATTCAAAACTACATAAATCAATTAATCAGTCACCTTGGTTTGTGGGCTGGGAAACGCCATTTACGCAATTAGTATCTAGTGGCTTTTATAAATCTCAACTCATGGAGTTGAAGAAACAATCATGATGAGCATGTCTAAAATCGCAAAAGCCTGGACGAGGATTCATCCTCGCTTTTTGCCTTTTGCAGACGTGGCAACCCCTGATTTGCCTTTGGGGCGTCTTCTAAGATTGTCCTTGTTTCAAGTTTCTGTTGGCATGGCTACTTCACTGCTCGTCGGCACTCTTAATCGCGTGATGATTGTGGAGATGAGCATAGACGCATGGTTGGTGGCCTTAATGGTTGCATTGCCTTTAGTTTTCGCTCCATTTAGAGCATTGATTGGGCATAAGTCTGATACGCATCGTTCTATCTTAGGTTGGAAAAGGGTTCCTTATATCTGGATGGGGACTTGGCTACAGTTTGGCGGGCTGGCCATCATGCCATTCGCTTTGATCTTGTTGTCTGGCGATACTCACTGGCCTATTTGGTTTAGCTATATTGGCAGCACATTGGCATTTTTATTGGTTGGTGCTGGCATGCAAACCACTCAAACTGCTGGTTTAGCGCTTGCAACAGATTTGGCAGATGAAAAAAATAGACCACGTGTTGTTGCCATGATGTATGTCATGTTATTAGTTGGTATGGTGCTGAGTGGGGTTGTTTTCAGTCTGTTTCTGAATCCCTTTAGCCCAATGCAATTAATCAGAGTAATACAGGGTGTTGCTATCCTGACTCTGTTCCTGAATCTCTTTGCTTTATGGAAACAAGAAGTTCGGCAGCCTAGAAATACTTCCCCTGATATTCCTCAGCCTAAATTCAATCAAAGTTGGTATGCATTCATTAAAAAACCACATGTACGTCGTTTTTTAGTCATGCTTGGCCTGGGCACTACTGGTTTTAGCATGCAAGACATTATCTTGGAGCCCTATGGCGGCGAGATTTTGCAGTTGGATGTTTCTGCAACCAGTTTTTTAACTGCATTAATTGCTTTTGGATCTTTGCTGGCATTTTCGCTTTCAGCCAGATGGCTCGGGCGTGGTTTTAATGCTCACAGAATAGCTGCATTTGGTTTACTGCTAGGTTTAATTGCATTTACATTGGTTATTTTTTCGGAGCCCATGGGTTCGTCGAATTTATTCAGACTAGGCGCGCTCTTAATCGGGTTTAGTGGCGGCTTATTTGCAGTGAGTACCTTAACGATTGCAATGAGTATGGATGAAGAGAATATGACCGGCATGGTCATCGGTGCTTGGGGGGCAG
>Ga0214178_1000308_pt1 | contig 15064 bp, 31 predicted proteins | sample TroBogEpilimnion_28_FD_153016 | JGI IMG/M metagenome (GOLD analysis project Ga0214178, IMG submission 153016) | Freshwater microbial communities from Trout Bog Lake, WI - 17SEP2007 epilimnion | ecosystem: Environmental > Aquatic > Freshwater > Lake > Epilimnion/Euphotic zone | place: Trout Bog... | reverse complement strand
CAGGCATAATTTCTGCGTCATTGGTAGCCATAAGTTCTTCATGTATATCGCCTGAAACCATATCACCGCCCAAAGCGAATACAATGCCTGGATATTTAGGATTAACCATGTGATTGTTTAATAGATCAATAGCTACTTCAATCATCTTTTTAGCTCGTTTATGGGCTATTTTCATATTGTAGGAATTGACGTTATTAACTTGATTAGGGTCTACGTTTTCCCCCCAATGCCAATCTGAAGCAAATAATGTAGGAACGCCAGGTGCAGATTTACTTGAACTAGGCTTTAGTAACCAGCTAGGTGGCGATGGCTTCTTTTCTGACATTTTAAGTATTTTAGTCTTAACATAATTCTCACTTAATACGTCACGATTGAAAGCAGCTATTTGAGCTTCTAATGTTCTTATTTTATCTTTTAGAGCTATTTCAGGTGGAATGTCAGTTATGTGTTGTTTTGTATTATCTATTTCAGCTTGCATACCTGCCATTCGTGCTGCTCTTATCCTACCTTGAAAACAAGCTCTTTTAATACCTAATAATTCGGCTGCTTTAGTTTCGCTGCCTGTTTTATTAAATGCTTCAACTGCCTCTTCTAATTGTTGGCGAGTTAATGGCATAGTTGACTCCTAAACAGAAGTTCAAACATAAAAAAAGCACCAAACAATAAACCTAAACCACCTAAAATAATTAAAACTTTTACTACAAAGTCTGTTATTTCTTCCATTGGTTTTCCTTATGTTTAATTTCAATAAATTTGACATTCTTTAGCAAATTTGTTTCGCCGTCAAATATTAATTGCAAATTGCATCCTCTTTGACGTTCTTTATTGTTAGCAGATATAAAACTTGCGTAACCTTTTTTACCACGATAAACATAATAATCTAGGGTAATATCAGGTTGAGGTTCTTTTAATTTTGTTTTTTTTATAACAGATTGAATATCTAATCCATTAAGTTGTTTGGTATATAACTCAATATTGAGCATATTTTGTTTCCTCCATTTTGTAAAAAATCATGTGCGACCATTGAACAGTCTTTTTTAATTTGAACCATGATTGAGGTTTTAAGATTGAATTATCGTGGAAATTAGTTGCGCCTTTAGAATAATCAGGCTCTAACTTGTGCATGATGCGCCATGCAAGATCAAGAAAGTATGGTTTGATTTCTTTAGGTTCAGGTGGTTTTACTTTTCCATACCAAGAAAACTGATAAGGTTTTCTCATTTCATTACACACCTGCTTTGGATCAAAGTCAGCTCTACGCATAAGGACATAGCCAACACCGATTTGTGCTTCTTTTTGTTCTACGCTACTTTCCATATAGATTGTTTGCGCTAAACAAAGAAGTGCCTGGTCGATCATAAATGACCCCCCTGTGTTATTGCCAAGTTGTATTATACCATTTTTCAATTATTGCCTAGCTTCCATAAGTTTGACTTCCTCTGCCACTTGATCTAGGAACACTTTTACTTCTTTTTCCATTTCATCAATAAAGGCATTATCTCTAACCATTCTTTTCAAGAAATATCTTGAACCTTCAGGCATACGACTATCATAGCTAAAGAAGTCACACCATTGAGCGCCTGTGCAGGCCATTTGAGCCATCATTTGAATCTTATATTTTGTTGGTGGTTCACCTTCTTTAATATAAGACCAATGCGTAGCGCTATTGGGATTCTTGATTTCTAATAAATTATATGTGCCATCATTGTTTTTAATAATGCCATCAGGTGAGCAACCAAACCATTCAATTGATTTATGTTTGACAAATGGAACTTCCTCTACAAAAGTTTCGGTTAGCAATTCGTATGCTTGACGTGCTTTCGGTTCTTCTTCTGTGCCACGCATCATTGCTTCATTTTTATATGATTCCTCAACAACGCCTGTGACTCTTTGAATAGCCAGCTCAATTAAATAATTTTGCCGACTAGCACTTGGGCCTGTTTTGGTTTTAGCCATAATATCGGCAACTCGTGATGCTGTAACATGGCCTAATCTTAATTGTAGCCATTCAGGTGTTCCTTGAATAATGTTATTCATTTAGTTATTCCTTTTTCAATTTCAATTATTAATTTTCTTAATCCTTTTATTTCCATATTAAGTAAATCAATTAATTGTAATAATTTATCTAATTTTTGTGAGTCAGTTAATTTCATAATCTAGGCTCTAATTTATATTCAGCCACTACACAAACTTCTTTAAATTTATTTTTAACTTTTTTATTTGTGGTTGTTATTTCATAACCTTTTTTGCGTAAGTTAAACACAGTATCGGCTAAACGATAAATACCTAATTGAGTCCATGCTTTTAATGGATCAATCTTGCCATGCGTTTGTAAATATTCTGTTAAGCGTTCTTGCTGATTCATACTATGCCTCCAATTCATTTTTACGATCAGTTAAATAAGTCTTTAATTTTGCTAAAGACACCTTGTCAAACTTTGTTGAAGCTTCTTTATAAATACCCATTAATTCATCAACAGAATCTGCTTTGTTGATTTGTTTAATAACATTTTCAAGATCATCTTGACCCATAGGTTCAATTTGAGGTAAATCCTCGCCAGCATAAATATATAAACCAATACCATGTAATGCGATTGCTTTAGCTAAACAACGCTGCATAGTTGTATTAACTGCCATAGCGTCAGGATTCATTACAGCTTTATTTTTATAATCTAATACAGGAAGTTGTGCTGTCATAGTTTTACCAAAAGCTGTGACTGAACAAAATACCATTAAAGTATCGCCAAATTGACGTGGCTCTTTATATTCCCATGTAGCTTGTGGATCATTAGATAATAATTGATCTACTGCCCAGGCCCATGAAAGATACGTTAAATTGCCTTTCTTTTCTGTATGGTCATTAACATTAATCTTTTTTAATTCATTAAAAGTAATCATCTACCACTCCTTAATTGTTTAGCTAATTGAACTGCCTTTTTAAATCTAAATCCTTTGTAATACAAAAATATAACATCCCTAATATAGTTAATCATAGAAAGTCCCCATGTGAATGGCCCATATCATACATTTGGTCAAAAGGGCCTTGATAAACATTAGCTTCATTTAACTTTTTTTCTGTAATACCCATCGCTTCCTCAAAAAAAGCATTACTTATAGATTTGGCAAAAAGATTAACGCTTATCATATCGCCACGTTCATTAGCCCAATATAAAGCACGAATCGTGCCAGCTAGTTGTTCCATATCCATGTGGGCTAAAACTTCTACAGGGTCGGTGTCTATTAAATCTTCAGCGTATTCTTGTTGAATAGTCATATTAAGCTCCAAAATGTTTGATAAGGATTGGGTAAAGCACATATAAAACTAATGCGCAGTATGCGTAGAACGCTAGAACTGTAACGATCATGCCTTTTATTTTCATATTTCCTCCATAAATTTAAAAACTACAGTTGCATTATTAACTATTTGTTATTATGATGTCAACAACTATTTAACAAAAAGTTATAGGAAAAAACATGACAGATAGCGAAATTATTGAGTTTTATGGCGGTTCTAAAGCCCTTTGTAAGCGTTTGGGCTGGTCAGGAATTAGCCAAGAAATTAAGGTTTATCAATGGAAAAAGCGAGGTATCCCAGCAAAAATCAAGCTTCAATACCCTGAAATATTTTTAAAACGTAAATTTAAACAATAGAGGTTATATGCACTATTTTCAACATAATATAGCGGATTATCGCAAGGATACCATGCACCTATCGCTATTAGAACATGGGGTTTATAGGCAATTATTAGATCAATATTACCTTAATGAACAGCCATTATCAGATGATCCTGAACGCATTATGAGATTAATTAATGCTAAAACTGATGAGGAAAAACAGGCAGTTTTGAACATTTTAAGTGATTTTTTTGAAGAAACTACTATTGGATTTATTCATAAAAGATGTGATTTAGAGATAAAAACATACAATGAAAAATCAATCAAAGCTTCAAATTCTGCTAAAATTCGCTGGGAAAATGCGAATGGTATGCGAACGCATAGCGAACCCAATGCTAACCATAAACCAATAACCATTAACCATAAACCATTAACCAATATAAAACCATTGTCCGATTTTGATATGTTTTGGATTGCATACCCTAAAAAAGTAGGTAAAGAAGCAGCTAGAAAAGCATGGGCTAAAGCTAACCCTAATTTAGCTACCGTTCTTAATGCACTTGAATGGCAAAAAGTTAGCCCACAATGGTTTAAAAATAATGGCCTTTATATTCCTAATCCTAGCACTTGGATTAATCAACATAGATGGGAAGATGAAAAACAAGAGGAGCAGATATTTTGATAGAAAACGAAAAGATTGGTTTTAAAGACATGATGCACTCTGTCACTACAATTTATTCAAGGCCTGACTTGGATCGTGAAACTTTGCGTATATGGTGGAGCAAACTAGAACGCTATGAATTTATGATAGTATCCAAAGCTTTTGATCGTTATGTCAACAATAATAAATTTATGCCAACCATATCTGAGATATTAGATATTTGTAGGATGCAAGAACCTAAAGAATTTGTGAAAGCATTGCCTAGGCATTTTACTGAACAAGAGATACGCAATAACCATGACAAAATGAAACGAGTTGCAAGTGAAATAGCAAATAAGCCAACTGCCGATTCTAAAGCTTGGGCTAGACGAATATTAAATGATTCAGAAAAAGGTAGATATAAAAATGACATTGGTATTAAGTTTGCTAAAGAAGCATTAAGAATTAAATGAAAATATTAATAGCTTGTGAATTTAGTGGAACAGTTAAAGAAGCATTTAATCGTCTAGGGGGGAAGCAGCATGATGTTTGGTCTTGTGATTTATTGCCTACAGAAATTCAAGGAAAACATTATGAAGGTGACGTTATGGATATTATCAATGATGGCTGGGATATGATGATTGCTCATCCACCTTGCACTCATTTAGCAGTTAGTGGAGCTAGATATTTTGAAGAAAAACGTAAAGATGGCAGACAACAAGAAGGCATAGACTTTTTTATGAAAATGATAAATGCACCAATTAATAAAATCGCTGTAGAAAATCCAATATGTATTATGTCATCTGTTTATAGAAAACCTGATCAAATTATTCATCCATGGCAATTTGGTCATGGTGAAACAAAAGCAACGTCTTTATGGTTAAAAGGATTGCCATTATTAAAACCAACAAATATTGTTGAAGGCCGAGAAGGAAAAATTCATAAAATACCACCTGGACCAAACAGATGGAAATTAAGAAGTAAAACATACCAAGGAATAGCTGATGCAATGGCTATTCAATGGGGAAATAATGAACTGTGAATTATGCAATGAAAATCGTGGTCGTTTTAATTTTAATAACGAGTGTTGTTGGGTGCGCTGGCTACGACGTGCTTATAAACCACACGCAAGGTCAATGCTTGAACGATACGAAAAGAAACATGGTCGAGCAGAGATGTTAGAGTTAATTAGAAAGGTAAAACATGAAACGATTTAGTGTAATCATTGAAGTTGAATTAGATGACAAAAAATATAATGAAGTTGGATCATGGGGTGTGGAGCCTTCTGATTATGTCAACTCTGTTATAACCGATCATGCCAAAGATAGAGGATTTCTTATGAAAACTTCTGTTACCGAAGTAGAAAAAAGCCTATACAATAGATTAAAGATTGCAGCAGATGACTTTATTGGCAAAGATGCAATAGCCGATATTGAAGAGGCTGCATTAGCTAACGCTAGATGTATTGGCGGAAACTGCGAAGACTAATGTTTAATTATGTAGTGTTTGATGACTTTAATAAAGCGATCAGAAAATTTAGAACAAAGCATGAAGCTTTGTTTTATATTTTAAATAAACCTAATCACATCATTAAAAGATTGCCCAAGCAACCTAAAGAAAATGTATTTAATTTAATTAAAGCTGAACCATTATTCTAGGAGGGAATATGATATTAAGCGAGTTTATGGAAGGAAACAAAAAAGCAGATGTTTGCAAAGAGAATGATAAGTTTATTGTTAATTACTATCTTAACAACGAGCTTGTTAAAACTAAACCAGCGTATGACGAAGAAGATGCAGAAATACTTGCAGAGGATTGGGTATTATGAGCAATCATCACGAAGCCGGTAAAGGTGATTTGTATAGATCAGTTGATAAAAAGAAGTTTGATCAAAACTTTGATAAGATTTTTAGTGACCGCATTAAGAATCAAAAATTATCTGAAGCTGATATGTATGAATACGAGTTGGATAAATCTACAGGGGAGGTTATTCGTGTTACTAAATAACTTTTATGGAGTGAAATTGCCTATTACCACAAAAGACATTGAATTTATAGAAAGACGCAACATCAGAGTTCAATTCTTAAAAAGACAATTAGGCAGTAAATATGTATTATTTAATTTAACCACAAAGGAAAATAAAAATGGCTAGTAAAAAAGTAATGGATTTAGCAGTAAAAACAGGTGAATATACAAACAAAGAAGGTGCAACAAAAAGCACTTACGAAAACATTGGTGCAGTTATGGAATCAGATGGCCGTAAGTATATTTTACTTAATCGAACATTTAACCCAGCAGGTTTACCTAACCCTGACAATAGAAGCACAATCATTGTTTCATTGTTTGAACCTAGAAACAAAGAATCTGCGCCTGCACCTAAAACAAACTTTGATGACATGGAATCAGATATTCCGTTCTAACATGGATGAGTTTGACAGAGCCAGCGAGCTAGAGGAACAATATCGTAATGCTGCAATAAAGCACGTTAGAGATAATGATACTAATTACAAGCACGTTGGCGTTTGTCTTAATTGTGGAGCTAAATCTAAAAAAAGATTTTGTGATTTAGATTGTCGTGATGATTATGAGAAAAGAACAAAATGAGAACAGAATACCTAGCTAAAACTATCCGTCTTGTTGGAAAGACACAAATAGACACAGCAATTAATGCAATACAAAATGCACCTATTGATTTAGATAAACCTTTAGAAGTTATTATTCGTGAGGAACAAAAATCAAGATCATTAAGCGCTAACGCTTTAATGTGGGCAGGGCCATTAAACGATATTGCTCAACAAGCTTGGGTGCATGGCAGACAATATTCAGCTTTGATATGGCATGAATACTTTAAAGAAAAATTCTTACCTGACTTTCCTGATCCTAAATTAGTTAAAGAAGGATATAGAAAATATGAAGAAACACCTGATGGCAAACGTGTATTAGTTGGATCAACTTCCAAGCTCACTAAACTAGGCTTTAGTAATTATATGGAACAAATATATGCTTATGGCGCAGAATTAGGTGTAAGATTTACCGAGGTAAACTATATCAAAGATGATCAAAGAGGCTCACCCTAAAACATGAACCCCTTAATAAAAAATGAACCTCTTAAGAGAAAGTGAACCCCTTAATGAATGATTTTATTGGTCTATATGAAAATGTTTTGTCAAAAGATAATTGTCAATACATTATTGATGAATTTGAAAAGTTTGTTAGTTTAAATCAACCCAACACAATACATCGTGGTCAAGATCATTTTAAAACTAAATTAAAAAGATTAGACACATCATTCTTTGCACACTTTTATCATAAAGATATAACGCTTATGGTAAATCAAGCGCTTCAATCATCATTAAATAAATACTATGACGAATTTTTTGTAATAAACGGAATACACTTAAACTCTAATGAAGTAAAGATACAAAAGACTGAACCTAAAGGTGGCTATCACGAATTTCATTGTGAAGCTGACAATCCATTAGTATGCAATAGAATATTAGCTTGGACTTTATATCTTAATGACATACCTGAAGGCGAAGGTGAAACAGAATTTTTATGGCAAGCTACTAAAATAAAACCTAAAGCTGGGTTGTTATGTATATTTCCTGCTGGGTTTACTCATACACACAGAGGCAATCCTGTATATTCAACAAATAAATATATTGCAACAGGTTGGTTTACAATTGCGCCCTAAAAAGTGCAAAGTATGTAAGAATGTATTTGAGCCAACAAAACCACTTCAACAAGTCTGTGGGTTTGAATGTGCATTAGAGTTAGCTAAAGACAAAAGAATTAAAACCGTCAGAAAAGAAGTTAAAGAAGCAAAGCAAAAATTAAAGAGCCGATCAGATTGGCTTAAAGATACTCAAGTAATATTCAATAAATATATTAGATTAAGGGATCAGAATGACGGTTGTATTAGTTGTGGGTCAAAAAGTGCCAGCGCATATCATGCAGGCCATTACAGAAGCATTGGAAGTGCAGGACACCTTCGATTTAACGAGCATAACTGCCACAGACAATGCGCAGCCTGTAACACCCATTTATCTGGCAATCTCATCCGATACAGACTCGGACTTATTAGAAAAATTGGAATGGAGCTTGTTGAAGCACTCGAATCTGATAACGAAACAGTAAAGTGGTCAATAGAAGAAATAAAGCTACTAAAGGTTCAATTTTCTGCTAAAATAAAAGCTCACGAGTCTAATAATTCGTGAAAATTTAGCTAAATTTAAGATTAAAAGGAAATTATCATGGGTATGGAAGATAAAGAAGTATTTAAGTCAGGTGCATCAGGTGAAAAAGTGCCTAAAGGCGTTTTAGCATCAGATACATCAGGCGAAAGAAAAGCACCACTTAAAGGCGGCGTTGCAATGGGTAAGGCAGACGGACTTGGCTTACGTGAAGCTTCACACGCTGGTAAAAATGATGGTCTTTTAGGTGAACTAAAAGGTGGCGCTAAAGAACATGAGTGCTATTCACATAAACGTGTAGAACACGAACAAGATAAGATGTAATAAAACGAAATCCCAACCAGCCCTAGCCTGATTGGGAGTTTCTAACCAAATATTAATGGAGGTAATAAGTGGCTGTATTAAATTCTAAAGAAATTTGCAAGTCTTGTAAATTCTTTTCTTTTGGCGATGTATTAGGATCATGCCATCGCTATCCTCAAACTTACAATAAACATGAAAACGATTGGTGCGGTGAATACATAGAAGATCAATCACGCATAACCATTGAATTTGTTAAACATGAGATCAAACTTGATATAAAATCACATCAAGAATCTAAATTGAAAGGCAAAAAGAAATGATTAGACCCTTTGCAGACAAAATCCTAGTAAAACCTATTGAACGTGAAGATAAGTCAGCCATACCTGGCTTTGTCTACGCTGAAGAATACAATACAGGGGTTGTAGTAGCAGTTGGCCCTGGTAAAAAGATTAAAGAAGGTAAATATGATATTATGCCTGTATCTATAGGTGACCGAATTAGATTTGGAACTATGGGTAAAGACGAATATCTTAAATTTCAACCTGTCATGGATAACGGTGAGAAGTTTCTCATTATGTCATGGCAAGATGTAGCGTTTATAGAGGAAAAGGAATAAAATTATGCCACTAAAAAAATCAACAAGCCCTAAAGCGTTTAAAGAAAACATTAAGGCTGAAGTAAAAGCAGGAAAACCTATTAAGCAATCAGTTGCAATCGCCTACAGCGAGAAGCGAGAAGCAGGTAAAAAGAAAAAAAAGTAATATATCACTTTTTTTCATTTAATTATTAACTAGGAGTCAATCATGGCCATTATTAAGTTGGAACTTGAAATCAAAGAAGTAGAATTAGTATTAGCAGGTCTTTATAAACTACCTATGGAGTTTGCTGAACCTGTAGTTGCTAAAATTAAAGCACAAGGTATCCCACAAGCTCAAACACAACAAGCAGCGGAAACAGAAGCTAACCCAACACCTGTTGAAGTTGCTCCAGCAGAACCATTGCCTGAAGAACCACAAGTCTAATGCAAATCGAACAGAGGTTGCTATCGGACTTAATTCCGTATATCAACAACTCTAGGAAACATTCAGACGATCAAGTTGCACAAATTGCAGCTTCAATTAAAGAGTTTGGATGGACTAACCCTATATTAGTTGATGGTGATAATGGAATTATTGCAGGTCATGGTCGTATTATGGCGGCTAAAAAGCTAGGCATGACTGAAGTTCCTGTCATTGAATTAGCACATCTATCTAAAGAACAACGCAAAGCATTAATCATTGCAGACAATAAACTAGCTTTAAACTCTGACTGGGATACAAACCTATTGGCTATTGAGTTAAAAGACTTACAAGATTTAGGCTTTGACTTAAATTTAACAGGGTTTGATGGAATGGAACTAGCTAGTCTATTAAAGCCTGAACAAGTTGATGGCCTAACCGATGAAGATTCTGTTCCTGAAGTGCTTGAAGAACCTAAAACTAAATTAGGCGATATATACAAGCTTGGAAATCATAGGCTAATGTGCGGTGATAGCACAAGTGTTGATGCTATTGATAAATTAATGAATGGCGATAAAGCTGATGTAGTGTTTACTGACCCACCTTATGGAATGTTTTTAAATGCAGATTATTCTGGAGCTAAATCATCTTTAGGCTTTTTTAAAGAAAAGGGAGTCAAGGGCGGTAAAAAATATGACAATGTTATAGGCGATCATGATGATTTTACGCCTGAATTAATTAATACTGTATTTGCATCATTTGGATATTGCAAAGAAATATTTTTATGGGGTGCTGATTATTATGCAGAACTTTTACCAAATAAGAATGATGGATCATGGGTAGTATGGGATAAAAGATTAGATGAATCAGCAGATAAAATGTATGGATCAACTTTTGAATTATGTTGGTCAAAAGCTAAACATAAACGCATGATGGCAAGAGTTAAATGGGCTGGAATATTTGGAACTGAAAAAGAATTTGATAGAAAAAGACATCATCCAACTCAAAAGCCTGTTAATTTAGTTTCTTGGTTTTTTGACTACTTTAGCCTTAAAGATAAAAAAAATGTAGTTGATCTTTATGGTGGATCAGGTAGCACATTAATAGCCGCAGAAAAATCAGGTAAAAATTCTTATGTTATGGAACTTGATCCCAAATATTGTGACGTAATAGTCAAGAGATGGGAAGATTTTACAGGTAAGAAGGCAGAGTTATTAAATGATTGATTTACAACACTTACTTTTAAACACTTTTGGTCAATAAAAAGATGCTAGAACACGTTCCTACTGATAAGACAAAAGAGCAAGTATTAAGTGCTTCAGGGCTAGGATTGCCTCAACTGCAAATAGCTGCATTACTTGGCATATCTGATGTGACGTTACGCAAACACTATGAGAAAGAATTAGCTGTGGGTAAAGCTACTGCGTCTGCTAACGTAGCTAAATCTTTATACAATAAAGCAATAGCAGGTGATACGACTGCTGCAATATGGTGGACTAAAGCTCAAATGGGTTGGGGTGAAACCAATACCACTAAATTTGGCAATATTGACGGAACGCCATTAGAAGGCATACAAGTAACTTTTGTATCAACAGATGGAACAAAGACTACTTGATAAAGCCATAGCAGATGTTCAGTTCCCACAAAAGCTAGAATGTCTATTTACTCCACCTTATGTCAGGTATAGAACATTATATGGTGGCAGAGGTGGCGCAAAGTCTTGGGGAGTTGCCAGGGCATTATTGATAAAAGGCGCTAAAAAGCCTTTACGCATACTTTGTGCAAGAGAATTTATGACATCTATTAAAGATTCTGTGCATAAATTATTGTCAGATCAGATAAATGCTATGGGTCTTAACTCATTTTATGAGATAACTCAAAACGCTATTCGTGCAGCAAACGGAACAGAATTTGCCTTTGTAGGATTAAAGAACAACATAGCCAATGTTAAATCATACGAAGGTATTGACATCTGTTGGGTAGAAGAAGCGCAAACAGTATCCAAATCTAGCTGGAATACATTAATCCCAACTATCCGTAAAGAAATGTCTGAAATATGGATAACTTTTAACCCTGAATTAGAGCAAGACGAAACCTATCAGCGATTTGTGGTCAATCCACCTGAAAACTCTATTGTTCAGCGTATTAATTGGAACGATAACCCATGGTTTCCTGATACATTACGCATGGAAAAGGATGCGTTAAAGAATCGTGATCCTATTGCCTACAATAATGTTTGGGAAGGTCTATGCAGACTTACAGTAGATGGCGCTATATTTGCTAATGAAATGAATGTGGCAGAGCTATCAGGCAGAATAACTAAAGTCCCTTACGATCCATTAAAGCCTGTTCATGCTGTATTTGATTTAGGTTGGGCAGATCACACAGCTATTTGGTTTGTTCAATTTATAGGCATGGAAACAAGATTAATCAGATATTTGCAAGATACGCAAAAGACTATCAGTCATTATTTGCAGGAAATGCAAAAATTAGGCTACATTTACGATACTTTACACTTACCACACGATGCAGAAAGTAAAAATATTGCGTCTAATGGTCGGTCTATTGATGAAATTGTAAGGGCAGCCGGCTATAAAACAAACATTTTACCTAGAGTTCCTGTGGTAGATTCAATCAATGCTGCACGAACCATATTTTCTAACTGTTATTTCGATAGAGAAAATTGCGCAGATGGGTTACAATGCTTGCGTCATTACCGATATGAAGTTGATCCTGACACAGGTCAATTTAGTCGCAATCCACTTCATGACCAATACTCTCATGGTGCTGACGCATTTAGATATATCGGTTTAATGTTGCAAGATAGAAAAGAACAAAAAGTCCGTAAACAAACATATACTCCTGGCGTAAGCTGGATGGGATAACACATGGCAAGAGCTAAAAAAACTAATGTAGTTGATAACGACCCAAGAATACAAGACGCTATTCAATTCTTACAGTTTGCTAATGAAGCAGACCAAATGAATAGAAGTGAAGCGTTAGAGGATTTAAAGTTTGCAGCAGGTGACCAATGGCCTGTTGAAATACAAAATAGTAGAGTTTTAGAAGCAAGACCATGTTTAACAGTCAATAAAGTTGATGCCTATTGCAGACAATTAACTAATCAAATGCGTCAACAACGCCCTCGCATGAAAGCGCATGGCATGAATAATGAATCAGACGCTAAAATGGCCGAGATCATTTCAGGCATTTTCCGTCACATTGAAGTCCAATCAGATGCAGACCAAGCTTATGACAAAGCTGGTGATTTTGCAGTTCGTATGGGTTGGGGATATTGGCGAGTAACTACAGACTACGTTAAAGACGATTCATTTGACCAAGAAATCTATATTAGAGCTATTGATAACCCTTTTACTGTTTACTTTGACCCTAATTCAGTCATGCCTGATGGATCAGACGCAGAAAAGGTATTGATTACCACAGTTATCTCTAAAGACAATTTCAAGAAAATGTATCCCAATGCCGAAGTTGAGCAAGGATTCACAATGCGAGGCACAGGCGACACTAATCCTGAATGGGTTATGAAAGAGGATATTAGACTAGCTGAATACTTCTATACTGAACGCAATCCTATTAAGATTCATTTATTATCAGACGGAACAACAGTTAAGTCATCAGAATTGCCACCACAAGATGTTTTAGACATGGCAGGCATTACAATCGTAGAATCAAGAAATTCATACGAGAAAAAGATTAAATGGTGCAAACTAACATCTATGGAAGTATTGGAAGAAGGCGAATGGGCAGGTAAATACATTCCTATTATTCCTGTTTATGGTCAAGAAACCGTAGTTGAAAACAAGAAAAAGAAATTTGGTATTGTAAGAATGGCCAAAGACCCACAAAGAATGTATAACTTTTGGCAAACTTCACTTACAGAGTCCGTAGCGTTAGCACCTAAAGCTAAATGGTTGTTAGCTGAAGGTCAAGATGAAGGCCATGAGAACGAATGGGCTATGGCTAATATTAAATCTATGCCTGTTTTACGCTATAAACAAACAGATATTGATGGTAAACCTGCACCTGCTCCACAAAGATTACAACCTGAACCACCACCAGCAGGTATTATGGCGGCTGCTCAATCAATGACCACAGATTTAATGCAAGTGGTAGGTATATTTGACCCTGCTCAATTACCAACAGGCAATATTTCAGGAAAAGCCCTACAAGGTCAGCAACAACAAGTTGATTTAACCAATTTCCACTATTATGACAATTTAACTCGTTCTATCCGTCAAACAGGTCGTGTAATCCTAGATTTAATCCCACATATTTATGATAGACAACGAGTCATGCGTATTATTGGTGACGATGGAAAACCTGAAATCTTAACTATTAATGAATATGGTCAAGACGAAGAAGGCGTAACTAAAATCCTTAATGATGTAACAGTCGGTGAATATGATGTTGTTATGGATACAGGTCCAGGCTATAACTCTAAACGCCAAGAAGCTGTTGACGCTATGATGCAATTATTTGCTGCAGACCCAGCTTTAATCCAACAAGCTGGCGATTTAATGATTCGAAACATGGACTTCCCAGGCGCTGAAACTATTGCAGACCGATTAGCAGTCAATAACCCATTGGCTAAAATTGACGATAAATCTAAAGTTCCACCAAGAGTCCAAATGCAACTCCAACAACTTCAAGCACAAAACCAACAAGCTCAACAAGCTATTCAACAGCTTCAAATGGCTATTAAACAACGTCAAGACATTGAAGAAGTTAAGCAAGGCCATGAAACTAAACGTGAACTTATGCGCCAAACAACTAAAGCACATGATGTTGAAATGCGTGACGCTGAACGTAGACATGATGTTGAATTAAAAACAGATACACAGATTGAAATTGAACAATTAAAAGCTCAAGTAGCAATCCTATTAGCAAGAATGGATCACGAACAAGCTAAACTCGCTAACCAAGAAACAACTGAAAGGGCAATATAATGGCAACAGTAATAGGAAAAACCAAAGCTGCTTTTGATGAAGCAGAAATGAACAAAAAAACTGTTCCAAAATTTGATAATCAAGGTCGTAATTTAGAAGGAACTAAAAAACATTTAGATTTGCTTGCTAAAATGCACGAAAGTGGAAGTAAAGAAGCGCAAGAGCATTTTGAAAGAGTTAAAAAAGATGTTCCTTTACCTGATTGGACTGAAATAAACGGAGTAAAAGTTTTAAGAAGTGGCGAAAATAGTCATATTGGAGTGCCTTCAAATGGAAAAGAATCAGCGTCCACTTATGATGTAATACATTGGCCTAAAAAAGAATTTGTATTAAAACTAAAAAAACATGA
>Ga0214178_1000304_pt1 | contig 15239 bp, 10 predicted proteins | sample TroBogEpilimnion_28_FD_153016 | JGI IMG/M metagenome (GOLD analysis project Ga0214178, IMG submission 153016) | Freshwater microbial communities from Trout Bog Lake, WI - 17SEP2007 epilimnion | ecosystem: Environmental > Aquatic > Freshwater > Lake > Epilimnion/Euphotic zone | place: Trout Bog... | reverse complement strand
CCATTACTGGCTTAAATGTTACGTTCTTGCAGAACCCAATCCTGTAATTCCCTTGGCAGTTTCAACATAACCACCACCCTTTTCAAACGGGGCGGCTGCGGCTTGTTCAGCACGGGCTACCTGAACTTGTTCGGCTATTTGATTGGTTCCAGCAAATCCAGCAAGTTGTGAACCAATAAGTTGATTAGTGCTTACTGTTGGTGTCCCAGCGCCTGGGTTTGCCTTGGTAAGGCCAACGTCACGACTGGCGTTAAGAAGAGAGTTTTGAATTTGACCCACTCCGTAACCTAACTGTTGATTGCCTTGAGTAGCCGCTAATTTGGCCATATCAGCCAATTGGTTAACACCTGTTTGGTCAATACCCTTAAGTCCGACACGGGTTGCGTAATCTTGAATTTCCGCTCCAGCAACTTGACGTTGCATAGTTTGAATGGCATTTTTAGGGTCCATAAAATAATGCATAAGGTTTGCTGGTGATACCCCGTATTGTTTTTCAAGGATGTTTTTAGTGTTTTGGTCGGCATTAGATACGGCTGCGTAAATGTCTGTAACACGCTGTTGATATTCTGCTGCGGAAACATGACCAGTAAGCAATTTACCTATGTCAGCCTGTGAAGGCATAGGAGCACCATATTGTGTTGCTGAATTTTGAATAGTAGTTGAGTATTGCGTATATTGTGATTCAGTCATGTGAACAGCGCCAGGTTGATTATTGTAATCGTTAAGTCCTGGAAAAGCAGCATTGTAATCGGCTTTAATTTTTGCATCGGTGGCTTTACCTAATCCACTAGGAATATCTCCACGAAAAATGTCAAGCAAAGCATTTTGATTTACAATGTGGTCACCGTTAACTGTAGCCAATTGCTGTACAAGACTACTTATATAATCTTTTTGCGCTGCTGTGTAATTCCAACTTTCAATAGTATTTCTAACATTGTCAATAGCATTTGCTTCTTGTGAAGCAGTAGCCGATGATATACCTGCTGCGGTTTGGTCACCAAGTGCTTTGGTTAATCCAGCAAGTGTTGCTTTTAAAGAAGATACTTGTGGGCTTTGTACTTTGCCAAGGTTAAAATGAGCCTTTGTTAAAGCGTCGTAAGCGTCGTTAACTGCTTTTCCGGTTGAGGTTTCGTTTAAATTAAGGTGGTCCATTAAAGCCATGCCCAAAGCAGGGTTTGAACCAGACAGCCAATTAAGGGCACTTAACAAAGTTGATTTTGTTGGTGTAACACCTATAGAACTACCTTGTGGGTAATACAAAAGATTTGTTTTGGTGTAATCGGTTACCACCCCCGTAACGGGGTCTGTGTATTTAAGTGGAAGTTTTGGTGCAAAAGCCTTAATAAAATCGCCAAGGTTTAATTGATTGCCTTGGCTTGCACTAAAGGTTGAACCTTGATTTGGTTTTGCTTTTGTTTTTGTTACCATTATTGTGCTCCCCTTGGTGTCTCAAGACCTTGTTTAAGATTGTTAAGCATTGAATTAACTCTTGCGTGAGCCTCTGGCGTATAACCCCAACCAAATGAAGGTTCAGACATAAGGTGACTTTTCCATTGGTCAAGCGTCATGGGCGTTGGTCGCCCAGTTTTTTCGTCTATTCCACCTTGCAAGGCAGCAGCAGATTTGTGGTCGTTAATAAAATCAGGTTCAAATTGCTCACCAAGTGTTTGTTTTCCTATTTGACGGTAAGGGTCAAGAAGGTGAGCGGTAGGAATACCTGCGGCAATCTGTGGAGCAAAAGCGGGGTAAAGACCTTGTGCGGTTGTTTTTAAGTATTCTTCAAAAGCATTAGCCTTGGCAGGAGTTACCCCACCCTCACCAACAATTTCTCTCAATGTTGATTCGGCCATGGGTACTTGATATTTATGAGCAAGGTCTTTCATGTCTGACACGCCCATAGTTTTTTCTTCTACTTTTTCTTCTGGCATATTATAAACCCTTCGTTGGTAGTCCTCGTAGAACTGATGTCATAAAATACGATTGTTTTGCCCAGTATGGGTTGTTTGTTGCTTCGTCGGTTACCCAGTTATACCATGCGCTTTCAACTGCTGAAGCATCTGTTTTATCACCGGCAGCAATCAAACCTTTTACTTGACCAATAACTTGATTGTATTGACCAAGAATGTTTTGAAATTTGTCTTTTTCTGTTTTTGGCAAAAGTTGTTTTGACACATTAGGGTCAGCAAGCATTTTTGTCATTTCGTTGTACGCTTTAATTTCTATGTCATGTTTTTGACCACCATTGAATGATGCAAGCCAGGTTGGGTTAGTTGAATTACCATACGCTTGTGCAGCGGTTTTTAAAGCGTTCCATTGTGTGCTAGTCGTGCTCTGTCCAGCCACATCACCGTTACCACCAAATTCTGGTTGTGTTGCTAAATAGTTGTAGTAATAATCGTTGCCAGCAGATACAAGAAGACTATGTAAATAATCTTGTGGTGCTTGACGGGAACGAAGTCCAAGTGACATTTCAAGCGTGTACGCATTTGCGTCGTAAGTTGAATTACGGTCAATAAGGTATGCGGCGGCGTTTGGATATGCTTTTGTAATTTCTGGGTGATTTGTAAGAATTTTAACCGCAGAACTTGTTTCTGGATAAGTAGCATACGTAGACATACTGTGCGCTGTTAGGTCCAATACATTGTAAGGGTACAACTCACCAAATTTTGTAGCGGCTTCTGCAAAAGTGTATTTATTTTTAGTGTCGGGATTAATGCTATTTTGAATAGCAGAAAATTCTTTAGTTTTAGAAAATTGGTCATTAAGAGAAACGGCTACTGGCGTACCAAAAGCAATCACACTTTTTACAAGCATCATAGTAACAGCAGCGGCTTTGGCACGGTCTAGGAAATCTTGGTAATACGTGTGGTCATTAAACAATTTTGTAATTTCTAGTTCAGCGTTTCCTCGACAGTAAGTTACAATTTCGTCTTTTGTCCATGGCTTTCCAGTCCAACTATTTACGCCAGTAAAATCCGTGTTGTTAAAAACTTTGTTGTATTGTTGTTTAAACAAATTATCTACAGCGTTGTTCATAATTGAATTTTGCGCACTGATTTGAGCGGTGCTCATAAGGTCGGTTGCCCCAAAAGCACTGGCTATAGAAGTTGCTGAGTCAAGTAAATTTCTTCCAATTGTAGATGGGAAAAAGTCACTTTGCATTGAAGAACTTTGAGCAATGGGTCCAAGAAATGCAGAAGACATTTTTTTGGCTAAAGAATTAGTATCTGTTCCGTAAAGTTTTTCTACCAATTTTACAGGAATGGTAACAAGAGGTCCCCATGATGGTCGAGCAAGTCCCAAAAGCCCTGCAAAACCGCTTTGAGCGCCTGTAGGGAATACAGAAGCAACAGAACCTGGGTCGGCAGCAAGACCAAAACCAAGACTGGTAAATGGAGATGCGTCACCACCCATTGCAGGAATGTTTGCGCCCATTACTCCAGCAACACCCATAAACGTTGCCCCAGGAATAGCAATGCTTGGGTAAGCGCCACCAGCACTTAGGTTACTAATGTAATTAGTTACACCAAGGCTTAACTTTAAATACTTTTCAAATGCACCTGGGTTTTCGTGCAATACACGGAAAGCACGACGCCAAGCCTGATTCTGAGCAAAATAAAACGGAGCCGCAACACGCATGTTAATTTCAAACATGGTTTTGTCTTTAGGATTGTGAACATATTTAATCATGTTGGTCATGGCACGTTGGTCGGCAACAACTTGAGCCGTTGCTTCATCGATAATGTTTCCATTTACCATTCCACGTAATGCTTCCATGGCGTTGTGGTGTTCAAGAAGAAAAATGGGTTCACGAACAAGTCTGTTAACAATTGGTCCAAGAATTTTGTCGTGACCTTTTTGTGAAATGTTCTTAAGAAAATCAGTAGCAGATGCGCTACCAAGAGCGTCGTGTGCTACTCCACCAGGAGCGGGAATGTGCTTAGGTTCTGCCCCTCTTGACATTTTCTTTACGTCAGCAGCAAAAGCCATTTCATCTTTAATGTTTCCAGTAGCCGCTTGGTCTACAAGAGTAGAATGAAATATGGTATTTCCTTTTGAATCAAGACCGCTAACACTTGCCATAACGTGTTCAACAATGGCGTTAGCCCAGTCTTCATGTGCGTTAGCACCGCTAAGTGGACCTGTCTTCATGCGCCCTGTGTCTCGTGCAAATCGTGCACGTTCTGCGGGGTCCATGTTTTTAATATCTTGCAAAGCACCTTTACGTAATTCATCTCGCAATGCAAGTACTTGTTCGGGCTTCCTAAAATCTTTTGCTCCAGCGCCAATTGCGGCTTCCCAACGTCCTGTTTGGTCACCTACAAATCCTTTAGCGCCAGCATTGTGTATGTCTCTCCACGTCATGTGAGATGCAAGAAGTTCGCCTGTTTTTTCTTCTCCACGGGCAAACATAATGTCAGCCAAACGACCAAACGTTGGTTGAAGCAATGCGTCAGTTGAACCACTTGCAATGTTCATGCGTAAGGCTTTGGCGTATCCTACGGAACCAATGTTTTTAGATTCAAACGATTTGTTGCTTACTGCTTGTGCCAAAACAGATTCGCCCTTGTCATTTAAACCAACAGTCGTTTTTAAAAGCGCTGTTTTTAACGTGTTGTCGTTAAATACAGTTTCGCCTACATCGTGAACGCCACCAGGCAAGTGACCATCATGGCGCATAATCGTACCAACAAAGTCTTCTAACATGCGGTCACGTCGTGCTTGGTCAAAACCTTTAATAAGGTTGCGTTCAATACCAAGCAATGCTCCAGCGACAACATCTCGTATAAGGGTACGTTCAGATTTGCCAGCAGCCGTAATTAACTTTGCACCGTAAACTTCATGTTTGGCAATAGCCTGAGTAACCTTTGCGTCGAATGAAGCCCAACCACCAAAACGAAGACTGTTAAGAGTTACTTCTGATGCAGACACACGCAACGCCCATCCACCAGAAAACAACGCTAACGGAACAAATGTCTTACTTAAGAATCTATTAAGTCCGTCGACACCTTTTTGAAAAGTGGGAGTGTAAGGGTTTTTTTCTGCATGCCATTTTTCAATTTGTTTGTTAAATTGTTCTTTAAGAATCTTGTCGGCCTCTGCTTTTGTTTTAGTTGCCTTAACGTATTCTTGTGCATTTTTACGAACTTCTTCTATAGGGCGAGCAGGTGATGTCATACGAACTTCCATTTGACGAAGTGCATCTTCGTAAGCAGTTATTTGACCCTTTAAACCAGAAAGAACATCAGGGGCAGTATTAACGTTAATGTTTGGATACGTTGCCATAATTTCATCAACAGCCTGAGCATAAACTTCTTCGCCAACTCTTGCTTTGCTAATTTGAATAACTTCGGACAATGCGTTTATAGAACGTTGAAGATTTGCTTTTTCTACTCGCAAAGCATCGTAAGCAGTTGTAAAACGTTGTGAATCAATCAAATCAGGATTTGTGTGTGCTTCTTTAACAATTTGCTGAATGTCGTTTTTTGCTTTGTTGTAACCAGTAATTGCTTTGTTTTCAAGCGATGGGTTTTTTTCGACAGCATTTGTGTGGCTGTCTTTTACCCAACCGGTACCTTCGTCTTCAAGGTTTTTAATTTTATTAAGTGCATCTTGAGCATCAGCCATGTCATTGTTAAGAATGGCTAGGTTTAAATCTACCGCTATTTTTTGTGCTTCTGTAGTTGTAGGCTGTGCTTCCCACAATGCACGAAGTTTTTGCACTTTTTCGTTTTGTGTTGCAATTGCAGGTTTAATTGAATCGCCATAACGTAATGTTTGAGAAAAGTGCTTGTCAAGAAGGTTTTGTAATCTACGAACTTTTTCGTCAATGTACATTTTGTTACCAGACTGTGCAAGTTCACGGAAAATATCTCCCGCACCTTCTAGGTCATATCGAATACTAGATGCTTCACCCCAACCATCTTTAGCGTGAATGATTTCTTCTTGATTAGCATCCTGAAAACGAAATGGGTCACGAGCGCCTTGTGCTTCAAGTTGACCAGTGCTAACTTTTCCAATACGTTGTAATTCATTGTCTAATCCAGTAAGCCTAGGATTATGAAAATCAACAACCGTCTGTAATTGTTTAATAGTCATGTCTTGCGTGCGTGAAAATTTTGCAGATTCTGTTTTTGCAAAATCAAGTGAAACGCCACGTACTTTGGCAGCAAGACCACGAAGTTCAGCGGTTCGTGGAAAACGAAGTTCTCCTAAGTGGTTCATTCCAATACCTGCGTATGCTTCAATGCCAGATTCGGCATGAACAACTGCAGAAATGTCTGCACCGTTAATACCAGCGGCATAAAGACCTACAGCGCCACCACCGTCAAGACCGGTCATTTTTACAACTTCGTTCCAAATGTGGTCAGAAGAAGTACCAATAAATGTAGCCAATTCATCGTGATTCAAACCTGCGGTAGCACGGCGCATAACAGCGTGATACATAGCGTGACGATAAACGCTTATGTAATCATGTGGGTTTTTTGTTTGAAGAAGCAAATCCCCTACACTTTTAACAACGTTTTCAGGAAGTAATGACGCACGTAGAAAATCCATTATGGCAGGAATAGCGTTAACGCTACCTGGACGAATTACTGAGTTTTCAACCTTATTAGTAAGTTCATCAATGTACATTTGACTACGAGTAAATCGTGTTTCTAGCCAACGAGCAAATGAATTCAAAGAACGAGTAGCGAGATTATTGTCAGCATAATTAAGTTCTGTTTGTGGCTTTATTGGAATTCCGCCAGTGTCTTTTAAAATTCCTGCATCACTAGAAATTTGTTCCAAAAACTTTCCGTCAACTCCAAGTAGGTTTCCCGCAGTTCCAAAACTACTTAATTTACCCTTAAGTGCGGCTTTAGTAACTTCATACATGCTAAGTGTTGGCACCATGCTTTTGGTCATGGCAACGCTTTCAGCAATGTCACGGTGAATCTGCATTACTTCTTCAACGCTTTTTGCCTCACCTAATTGAGAAATAATATCGCTAGCCTTAATTCCTTTTTTGGCGTCATCAATGTAAGTGTTTCTAAAAGTGTCTGCAATTTCATTGGCGCTGTGTGTGGCCATGTATTCAAATGCTTTACGTACACGACGGTATTGAGAAGCGGCAATATCAATGCTGTCTGCTCCACGGATACCAAGTCCACTAAACCAAGCGCCTAAGTGACCAGAAAAACCACCAAAAGAACGTGATTGTCCTAAAACTTTTCCGTATGCACCTAATGGGTCTGTTCCAAGCCATTTAGTGTAAAAATCTGTTAACCCAGATACAGGCGAAAAAAACATGTTGCCTTTGTCCATACCAAAGTATGAAGCAATCATTTGACCGTTAGTCCCCATAGGGTGCCCGTATTGGTCAATTGCAACACCATTGCGAACGTTAGGGTCATTCCAAATTGCAGCAAGTGCAGGATTCTTTTGAGCAGTTGCTTGAGTAATGGCGTACATGGTATTAAGTTTTACGTCAGTCATTGGTTTGCCAATGGCTTTAGCAACACGTATAACTCCGCCTAATGGTTTTGTAGCGTATTCAAGAGTTTTAGCAGTTGCACGCATTGAACGACTTAATTGGGCTACTCGTCCAGCACGTTGTCCTTGTGCAACTTCTTGAGCAGCATCTTGTTTCATACGTGCCATTTGACGTGATGCAGCGGCTTTTACGGCTGCTTGGTCTTCTTCAGATAAAGTGCGTCCGGCTCGGAATGCTTCTCCGGCACTTTGCACCATTGCTGCGTCTTCTGCTGCTGTTGCACCTACGTCTGCTGCGCTAAAAGCACCATCAGTTGCAAACCCTGCGGCAAGTGCAGGGGCAGCATAACCAATTGCGTATCCCCAACCGTAACGTTTAGCAAGCGAGTTATAAAATGCCATGTTGTGAGACATAAGCATAAAGATGTTGCCGCTACTCCATGGGTTAACCATGTTTCCAGCAGTATCAATTACATTTTTGGTTGTATCAAATGCGTCAGCAAGACCAGAAAAATTTGTGTTCCAACCTTTAGGTCCATAAAGACCGAGAGTTGCTAATTCTGCTCCAGTCATACCAACTCGGTTATTAATGTCTTCAACAAATTTTCCTGTGTCTTTTGCAAATGAAAGAACACCTTTGCCAATTGATTCTGCGGCGTTAGGAAGGCTATTAGGGTTAGTCCAAAAATTTGCTACATCTTTTGTAGCGTTTGCGGCATGGTCCCACATGCTTGCGGTGCTGTGCCACAATGAACTCCAGAAACCAGGGCCGTGAGATGCGTTAGGGTCGCTTTGTCCTTGATTAATAGCATGTTCTTTGATACCGCCATACATTGTTAGATATTGAACAGCGTTAGAAACTTGAGTTGAATCAAGACCGTTTTGATGAGCAAAACCACCAAGCAAAGAAGGGTCCTGTGTTAAATGAGGATTGTTTTCAACAATGTTTTTTAATGAAGCAGCAACTGGTTCTTTCATTGAACCAAGTGCGGATTCATCTATAAAACGTTGGTCACGTGAATCTTGAAATCCACCTGATTGTGAATATATTGGATTTTCAGGCATTAAAGACCTAGAGATTTAGCAGACGACGCAAGCATTGTGGCAAGTGAAGACGCTCCACTACTACTTGCTGCAGCAGAAAGGATTTGTCCTAGATTTGCGTATGATGGCCCCATTGCTTCTGGTCCTGCTCCAGGGCCAAATGGCAATCCTGTAGTTACAGGTTCATTGGGTCGTTGCGTTGGCTCTAAATGCGGTAAGGAACCTGGTTGTGGCATGGGAGCCGCAGATGCTTGAGGTTGAGCAGAAGCGGAAGGTGATGAAGCCATTGGAACGGCACGTTGTGCCGCTTGCTGTACAGCAGCCTTGCCGTAGTCTTGTCCTGGAACTGTACTAATAGGCATGTTTAAATCTGTACGGTTACCGTACGCTGTACCTGGTGTTCCTTGGCGCTCTCCGCCTTTACCTTTACGTGGCATGTATTAAACTCCTGCTGGTGCTGGTGCTGGTGCCTGAGCAACTGCTGGTGCCATTCCACCTGCGGCTTGCCCACCTGGAGCACCGCCACCGTGTAATGAAGCAAGAAGTTCTTGCATATTTGGTTGGCCTTGCGGGGCACCACCTTGAACTGGGTTATCTGGTGATACACCCATTCCAGGTTGAACTTCTGGTGCACCTGGTTGAGGGGCACCTTCCGGTCCTGCTTGTCCTTGCATTGCTTGAGCCTTGGCCGCTTGTTCTTCTTGCATTTCTTTGTGAATTTTGTCAACTGCATCTTCAAGCGTCATGTGACGTTGTGCTTTCATTTTAGCAATACGAGCAATAATAGAAGGGTCTAGTTGACCTTGAGATGCCTGTTGTTCAAGTCCGGTAAGAAGTGCTTTACGCAATCCTTCAATTTCTACACGGTCTGCTTCCAACGCTGGGTCTTCAATTGCAGGGTCCATGGTGCGTGCTGTCTCGTTAGACATGATGCCCATACCTACACGCTGACCAATTGAAACAACCATAGCGTTAATGTCTGAACCAGGCATAGGATATTTAACATACGAAACTGTAGTGTCAAATGTTTCATTAGGTGTGTAATCTTCGTTAACAACCTTGCCATCTCCACCCATGAAGAACATAGAAGGTTTAGAACCGTAGTATGACTTCATAATTTGAACAGCACGTATGTTTTCCAACTCCATAGAGTTAGAAAAGATTTCCTGGTATTCCTGGAGTGGCATGTCAACTGCGCTGGACAGGACTGATGCGCCACGTCGGGCGGTACGAATGTTAGAACCTGACTCGCCTCCAAATTCGGCAGGAATACCAGCCGTAAGGCGCTGTGCTCGCTCAAGGCGGTCCAGTGCCATCGGTGCATCTTGGGTTTGCTGTGGATGAACAATTTGAATTTGTCCTTTATCCAAAATACCTCGAATGCCTTGTTTTCCATCAGCCTCTACAATTACACGAGGACTGGTAGGAGCGTTAGCAGGAGATACAACCCATTCGTCTGGGAACACGTTGCGGAATACTGCAATTGTGTTAAGTGCGTCTAACTTGGCTTCACGCTGGTACATACCAAGCATTTGGTCAAACTGACCCTGAAGACGGTCAAGTGTAATACGTCCAGCAATAACAACTGGGCAAATGTCAGAACGGTTAGGAATACGTTCAAGAATTATGTGCGACGCAACACCTTTGCCGGTTTCGGTACTGAACGCTTGAGCCTTTGGTTTTTCAGCACCAATAGCAATAAGTACTGTTTCCCCTTCGTCTAAGTATTCAAGAATTTCAAACATGTCAGTGTCGGATTTATCACCACGGTACAAAATAGATGTTTGTTTTGGGTAATTTTCCTTCATCCAACCAAGAGGTCGACGGTCTGCAAAAATGCAATCGGTTGGTTCCATGTTGTCTGGGTCAATCATTGGTGCAGGGAATGTCTGCAATGGGTTACGTACACGCCAATGTGGAATTTTACGTTTGTCGTTAGGGTCAAGCGATACTGGAGAAAGTGATACGGCAGACATACCGTATGCAGTTAAATGACGACTACGACGGCGAACTTTAGTTCCCATCTTGTTCATGTCCCACCAACCAAGGTTGGCTAGGCGACGGTCACGAGCACGATTGTCGGCAATTTGAATACCAGGGCGAAGTGAAGGATATTGAACGTCTGGAAGAACCGACGCAACTCGCATAGCAAAAGCATCAATACCTTGTGCAATCAAATTGGGAATAGCAGGTTTTTCTGATTCGTCTAATTCTGGTAGTGGAACAATTACGTCACCGTTGTAGTGGTCACGTACTTCTTGCATACGTCGAAACATCCCACTGCGGGACATACGGCGCTCCTGATACATAGTGACAATCTGGCCAGCGGCCTTGTCGTTGTCAGGGGATAGTGCCATCTATTACCTCAGATTTGATAGTTGGGTATTTTTGACCCATTTAGGTCGCCACGCTGTAACGTTTTTATTTTGCGGTGCGTAAAGGTTGGGTAGGTTCCATTCAAAAAACCATTCGGCCATAACGCAGTCATCGGTACGCCCGTGGGGGTACCTAGTTACTTCATCAATCAACCTCATGGAGCGAACTTTTCCTTCACCCTTACCCATTAATCTTACACGACCAAACTTCCAATGCTGTGAAATTGTCGTAACACCGTAATTGGCGTCTGATTTGTTGCTATTTGTATTATGAGGTATTACCTCAACACTTCGGAGTTGACGCCATCTTTTGAAGTGGTCATACTGAAGTAGGAACCTTTGAGCGGCATTTTGTTCCACAATCCAAACTTGAATTGGGATACCAAGACTTTCGCTTAGACGCTGCCAATCTTCCATAACCCCAGTAAATTCACCGGTATTGTAGTTATAATCTAAAAACTCAGGGGCTTCCATCTTTTGACGAATAAGGTCCATTAAGAATCGCTGGTTAGATTCTGGGTGATAAAGCCAGCACTGGACGGACCAGAACATGGTTGGAGATGGGTCAGCCGTTGCGACGACGATACAATCTCTGGTGTTAAGACCTGGTGGTAGTTCCCAGCGGTCCCGTTCTTTGTCAATGCAACCTGGGCTTGTGCCATGGCCATATACCCATTCGTTTTGTACCAATACCTCATCTAACGCCAAATCCTCTTGCTGATATACAACCGCAAAACGTTCTCCTCGGTTGGACATAAGGTTAGAAATTTCTCGCCAAGGGAGACGGCGAGGGTCCAGCAAACAACCGATGGGGTAAGCATTACCGCCTCGTTTGTGATTTTCCGGAGAACACTTATCTTCGTAGTGGGCACGGTAGAGCAAATGTTTATACTTTTTGTCTTTGCGAAGTAGGGCAAGTTCTTCTTCAGTAAGTTCATCTTGTTTGTCCTCATCTTCCTCATCAAGAGGTTGCACCATGTCTAAAGCAAATCTATAAAGGTCATCAGGAGCAAGACGCTGACCAATAAGAGCAAGCATACCTGCAGGTTCAAGTCGAGTTTCTGCAACGTCTTGGTACCAGTCTTCCATTGCTTCTCGTTGTTCTGCAGAGCGGACCTTGCGAGGGTCCACAAGGTCGTCCCAGAAACAACCATCGAAGCGTCCTCCGATGAAACCACTATCCATACCGTAGGCACTAAGTGTTGGCTCCTTTTCTGAAATAGAACCCTGGTCCTCTGGTTGCATAACAATGAACGCTTGATTGGTCCATTGTTCTTTTTCCAAAGGTTTAAATCTACCAAAGTCTAAAGCAAGTGTTGATTCAGCATCAAGTGCTTGTCCACGTGCTTTTAACATGTCATCGGCAGTTTCGGGTATGACACGTTCTAACGAACGCTTAACTCGACGTAAGTTGTTTTGTGCAAGACTCATAGTCGCACTACCAGTCAAAAGACGAATACCACGGTTACGGCAAATAGCCCAACACGTAATGTCATGCAACAGCGTTGTCTTACCCGAACCAGGTGGCATGTTCATAACCACGTATTCTTTGTCAGGAGATTCTAGTAACGCAACAAGTGCTTTACCTGCTTCTTCTTGCCATGGGGTAGATATACGTCCAAAGTAACGCATACGGAAATAACCAAAATCTTCTAATGCAGTTTTTGCTTCTTCACATAAATTGTCGTAATCTTTAGGTCCGCTAAGTTTTGCTTCTTTTTTTAATTCACGGTAGTTAGTTGCTGAAGAATCAATGCCTTCACTAACCCGTAAATTTTGTGCAGCCTTTTCAACCCTATAAGCAGTGGCTTCTGAAAATTTAGATTTACGAGCGCTTTCAGCAATAGAGAATCCCGCTGCTCGTGCTTCAAAATATTTTTTACGTTGTACCGGTGTTACAGCCATCTATCGATATAGTGCGTCGTGAAGTAAGCCTCTGATTCTATAACCATTGGCGTTTGTGTCTCCAAGAGTAAAGAATCCACCGAGGTCATCCTTGAGGTCCTTTACGGCTACCACAAGGATGTAGTCCTCGATGACGGGCATAACCCATTCTTGTTCGTCTAACAGTTCAGCGTTGATGCCGTTAAGGAATTTAGGAAGGTTAGATTCTAACCATTCCTTTAAAGAAACCTCTAAGGCATCTCCGTGCATTAAACAGGTGTTGCGGTTGCTACAGGTGCAGTATCGGTTTTAACGTTAGTTGCTACTTGCGTTGCTAGGTGAGTTGCTAAAGCAATGTTGCTTTGTAATGTTGCTTTTTTTACAAAGTGCAAAGCCTCTGTAAGAGTTGAAGCCAACAAACATAGTGACGCAATAAGACCCTCTACTCCAACAGGAATCTTAAAGCCTGGGTGTACTACGGACAACACAGCGCCTGCTCCAGTAAGGATGGCGGTGATGTGGGGTGCAATGTATTTATTCATACTAAAAGCATAGCATGAGAAATCCCCCCAGTTATGTACTAGGGGGATTCTCGGAAGGAGGGTTGAAATCAGTGGGGTTGAGCCACATAAATACTATAGCACAAATACTTGGCGGGGGCGTCAAAAAATTTTTTAAAATTGAACACCAAGGTGCAGACCGTGCTCTACGCCTGGGACTTTACCCATTCTTCGTAGGGCACGCCACCCACCATGATAGTAATTTTATTTGACCTACGTCTCCATTTGCGGTTAAAAAGCCATGAAGGTGTGTCTGGATATTTCCGCCGATTTTTACGCACACTAAACACAGGCTATTTTTTCTTACGGACTTTGGCCTTGATGGCTTCGAACTTGACCTTGGGATTGACATATTTACGGTTAGCCGCTTGTATGTCTTTTGACTCGTGTTTGTTAAATGGCTGACCACAGCCGCAGGTAGAACACATATTTAAATAATAACACACACAAGGCATACACATGCTATACACACTTGTGAAAACATTCACATAAATTGTTACGACCCTATGCCCCCTTTTGTTGCTTTGTGTGTTACTCTTAGTACAGCGCCGATGAGAGCGTTCGTGGGTGGAAGTCCCCGCCGAGTGTTAGTCCCCGTCGTGAGATGGCAGATACTAGCGGTAGTTAACCGGTTAGAGCGGTATTCGGTCGAACACGCACCATAAGCCATTGGTGAATTGTCCAAGTACTTTAAACGCATCGGACTCGCCTCGTGTTCATGACGGGATGGATTGTCCCAAATAAGATACTTAAGTCTTTTTTATTTGGTTGGTGATGCGGGGCGAACCAGATAAAACGGTACGTAAGTGTCCTTTTAAAGGTAACTAGATACTACTCCCAAAAGATAGTGATTTTGAAAGGGGGCTGATAGGGTTTAGTTCCGGTAGTTTTCTTCTTGTCCAGAATGCTTCGCATTCCAGACGTTCGCCTTTTTTGTTTTAAAATAACGAGAATGACAGTTTGGCTAGTCCGAGATAACTAACCTTTTACTAGCACCGCCCTCGGCACATACCCGGTCAGAGACCGGGCACAGTCCTTGCCTCGTGCGTTGTTATGGTCACTAGTGCAATGAAACCACACAACCCTCCGTGACCCACGACACATGAGCATGACAACTGACACTCTGCTCATTGCTACTGCTTCCACACTCTTTCAACAACTATCAGCCTGAATCATAGGGAAATGAGTGAGAATAGTGAGTAAGGGATAGAGAGGGATTGGCTTAACCCTTACTTTGACAGTAACAAACCACTTGCAAACTGCAACTACAACTGCATTAAATGCCACTTCGTGCCTCTGTGCCCCATGTCATTCCGGCTGCCTAATCGGCTGCTCGGAACAACGGGCACTAACTACAACTACATAAAACGCATGGCAAAGCCATCAAACTGTTGATTCTCCTGGCTATCTTCTACTCAATACAGCAAAAGTGTGCACCCCAACGTACTTAGGCCTTAACTACGCAATAAAGGGGGAAGGGCGCCGTTTTTCCTGGGTTTTGCTCCCGCAGGCGTTGACTCGTTGGGCTTCAGAGCCCGCTCGTTAGGCTTCTGAGCCAAGCAAACTAGGAGAGCGGACGGGGAGCATAGCCCCCCGCCCACGTCGCCAGAATCGCAATCTAACCACTAATCCGGCAAGATAACGTGAGCGCCTATCTTGTCACCCAGCAACAGGTAGCCACACCCTGCCCGCTCAGCCTCAAAATTGACCACCCAGCGCCCCACAGTGTCAACCTGAACGCTCAAAATGCGCACCTCTTGAGACTGCAGAAACTCAGTGACATGGCTAGAATCGGTCATCCAGCCACCCCACAATCCAAACCAGCGACAGCGTCACAATCACCCAAACAATGCACGCCCACGGGTCACTCCTCGAATCCCCATACCAACTGCCGGTCACG
>Ga0214178_1000285_pt1 | contig 16003 bp, 16 predicted proteins | sample TroBogEpilimnion_28_FD_153016 | JGI IMG/M metagenome (GOLD analysis project Ga0214178, IMG submission 153016) | Freshwater microbial communities from Trout Bog Lake, WI - 17SEP2007 epilimnion | ecosystem: Environmental > Aquatic > Freshwater > Lake > Epilimnion/Euphotic zone | place: Trout Bog... | reverse complement strand
AAGAGAGACATATGTCCCGCGACATGAGAGACATATGTCCCGACACATCACAAAGTGCGCTTGAAGGGATTCGAACCCCTAACCTTCTGATCCGTAGTCGGAGACCGCCTGTAGCTAGATGGTTGAGGTGGTCTCTGACTGTTCGGTTTTACGCTCAAATCAGGGATAGAAGTCCCCAATTGTGCCACCGAATTCCCCAGTGTTTTTCTGGAGTGTTAGCAAATTGTTAGCAGATATTAAAGGCGGAAGAAGGGTTCCGCATAGTTCGCTACTTGGGCACCAATCACATAATCAATCATTGAGGATTCATGTTTGGGAACAACGTGAAAGGTCCTAAAATTAGACCTACCGAAGCCACCATTTTTATGGGATGGAATTGAGAAAAATGTAACTCCTAGGAATTTGTACTCCCGCCGAAACCTGTTTCTGAAAATATTGCAATATTTTTTCCCAGTAGGTCCAGTAGGTATAGAGAACGACATTTAAACTACCAAGCAGCGCCGCCAGAGTATTTTGATATCAGGAGGTGGAATCTCTTCTCTGATCGACAATGTTCGAAGTTTTAACTCGGCTATTTTCCAGAAATTCTAGAATTTTGCTTATTTTCCCTTCGGCCATGCTAGAAGGATTTTCTCAGAAACGATATTCTTTATAAAAGTTGCCCGAACCTATGAGATGTGAAGATGGAGTGAGCGTGACGAGAACCTGCGAAAATTGTGGACAACAACCCTCAATCAGTGATCGTTTTTGTTCCGGCTGCGGTAAAGAGTTAAACCAACCTCCATCCAACTCAAAGTCGCACTCTTCAATCAATTCAGAGGAAGCCAAGTTTCCTAATAGCGCGTATTCAAATATTTGGCACTATCTTTCCGCACAGCGCGAATCAGGACTTTTAACCCCTATTGCGCGAGGAATTTCTCCCTGGCCATGTGAATAAAGAGGGCCGCCGTCCATGAAAATGCCCCAACCGCGCGCTTCCCTGGCATGCCGGTTTCGGCGTTGAAATACTCAAATGGCCCACCTGCGTTTTTCACTAAATCGAGGGATTTCTCCAGTAGCCCATCAGCCAAATGCGTTTCCCTATGTAACCGCAATGCATCGATAACCAAGTAATTAGTGTTAAACCAAATCGGGCCACGCCACATGGTCGAACTATTGAAATCCGGATCGTTTCGAGCGACGGTCGGAATGGCCAGTTCTCCGCCAAAAATTTTGGGATCAATTAGTTGATCGATGATTGTCAAGACTATCTCCGAGGGTAGCCCTTCGAGTAAGAGAGGCATCAGAGATAGGACGGTTCGCGAATAAATCTTGCGACCTTTGTCCGAGCTGAGAAACATCTCGACATCTTCATCCCATAGCTCCATTAAGCCAGAGTCAAGGTGGTTACCATTTGAATTGAAAACCAATCCAAGTGAACTGGATAGCTCATTCAAAATGTCGCGTTGCTTAATTAAGTATGTGATTAAGTCTGGCGTAACGGGATCCATGGAAGTGTCAAATACGGGCGAATCATCAAGTCCTGAAGAATACGGATGTTGATAACGCGGCGTACCACCCGGCTGATCGGAAGCAAAATCCAGCCACCAGTTTTGGGATCGCTGAATCTTCGCAAAAGTATCTCTGTACCAATCCCAAGATTCGCGCGAATCGTGGGAAAGCATTTTTGAAACCGCCCAAGCAGTCAATGGTGGCTTAGTAAGCGGAATCAATGCGGGATCTGATTGAACGGACTGAGATCTCTCTAAAAACTTTTCGAATTCGTAACTAGGGAGGTTCGAAAAATTCATGAGCACACCAAAATCATGTACGACGTCAGGCAATTGCCCGTTAATTGCTTGATGAGCTAATGCACCATCAATCTGTTGCTTGGCCAGATCGAAGTCGCCATGCATTAAACCCAACGCAATGAAATATGAATCCCACTGCCAATGGCCAACGTACCCCAATTTTGATGGCACCACTGAAGCAAACCTAGAGTCAATCTCAAGGGTATTCGATCCAAGTACTGACCAGCATAGATCCGAATAATCCTGGTCGGCCGCAGAAACTTGAGGGGACTTCGACATCCATTCGCTCCACATGTGATCCGCAAAGTTCTCATCCTCATCTAACTCATGCGTTTGACCACCACATCCAGTCACTATCGTGAAGGATTTCCCAGGTGCCAAGTTGGTCAGCGAGCCGCTCACGTGGGCCCATTCCACATGCTTTAAGCGTGGGAACCAATGAGTTGGATTTACTTCGCCATCATTAATATTGAAATTTATATCCAGATCCGTTTGTCCGATATTTTTCAATCTCAACGATCTAAAAGAGGTGAAAGTTAACTCTGCGTCCCGCCCGAATTTCAGCCGTGAAAGGCTTTCAACATTGATAGGTAATTTCTCCCCATCACGTCTCACCGATAATCCCGTGAGAACAGCGCTGGACTGCAGCGGAATTTCATACTCCGCACTAAACACGGCGAGGGAATCATCCGTATCCTTCAAGATGAACAGTCGTGACCGCGGTAGCGTAAACGGAACTCCTACTAAATCAATATGTGCGGGATTCATCGACCGGCTAATCCAGATGAGGCCAAGCTTGCGACAATCTTTCGCTGACCGATAACAAAGGCGATCAACATCGGAATGGTTGAAATCGCGGATGCAGCCATCACCAGCGCGAAATTCTCCTGACCAAACTGCCCTTTAAAGGTGGCAAGCAATAGCGGCACCGTAAATTTATTCTGATCATTGAGAAGGATTAATGGGAAGAGGAACGAGTTCCACGTATCTAATGCGATGATGATGCTTACGGCGCCGAGGCCGGGCCTGATGTTTGGCAGAACTACGCTACGAAAAATTCGCCAACGACTCGCCCCGTCAATAAGCGCCGCCTCTTCGAGCTCTGGCGGCAGACTCAATATAAATTGACGCAGCAAAAAGACTGCAAAGGGGTTGGTCATAATGGCTGGAATGATCAAAGAGAGGTGCGAATCAACCCAACCGAATTTGGACATCAGGAAATAGAAAGGAATCAAAAGGACTTGCTTGGGCACCATCTGAGTCGACAAAAAGAGTATAAATAGCGGTTTTTGGCCCCTGATATTGAATCTACTAAAGCCGTAAGCGGCCATGGAGCAAGTGATAAGACTGCCCCCGACAACCAGAAGGCAGATATAAATACTGTTGAAATACGCCCTGCCAAACGGGAGCGCATTCCATGAATCTGGATAGTTCGAAAGGATCCAAGGGTGAGGCCAGAAAGAAAGCGGGGCAACAAGAAGTTGCTTGAGGGTTTTGAAAGAACCAAGCATCATCCAAATGAATGGGAAGACCATTACAAATCCGGCAATGCTCAAAAATAGGTGCAGAAAGGACTTTCCGATTCGGGTTTTACGAAGCGCGCGCTTAGAGTCCATCCGCTCAATAGTCTTAGGAGTCATAGTGCACGAATCTTTTCTGGAAGGCGAATTGTGTAAGGGTCAGGAAAAGGCTCAGTACCAAAAGGATGAGCGCTGCTGCACTGCTGCCTCCGAAATCGTTTCGCACAAATCCTAAATCGTAGATGTGGTAAACCAAAGTACGGGTACTGTCTTGCGGGCCACCATTACTGGTTAGAACATAAACCACGTCAAATGTTTGCATTGAGCTAATGACGGCAACAATAATTGAAAAGAATATAACTGGTGACAAGAGCGGGATGCGGATTTTGGTGAATATCTGTACAGGGCCTGCACCATCTATTCGTGCCGCTTCAATAACAGATGGCGAAATTGATTCCAGCCCTGCCAAGAAGATCACTACGTTCAATCCAAGCGATCCCCAGATGATGACGATGCAGACCGCAATAAGCGCGAGATGGGGATTGAACAGCCAGTCAGGTGGCGAGAAACCGAAGAGGTGACTGACCCGAGTGTTGAGCAAACTGTCCTTGCGGAGGATTTGTTGCCAGATGGTTGCGACCGCAATCGTATTTGTGACGATTGGCGCGAAGAACATGAGCAAGTAGAGGGTTCGTAACCTCAACTGTTGAATTGCTACGGCGAGCACCAAGGCAATAAGTAGCCCAACGGGAGCGGTAATGAATCCAATTGTCAGCGTATTTGTAATCGATCGCCAGAGCAGCGGATCATGCAACTGACTCTTGAAATTAGTAAGTCCCACCCATGAAATTGGTCCAAGACCGTCCCATGATGAAAATGAAAGACCCACCATCATGACGAACGGAATAAGGGTAAATATGGCTAAACCAATGGTTTGTGGCCCTAGAAATAGGTAGCCCCAGTAATTATCTTTCTTCCGCCAGCTCGCATTTTTCTTTGCTGGGGAGCGACCTGGGTTCTTGAAGGAAACCCCCAAGCCCGCCCCTTCTGATTGAGGGGTGAAGGATTGGGCTTGAGGGTTCATCTATTGTCTCTTCTCTTACTTCTTCTTTTGAGCTGCTGTTACGAGAGCGGCAATCTTGTCGAGTCCTGCTTGCGCAGTATCGGTACCAGCATAGATCGCACGCATCTCCTTGGCGATGTCATCTGACAAGCCAGGAACAGTTGCTTCGATCGCAGCGTTTGTATATCCGATGTGGACCATATCCAAGAAGGTTTGAGCGTGAGCTGGATACTTACTGGAGGTGACGATTGAATCAACACCTTGAATTGAAGGAACAGCATTTCCACCCGTTGATAGACGGAAGATCTGTCCAGCTTTTCCAACATATGCACTCCAGAACTTGAATGCAGCATCCTTCACCTTTGTCTTGCCGTTAATTGCAAGGAATGAAGCTGCGACATCCGTAGGAGCCGCCTTACCACTTGGTGTTGGCCAAGGAGCAATGTCATAGCTGTCCTTAGAACCAGCAGCAGAAACTGTTCCAATTACATAACGTCCTTCTGGGTAGAAGCCGACTTTATGTTCTACGAATTGGTTATCGGAACTGTCGCCAGAAGGTTGGTCATCTGCAATTGCCATTGTCTTGTCTTGAACCATCTTGGCAAGTGTTGCGATTGCAGCAACAGAAACTGGATTCTTATTTGCTACAAAGTTTCCGTTCTTGTCATAAACCGTTCCGCCTTGAGAGGTGATCCAAGCCCAGTATGTACCCCAGTAGTGATATGCCATCAATGGGGTGGCACCTGCAGCTGCAATCTTTGTGGCCATTGCATTGTAAGCAGCGGTTGTCCACTTACCTTGCGCAGCCAAAGTTGCTGGGTCATCGGTGATTCCGGCCTTTGTTAGAACTGTCTTGTCATACCACCAAGCATCAGGGTTAACGTCATTTGGAACGCCATAAACGTTTCCGTTCCGCGTGACCGACCCGAGGAGAGATGGGCTAAAGTCACTGAGTTTCACTGTGCTTGAGCTGGAGTTAAGCATGGAATTGAGAGGCATGAGCACTCCGGCTTGCACATACTTACCGACCTTGTCATCCCCGAGATAAAAGACGTCTGGGGCCTTACCTGTTGCAAGTTCAGTCAGAAGTTTTGCATGGTACTGCGTGTAGTCAGCGACCGGTTGCAATACGACGTTGATCGAAGGATTGCTCTTCTCAAAATTGGCGATGAATTGCTTATAACGTAGCAATTCTGAGGGAGCACCCCATGTGGAAAATACCACTGTTGTTTTTGAAGCTGCATGGACAGGCATGATGCCGCCCAGTATCACCGACGCCGCAACTCCAATAGAGAGTGCGACCTTCCCTTTTCTTTTCATTTATCCTCCTGGTTATGTGTGGTGGTTAATAATGTAAATCTCTGTACATTCATGAGTTAAGCGATTCCACCCCCATCCACTACGAGGGCTGCGCCTGTTACAAAACTGCTGGCTTCGCTCGCCAAAAAGAGAACCGCGCGCGCGATTTCGATTGGCTCACCCATCCGATTAAGAGGACGTTCCGCAGATTCATTGAGAAAAGAATTGACGTCCTGACCCAGTTGATTTGCCTCATTAACCAACATTGGAGTGTTGGTGTCCCCCGGGTTGATGGAATTGACACGAATGTTGTCCCCACCGTGATCAATGGCGAGTGCGCGAGTCATGTTTACGACCGCACCCTTTGAGGCGCAATAGGAAAGTGCGCGGCCTCCACCTTTGAGTCCCCAGCCGGAGCCAGTATTAATAATCGATCCGCCGCCGACTGCTCGCATATGGGGTATCGCGTATTTGCACATCAGGAAAATTGCTCGCACGTTAACGTCAAATACTTGATCCCACTCCATTGCCGAAATGTCTTCGCATGTAGTGCGCTTAATGATTCCGGCATTATTAAAGAGAACATCGACTCTGCCGAACTCTGTAACCACCTGATCAATGAGATTGCGAATGTCTTCCTCACTTGTCAGGTCAACTTTGTAGGCCTTTGCTTTGCCGCCAGCGCGTTCAATCTCCTGAACACAGCTTTCAGCGCCGGCCATGTTCACGTCTACGACGGCAACGGTTGCGCCTTCGGATGCCAAGAGTTTTGAGGTCGCGCTGCCGATACCACCGGCGCCACCGGTAATAATCGCTACTTTCCCGGTCAAATCGGTATTCATCAGCCGTTCCTCATTCTCTCTTGAACTTCAGGGTATTTACGGAGGTAGGCACGCCAGGTGATTGCCCAACGAGCGGGATCGTCCAGATCTGCATGATCTGTGTGATGAACGACTTGGTTATGTGGCGCGCTCTTCACAACCTCTGGGTTTTCTTTGGCTTCTTTTGCCACTGCGCGCAGGACATTGATGTACTCGTCCAACTCTTCGCGAGAGTATGACTCCGTAGGTTCCAAGGTAAAAGGTTGGGGGACGATGAAGGGATGGTGGCTCGTCCAATAATGCATTCCATAATCCAGAACGCGAAGCCCAATCTCTTCGGAAGTAACGCCGGTTTCCTCGAATAACTCATTCCACGAATAACGAACTTGTTCAATACGCGGATGCTGGTTGGAATATGGAGCGGTGGCTCCGGATATTTCCAAAACATTCTTTAACAGGTAGTTGTTATTCAAAACAGCGTTCTCTGCTACTTCTCGCAGACCAGCTGCTCCCAAAGACATGATCCATGAGTATGCGCGAACGATGTTGGGGAGCACACCATAGAAAGGTGAAACTTTTCCGATGGATAACGGCAATTCATCGTCAAGCAAGAATTGGTCGCTCCTTTTAACTACGTGGGGTTTCGGTAAATATTTCTCGAGTTTCTTTGTAACGCATGAAGCGCCGCCGCCAGGGCCACCACATGCATGTGGCGTACTAAAGGTTTTATGCAGGTTGAAGTGGCAGAGGTCGAAACCCGCCTCCTTCGCGCGAGTGATCCCAAGGATTCCATTTGCATTTGCTTGGTCGTATGAAGCCAACGCTCCATGAGAATGAAATAGCTCTACTATTTCTTTGATCTCAGGATTGAAAATTCCAGTGTCTTCAGGATTAGTGATAAGCAACGCCGCAGTGCGGTTAGAAATCACTTCCTTATATTGATCCAGGGTTGGGTAACCTTTTTCTCCAGGATGCAAGGTAATGATCTTGTAACCAGCAGTTTTCGCAGCCGCCGCATTAGATGGATGAGAGAAGATCGTGGTGATGATCTCATCGCGGGTATCGCCTTCGCCAATGTCATCGAAATAGGCGCGAATCGTGGCGATATTGCTCCAGATCGCGCTAGACCCACTAGACGTCTGAAGAGAAACAGCGTCTAGCCCCGAGACTTCTTTTAGGAGTTCTTGCATCTCCCAAATAATCTGAAGTGCTCCCTGAACTGTCTTTGGGTCTTGGAGTGGATGAAGATCAAAGAGTTCCTCACGGCGAATAATTTGGTCATTGATCTTTGGTGAGTACTTCATAGTGCAGGTACCTTGACCGATATCAACGTTCAGATCGGCACCTAAGTTCTCCTGGCTTAAGCGTAAGAAGTGCTTCAGAACGCGCATTTGGCCGATCTCGGGAAGAGCCGGTGGAACTTCGCGCCGGACGCCGCTTGGCAATTCACTTGATACGGTGGCTGCAATATTGGGTTCAATCTCTGAAACCAATACCCCGCGTTCACCTTTTTTAGATAGTTCAAAGACAATCGGCTCATCCCAGCTAGCTTGTTGAAAACGGCGCAGCGTTGGTTTCTTTGCGATAGGTAGTGTCACTTGGCACCTCCCAAAACTGTAACGATTGCGTCGTGCAGGGCGTTGATATCAGCTTCAGAATTCATCTCGGTGACGCATACCAAAATTTGTGAATCTGAAATTTGTACACCAGGTTCTATATTTCGTTCTCGACATTTATCAATGAGCCCTTTTGCACTCATTCCGCTTTGCGAGAGATCCAGCACAAATTCTCTAAGTTGAAGTTCGGAACCGCCAACTTTAACTCCGGCGATTCCCCCAAGCTTGTGCATCGCATATCGAGTGCGAGCAATAATCGTCTCCCCGACTTCGACCATTCCACGTGGACCCATGAGCGATAAATAAACCGCGGCGGCAATTCCCCAGAGGGCGGCAGCGGTACCTACCCACTCTTTTCCTTCCTCACGAAGGGCAAATGAGGTCCGCTCATATGCCACGTCGCCGAAACCGTATTCGCCCGGAACCGTAGTGGATTCCAAACCGAACAACCGCGATGGGAGTTCCATTACGAATTTTGGATCATCATGAACTGCGATAAACCCACCATGTCCGCCGCCGAACCAGCAGTGCACACCCAAAGATTGAATATCGCCATTGATGATGTCAGCGCCTTGATCCGCCGGAGATTGCAACACTCCTAAGGAAATTGGATCAACGCCCACTACAAGCAAAGAACCATTTGCATGAGCCAAATCAGCAAGCTCTTGCACATTGGCGCAGAGTGTTCCTAAGTAGTTAGGTGTGTCCAACCAAATTGCAGCGACATCGCCGTTTAGTGCGCCTTTGATCGCACCGAGATCGGGCTGCAAGTTATTGGTAGGAATATCAATGAATTCCAAGCGACTTTGATTGTAATTTCGAACTTTGGAGTACTTGTCAGGATTGACCTCGGTAACGACCAAAATCTTCTTTCGACCGGTGATTCGATAAGCCATCGCCAGCGAGGTAGCCGCGGCTTGCAGCCCGTCATATGTAGGTACGTTCACAACATCCATGTTTACAAGCTCGGCCATGAGGGATTCGTACTCAAAAAGTGCTTGGAAACGGCCGTGATCCTCGTACGGATCACCCGCGTATGCCGTCAGAAATTCACTCCTATTTATTACTTCGTCGACAACTGCTGGAACGTAATGGTTATAAGTACCCGCTCCGAGGAATGAGATGCGACTGGATTGCGGAGAATTCTTCTTTAATATCGAAGTCACATGCTTCGCCAGGTCTTGTTCATTAGTGAGAGGGGCTGGCAGATTCAATAGTCCATTGACACGAAGCTTCGATGGAATAGCTGAATAAAGATCGTCGATCGATCCGACTCCCACGAAGTCCAACATGGAGCGTTTAATCGCTGGATCGGAGTTTGGAATATATGGATGCGCAGAGCTTCGTGCCGTCATTGGGATTCCTTTACTTTCTTGAGGATCAGAACATCAAAACCATTTAATTCGATTGAACCCGCGCTAAATTCTCTCCCGGAAAGCGCGTCAACACCACCAGCGATATTTGCAGTTTGTGGTTCAGAGGAATGATTGATAACAAATTCAAAATCCAGCGTTTCATTTGATCGAGTCACATGCTCGATAGCTGAAGAACTGCCTTGAACTGCGGGCAAGATTCCTTCAAAAATCTTCTCGAGCCCAACATCCTTCAGGCCACAGCTAATGTAAATGCACTCACCGTTACCGATCTTGTGAAGGGTGATAGCGGGATTGCCGGCAAGAAATTTTTCGTTATACGTTCCCATGACTTCGGCCGAACCGATACTTAAATCTTCGCTCCATGTATCAATCTCTAGATCCACGCCGTTAAATGAAATTGAAGATTGGCGATCCGGAGCTATTGGCACAAACTCATTTACGGTTACACCCAAAAGTTTTTGAAAACTTTGGATAATCCCATCCGTCGAATTGTTCTCATCGACAACACCGCTGAATGGACCCACCACTAGAGTTCCACCGTTACGTACAAAGGTCTCAAACTTGCTTACAGTCTCTTGCGTGCAGACCATGAGTGATGGAACAAAAATCTTCTTGTACTTGGAGAAGTCTTCTTCCACCCATACGCAGTCAACAGTGTGGCCCAAGTTGTAGATCGCGCGATACCAACTATGGAGCTGGTTCATGTAGTCGAGTTCGGATGATGGCAAGCTCTCCTTGGCAGAGAGCGCCCAACGACTATCCCAGTCAACGACAATTCCCACATCCGTTGAAACCCGGGTATTCACCAATTCTTTAAGCCCAGCAAGCTCATTTCCTAGTTCGCATACGATTTGAAATATCCGACCGGATTCACCCTGATGGTCGACCATTGCCGAATGAAAACGCTCTGCCCCACTCTTTGATTGCCGCCATTGAAAGAACATTGCGCCTTCAGAACCATGTGCAATAGCGTGATAGCTCATAGCACGCATCTGACCCGGTGCCTTCGGGACATTGACATTGCGCCAACTCACCGCACCGGTTGCTTGTTCAAGCAAAAGCCAAGGACGATCCTTCTTCAACGATCTCATCATTGAATAATTAAGTGACGCGATCATGTGAGCATTAGGATCAGCTGGATCCGGATAGGCATCGTCCGTCACCAAATCTTCGTGCTGCGCCATCATCCAGTAATCGATCTCTTTATTAATGCTCATGAAATTTGTAGTGATCGACATATCCGGAGTAATGGCGCGAAGTACGCGCTTTTCTGTAAGAAGAAGTTCGATCATTTCATCCGAAGAGAATCTTTCGAAGTCCAGTAGTTGCGCTGGATTTATTGGCCCCATTGATTTTCTAGGTGGTTCAATTTCAGCGAATGAAGAATAGATCTGACCCCACACCTGCGTCTGCCAAGCCTCATTTACGCCATCGATCGTGATGTATTTCGAAGTCAACCAATTTCTAAATGCCGCCGCTGATACTTCGCAATAACAGCGAGCCACGTGATCGCTATATTCATTCGACACATGCCAGAACTTGAGACCCGGGTGCGTGCCATAACGCTTCGCCATAACTTCGACGAGACCTTCGGTGTATTGCTTAAAAATCGGGGAGCTAATGCAATACGACTGCCTCGAACCATATTCCAGACGAACGCCATTAAAGTCTACCGGCAATATTTCAGGATGTTTACGAACTAACCACGCTGGTGGTGTTGCAGTGGCAGTAGCAAGGTCAAAGTTGATTCCGTTTTGATAAAGCATCTCCAGAATGCGATCTAGCCATTCGAAGTTGTAGCGCCCTTCGACAGGTTCCAATTTTGCCCAACCAAAAACCGGCAGCGTTACGAGATTCACCTTGGCCAACTTCATGAGCCGGATATCTTCGGCCCACATCTCCTCAGGCCATTGGTCCGGGTTGTAATCCCCGCCAAAGAAGAGGTCGGTGGTCTCGACCTGATGCTGCCCCATTGCACCGCCTCAATTTCGCCTTTAGAATATACTGTATTCAGAATACAAAAAGATTGTAGTACCGTTTCATCGCAAGGTAAATAGGCTTGATGAATAATTTGCAGGAGGGTCCATGGCAATAGATCGCACCCCGCTGGGCGCGCAGGTTCGCATGGAGATTCTAGAAAAGATGCGAACCGGACAAGTTCAACCCGGCGATCCCATTAACGAAATTCAATTGGCCAAGGAGTTGGGAGTCAGTCGCACTCCCCTCCGTGAAGCGCTCATCAAACTGGAGAGCATGGGTCAAATCGCGAGCATCCCGGGCAAGGGGTTTCATTACAGAAAATTCAGCGCCAAAGAATTTCGTGAAATCACTCCGATTATCGTCGAGCTTGAAGGCCTCGCCTTAGACCTATCGCCTAAAGATGAACTCATAAAGCTATCGAAGGAACTTATACGACAAGCAAAGGCCTTTAAACAGGAAGATGCTGAGTACCAATTAATTACATCCAAAGATGACATGTGGCACGAGCTCATGATCAGCGCCTGCCCAAATGCAGTTCTTGTGGATTTAATTACGCGAGTAAGGCAGACGTTGCACCAGTACGAGTCGCTATTGGTGACAGAGAAAGTTGTCGTCCACCGCGTTGCTGCAGAGCATCAGAAAATTGCAGAAGCACTTTCCAAAGGTGACCTTACCGCCGCGAAGAAAGCACTCCGCGAAAATTGGTTCAATAGTGTCGATCGTATTTTAGCTCGCTCAGATATAACCGACCTGCTTGATAGCATCTGAAATTTGCGCATCACCCGAAATGCCCCAGTGAAGGTAATTGTTTGCCTCATTCGGTGGAACCCAAAGTCGTTCGTACATTCGACCAGTGCACGGATCGACAGCTGAAGGCAGAATTCGGTCAATAAGTGCAGCGAATCTCACCTGTGCAAATTGCGTATCTGCCGTAACTAATTGGTATCCAAGATAAGACGGGGACTTAATAGTTACTTGGACTTCCTCAGCAACTTCGCGAACAAGGGTTGATAACATCGTCTCCCCCAACTCGGGAGTTCCCCCAGGCAAGTTGTGATCCGTGCCATCTCTGAATATTAGGATCCGACCTTGGGGGTCAAATATGTAGGCGTACACCTGTCGTACTACTAAATCAGTGGGTACATCTTCTCTGATCCAGTTATAAGTGGTCACGCGTGACGATCCTTACTTCTTCCTGCTGAAACTATAAACGGAGCGTCGAAATCAGTGTTGTCAACGATTACATCAGCCCGTAGCCAGGGCGAGCATTTTTCGAAATAAAACCGTTGGCCATCAATATAGCGTTTTAGCGAAATATCATCAGGATCATTAATGGAACCGTCGCGAACAGACATCCGTCTGACAGACTCATGGAAGGGGACATCCAAAAAGATTTTTAAGTCTAAGTAGTTAATCAACTCGTCTCGCTGTAGGAATATGCCCTCAAGAATAACGAGACTATGGGATTCAATAGGCATCGGGTCACATTGAATTTTGAGATCGGTGATCAAGTTGTGAGCCTTCGGAACGATGGCCACTCTTTCACCTGCAGAATTTTTAAGGGGCTCTAAAACCTTATTGATCAAACTTTCGTAGTCGAAGGAGTCCTCAAAATATCCAACGGATGAATCTCTACCCTGCCTGTGCCTAACCGCGCGAAGATTGTGAAAGTCATCTATGGATATGACATGAGGATTTACCGGTGTCGGGAGATTGCGAAGTCGCTCCGCTAACTTTCGAGCAAATTGGGTTTTCCCACTGCCATCAACGCCATCAATTCCCACAATGAGATGCTTATCCATTTGATTGGTTCGGAGTGAAGATATCTCGGTTACAAGGTACGGCCAAAATTTACTCATAATGAAATTCTAATTTAATTTAACCATTCATCAATGTCTATTTGAAATGTAATCTATTGCCATGAAAATTCTAAGAACAGTTACCGTTTTCGATGCTGCGGATCTTGAAGCGGAAAGCGCCTTTTGGGCGGCCATATTGAATGGTCAAGTTGCTCGCGATGATGAGTGGCACACGGTGTTCGATGAATCAGGTGAATGGAGGGTCGGCATCGACTTGAACCCCAATTATGTTCGCCCCGAATGGCCTAACGGTGTCCAGCAACAACAAGTGCATCTAAATCTGCAAGTAGAAGATCAATATGCCGCGCATGAGGAGGTGATGGCGTTGGGTGCAACGTTCTTGGAACCGGGAAAGTCAATGGATACTCCTGAAGGATTTATCGTTTATGCAGATCCTGCTGGGCATCCGTTTTGCATTGCGTGGGGTCAACCTTCCGCTGAACAGATTGCGGCTTTCTTGAAGAAACGGGCAGAAAGCGCTGGGTCTGAAGCCTAATTCCACCTGAATCACGATTAACTTAGCCATGACATTTAAGGCGTACATCGACAACATTTATTCAAAGACCGGGTTGAAGCCTGCAGATTTTCTTAAGGATGCCAAAGCAGCTGGCATGGTGGGCGACAATGTAAAAGTGATGGAAATCGTTAAATGGTTGAAAGAAAATTATGGTTTGGGACATGGGCATGCAATGGCAATTGTTCAAACGTTTAAAGACGCGGGCGCAATTCCTACGAAAAAGTAGAGGAAATAATTTCATTGTCGTGACGCCATAAATCCTATACGATCAATTCTATGGCGCTTAAAACGAAATATCGTGCTGCGCCTTTATTAATGATCTCTCCATATCTTGCGCTGATGTTGTTTTGCGGATTTATCCCTCTTTTATATGCAATCAATGAAGTATCAAAGCCATCTTGGAAAAATCTGAATGGAAGCTTCAGCACAATCTATAAGGTCTTAGGCGATTTTAGAGTCATTCCAGACTTGGGACATTCTGTTTTTCTATTGCTCGTATATGTACCCATCACCATGATCGCAGTTCTGGGACTTTCATTACTTCTGGATTCCACGCATGTTCCCGAAGAGAAATTCCGACAGAGTAGGCGGGATAAACCGCTTCTAGTCGTTTTATAGTGTCCGTGTATTCCATTAAAAAGGACCGAGGTTCTTAGCCTCGATACATGCCTATAGGAGTTGACCTCCTCTATGCCTTGCTTCAGATCTGAAAAGGGGTTTGAGCCTCCATGTATTCCAAGAAGAGGTGCTCTTCCTCTGTTCATTCGGTCGTCGTGGAATGATAATTGGAGAATGGAAGAAGATATTTGGAAAGACTGGAAACCAGGAAATAAACGAGCTGCTGAAATGGCGCGAAGGGAGAACTTCATTTCAGAAATACTGCAGAGGCAGAAAATTGTAATTCCTGGCATTGAGCAGCTTGACCTGCTGGAAGTCGGAAATGTTTGCGCCGATGCTCTCTCCAAAGGGTTTGGTTACGACAAGACTTCCAAACTCTTGCAGCAGGAAGTAAAACATTCAATTTTGAGTGGTCCTGATGGAATCAGCCTAAACATCGCCTGGGTGGTTTGTGCGACGGCTGCCGAAGAGGCGAACTACGAGTCCTACTATGATTTAGGGGTCGATGAAGTTGAATGGATTGGTTGGGCAGATTGTTGTGCTATCTGTTCCTTAAATATCGGGCAAAAAGTCAAGGTGGGTTCGCCTTTTAAATCAGGACACCTATTTCCACCATGTTGTTTAAGTTGTCCATGCTCGACAACTCCAGCCGAAGTTGATTACTCCGTTTTTGATTTCTCAGCAAAGCTTAAGAAGGAACTGGATGAAAAGAAGTAATAGTTTTTCTGTCGTCGCAGCAGTCATAACTAATCAACCTAATTTGAATCCACACTGCTAGTGATGGTGCTTTTTTTGCGCATAAAATAAAACTTCGTTATCCAGGGTATGTCTAGTTAAATCTCTTCAATTGCTGAGTATCTTCGATTTCTCGGCATTGAATTCAGCTTCGCTCAAAATTCCATCATCAAACAACTGCTTTAATTTCAACAATTCATCAGCTTTTGAAAAACTCTGTGTTTGAGTTGTTTCAGATGGTGCGCCTCGTTTTGCTAGGTCTTCCTGTATCGCATTTTTAATTTTTAAAAAATCTTCCATTTCATTTTTTGTGAAAACAACTGTGTTTTCATCTTTATGAGCATCAAAAGTTCTACTCGTCGCCGTTTGGCGACCTTCAATCGCTCCAGAAATTATAAGCTTCAAGAATCCGCGGGTGAGTGATGAGGCTTCTTTCCAATCTATTGCTTGCACGGAATTCAAAGGAATTTGCTTCTCATTCTTTCCATGAGTTGATCGAGCGACAAACCCTTTTCTGGTGATAATGATGACAGAATTATTTAATTCCATTTGACCGTTGTAACCTGAAGCCTTCATTTTTAACTCCCATTGAATTGTTATTATCCAACTTTCTCCTAAGATCTTTGTAAAAGCAAGATTATTTAAGTAAAAAATACTAAACACCATGCTCCTTGGGTATATCTGCAATGTCAGCTCAATAGACTCCAGGTCCCCATGGTTTCTGTTGATCTTTCTCTTTTTTGCGCTTAGTGAAATTAGTCTCGATACCGTGCTCTTCGGCATATTTGACGCCAAGATCAATCATCTCA
>Ga0214178_1000257_pt1 | contig 17011 bp, 25 predicted proteins | sample TroBogEpilimnion_28_FD_153016 | JGI IMG/M metagenome (GOLD analysis project Ga0214178, IMG submission 153016) | Freshwater microbial communities from Trout Bog Lake, WI - 17SEP2007 epilimnion | ecosystem: Environmental > Aquatic > Freshwater > Lake > Epilimnion/Euphotic zone | place: Trout Bog... | reverse complement strand
TCTCGGCGCGGCTTAGCGAACTTCTCTTCCTTCCCGGACGATACATTACGATGCTCCTCATCCTTGTAGATGGTGTAGTACAAAGTTCGGAAGAGTCCACGATCAATTGAAGCACGATTCATAATGACGGAATCTTCCTGATTGTATCCGCCATAAATCCCGATAGCTACAATCACGTTATCGCCAGACGGCATCTCGTGAGTGTTCAGGATATTCATCATGCGCGTCTCTACGAAAGGACGCATTGGCGAGCAGAGAATGTACCCGTTCTTATCGAGGCGCTTGGAGTAGTTGCGGGCAAAGATGCCCATTGACTGCTTGCCCATAGCAGACTGGTACGTATTACGCGGCGACTGATTGTGGTCAGAGAACGGGATACTTGAAGCCATGTGACCCAGAATCAGAGTAGGATGAATCTCGCAGTGCGTATGTACTGGCTCAATCTCATCTGGGCGCATCGCGATACGAATAACCTCAGTCTCTGCTGGGTCAATGTACTCGATACATGACCGAACCCAATCGTTCCACTCTTCTGGCTTTACTGGAGCATCCAGAATCTTACCCTTCTCTACTCGAAACAGCGGACGCACAAACCGGCCACCATCAGTTTCAATATTGATGATCTTCTGGTAAATGTTCCATGAAATTCCGGTATGCGGATGAATCTTGAACATCTGCTTAGCCTTGCGCAGAGCTACGTGGAGATCGGCAGGAGTACGAGTGTACCCCATAATCACTCCATTCAGAATGATCATCGTGCCCTCATAATTACGAATCGCGGTGATCCATTCGATTGGTTGCTCCTTCATAAATGTCAGAACAACCGTTGCTGGGCTGTGCTGGGTAATCGATGTGAGCATGGCCATAGACTTGACAATACCTACGGAATGACCCTCAGGAGTTTCGACGGGACAAACATATCCCCAGGACGTGCCGTGAAGCTTACGTGGAGCCAGAAGCTTGCCCGACTTCTCTACCGGTGTCTGAATACGACGAACGTGGCTCAGAGTCGCAGAATACGACAGACGATTCAGAACTTGAGATACGCCCATCTTGGTAGCCGTTGAGACCGTAGATGTGCCTAGACCCTGAACTGTAAAGTTACCGGTGGCCAGCGCCTGCTTCAGCTTACCTTCAATCGTCGACACCTTCAGAATCTTGTACAGATTGTTGATGTTCAAGACTTCTAGCGGCCTGGGCGTCTCGCGCTTCTTCCACGTATCATTATTCACCTCGTGAACGAACTTGGAGCGGATATCCTTACACACCTTCTGGAACAGCTGTCGGAACAGATGAGTCAGAAGAGCACCAGTGGAAACCACGCGCTTGTTCGGGTAAGCATCACGATCATCAATCTTTAGCACTCCAGTCTCGGTAAGAAGGAGCTTACGCACGATCCAACCGGTGAGGAGAACCTTACGTGCCTCGAGTACCGAAAGAGGAGACTTATCGCCGCCAAAGCGGACATGAGGAAGGTACTCGGTCTCGAGTAGAGATCGGACGTATGCCTTCTTATCTTCCTGCGTTGTACCGTACTGCAGATGATGAGACAGGTACTCAATCGCGTCATCGCGAGTAAAGACCTTAATATCAGCCGCCTCACGGAACGAAGCAGAGAGTGAAGAGATCTGACGATCATCTCCATTCGGCCAAATCACATCGGCAATATCCTTATCGTGCTCTACACCGAAAGCACGGAACATTACGCATAGCGGAATATCCTCACGGAAACGGGGTACGCACATTGTGAGTGGGTAACCATAACCATTAAACTTGGCAGAAATACGAACCTCCAGCTTCTTAGGCGGAGTGGTAAATGATTCATGTAGCGACTTCATCTCTGCAGAATAAGTGTACTTGGATGCCGTCTTCTTGTTATGGAAGATCATGATCTGGTTATCGGCCACCTTCTCCTGGCTGAGAATGGTACGCTCAGATCCGTGAATCAGGAAGTACCCGAACGGATCGTAAGGGCACTCTCCGATCTCCTCCTTGGACATTGGGTAATCATTCATGATGCAGAGCGATGAACCTAGCATAACGGGAATCTTGCCGAGAGATACACCCTCGAATACCTTGACTTCTTCGTCAAAGGTTGCGTATGTTGGAGCCTTGTAAGACCGAGCCGTGAACCGGATATCTGAAAACATCTGGGCAGCGTACGTAAAGTTACGAGTACGAGCGTCCTGGGGAAACATGGGCTTAATTCGGCCAGTAGCTTCCTGAATACGGGGCTTAGTATACGTGATATTCTCAAACGAAAGCCGAAACTCGTACTTGTACTTCTTAGTAATCTCATCTTGCTCGTGCCATACGACGATCGGTGCGGTTGAGCACACGATCAGGGGAATCTTGTTACGAATGAAATCCTCAAACGATTCAATCTGATGCTCTACAAGTCGCGGGACACCATTCTTAAAATAAGTCTTAATTGCGTCCCACTCCATGATGGTTCTATGAGTCACAATGTCCGTAAATCTATTTATTCGTTTTTTATAATAGGATGGTTGAGAAGAAACCGGCACCAGCGTCTCCAATCTATAAAATCGTGAAAGTTGGAGGCACTGAACCAGCTCCAGCACCGAAACCCGCAGAGCCCAAACCTAAAGTCAAACCTATTCTTAAGGCCGGGAAGAAGAAGAGTATGAAGACGTTTCCTCGCGGTGTTTTGAAAAAGACGCTCAAGGTTCGGCCTGTATCAGACCCGGCAAAACCTCCGCCATTCAAGAAGTCGTCCCGTAAGCACACGATTCGATTGTTTACCGATAAGGGAGAGTCTCGTCGTCGTAAGACGATTAAGCGGAAAGTCGATAAGATGTCTGATGCCAAGGTGGACGAACTGGTTCAGAAGCATAACCTTCTGAAAAACTCCGAAACTCCTCCTCGCATTAAACGGGAAATGCTAAGTGGGGCAATGATGGCAGGTTTCATTTCCTCGGATTAATTAATGACATCCCGTTGGGGGCCTTTAGGATGGATAACTTTACACTCTGTGGCTTCAAATTATCCAGAGAACCCTACAGCAGAAGATAAGGCAATTGCCAAAAAGTTTGTGGAATTATTTGCAGAGACGATTTCGTGTCCGTCGTGCAAGAATCATTTTGGGACGATGTACCAATCATACATTTCAAGGAATCCAAGCTGGCTGAGTAGTCGTACAGCATTCTTCGTGTTCGTATGTCGGGCACACAATACTGTGAATATGCGACTAGATAAACCGGTAGTTCAAACAGTTCGCGATAGTATAGATACGCTTCAAGCCCTGACGCGTATCACTCCTCCTGCAGAATATCGTCGTCAGTACTTGAATTACTTAATACGGAACTGGGCTCAGCCGTATGCTGAAGGATTCATGATGTCTCGATCAGTTCGCGAGATGAAAAAGATTAATGACGAGTACTGGAATCTTCGGGAAACTAATTTTGATATTCAGATTCCAGAACAAGATGTTCTCCAGAATATTTCTCCTACACGAAGCGCTAATGGTCGCAATATCCCCGGGTTGACGTCAACTGGTGAGCCCGTAAAGGTAGGATTCACATTGAAATCGGGACGATTTTCGTTAATTGGTCGTTAGGATTCCAAGGCAGCGAAATACGGGGCTTCATTTCCCAGAAATGCCGCTTGAGCCAGGGGTTACGTGTTTCCTCGTCATGAAGTTCGTCGGGAAACTTGATCTTGCGCCTGGTCTTCTTCAGCGACGAAGCAGGCATAATGAAATGAAGTTGATCGGCCAGCGTATAATTTAGTTTACCTTTTTGTACTCCAGTTTCTGCGTATTTTACGATATCAGACACTAGAGGCGCATCCGCATAAGGATACACCCATCCCCAATTGATAGGTGAACTTTGAGTGAAATAGTACCATGACCAATGCATAGTCTTCCAGTACGCTTCCACCACCGGCTTCATATCCAGAACTCCATCCAGTACATGAAGACCATACTTTCGTGAAAACTCGGCATGATCCTTACCCAGAACCGCCTTCTCTTCTGGCCGCTTACGCAAAGTAATACGTTCCTTCAAAACCGCCATCTCTTTCGAAGCAGAGTACTTTAGAAACGTGTGGCGACCTTCAGGTGTCAAAAGATCAGGACTTCCACAGTTCTGATAAAATTGGAGCGCACGATTATACCCGTCTTCGCGCAACGAGAACATTCCCAGGTTAGGCATGAAATCATTACCGAAACACATGATGGATAAGGCCATATACTGTTCCGTCGGAAGTGGGAGCTGGGTGGACAGTTCCCAAATATTCATAGTAGCAAACTCTGCAGACTTCAGTTTGGGGTCATCAAATTCGGCGCTCTCACGCAGAAGAGTCATTTTATGTGGATCACTCAGTTCCTTGTTTTGGAGACAAATCAAAATCAGGTCAGCGTCCAGACCGTAAATGCATACCGACTTACGGTTCTCAGCAGGAATCTTTTTCAGATCCACAATGAGTTTATGTTCACCTTCTCCTGCTACAGTCGTCTTGCTGATTTCAGCATACGGAAACTTGGCGATAAGAGCGGCTTCCAGTTCTCGCATATACGGCGTATCTGGCGAAATTAGGTTACGATCAAATACTGACTCTTCCTTGATCCGCATACGACGATACCGCTGCTGAACGATCTTGGCGTACGGAACTAGACCGTCCAACGCAATCAGGACTTTCTTAGCCTTGCATACGTGCTCCAAGAGGTAAGCGAATGCCTCGATGATAGATTCAATCGGTCGCTCTTCCTTAAGGTACCGATGAATCAAACAATTGAAATCTACACCTAAAACGTCAACTTCAAGTGGAAGTCCACGTTTTACGCTGTCAGTTATGCCACGATGGGACTTGATCAAACTCGCAAAATAAAAAGGAATACCCATACTACTTATTATGCGTCAGTTACACGTAAGCCAGATACACCTTCTGGAACTACATTCTCACGAACCTTCATACGATCTTCAATTTCGGCAAGAGTCAGTTTTGATTCGGCCCACTCGCCTTTAGGAAGTGTAGTTGGTCCGTCTTTTAGGAGAGACGGTAGATCATGGTCAAACGTTTCAGGCTTGGGAAGCGGTTCATCTTTCTTTGAACCAGTCTTGCCACCATTGATCCAGAACCCCTGAGCCTCATCTACTGGAACACCATCAATCCGAGATTGGTATGTCTTTTCAACTCCACTCGTATCTGGCTCATCGCCTTTCAACCCTAAATAAGTATCAAAATCAGAAAGGGCTTTGCGTTTAGCCTCTTCTAGTTTCGAGTCGTTAAGTGCGCGATCAGATTCGTATTCCATTATTCTTTGAGAGTTACGTTCCTTAAAACGGTTCTTGCAGGGATTGAACCTGCGACATTCCGGTGCCAACTGCATACCTAACAGCCAGACGCTCTACCACTGAGCTAAAGAACCACTTTTTACTTCGAGTTTATTTGCAAGATTCTAACTCACTCATACCTTGTCAATGGAATCCTCATTACGAGACTGGAAATAGTTGCGCAGATCGTCGCGGAACTCATCGTGACCTGGATATAGTGTCCAAAGCCCCTGCCAGTCCTTGTGGACATGAGCCAGAACATCAATCTCATTATCGATCATAATAGACCAGCGGTCGCGATACTTGCGGTCGCGCTTCTTACCGTGCCAGAAGTGATAGATCGTACCCTTGACGTAGCCAATATTCTTGTGGAGACGCAGAGCACGTTCCTGCCAGTTCAGTACGAGCTGGCGGTAATGGGGATGAACGCCCTTGGGAATTGAGCGCTGAGCCTCACCAATGAGAGCACATGCCATGTGATGATCACCTGCACCTAGAATGCCGTAGTCAAATAGACCACCCATAGTGTTTACAGCTGCACGCGTCGCAGCCCAGCAATAACCTGGATGCCAGTAAATACCGTTACCGTACTCTGCCTCATAGTACTCCGACGGTAGTTCGCAACCCTCATGCTCTGCAGACTTGGATACCATCTTTCCATAAGGCTCGCCGTTCTTGTAGCAGAAAGCAAATCCCTTAGCAGTATTCATAATTTCGTGGTTGGGGCCGAGATCTACCGCATCCTCAAACATCTGAACTACTGGATGATGCTGGAGCTCATGAACCGTCTCCTCCATCCAATCGGGACGAACAAAATCAATATCGCCGTCCAGCCAAGCAACGTACTCCCAGTTAGGAGGCAGACGAGAAATACCGATATTGATGAGATTCTCCTTATGCCAGAGCTCGGAGTCCGTACGTACCTGGATATGACGAGGATTCTCCGCTTCAGTCACCTCAAACTCGCGGTCGCCATACGCACCCTCTACGACATACAGTTTTGCACCGTACTTCGCCATTCGTGCCTGAAACTCACGAAATAGCTGTGGGCGCTTCTTGTAACGCTCAGGGTTCGTCATCACCGCGATAACATAAAAGTTATCGAGGAGATGATTGTTCATTCGGTTTAAAATTATAGATTCCGATAGGTGTAAATAATAAATGTTCACGATCTCTTGGACGACTATCCTGATGGGTCTGGGTGCTCTACTAGTGGTTGGACTTTACGCTTACTCAATTTCATCTAAGATTAAAGTCGCCGATCCCAAGCCCGGATGTTCTTCGTGCCCGAAATCTCAAACTACTGAATAACTTTATGTTCAGTTCCCTTCTGCTTCAAAAAAGCCTGAACATTCGCTAAATCTGCCGCATTCAGTTCAATTTTAGCTTTCTTATTCTTGTCGTCATTCTGCTTCTGCTGAGCAGGAGTTGCCGTGTTAGCTGGTTTAGGTTTATCTGCGATTCCAGGTGGTTTTGTCGGAGCTGGCTTTGGAGTTGGAGGTGGAGCAGGAGCAGGAGCAGGAGCAGGTGCTGGTGCTGGCGCTGGTTTGGGAGTAGATTCAGTCTTAGCTACTACTGTAGCCACTACTGCTGCGGCAACTACCGGAACAATTACGCTCTCAGCGGTAGATTCGGGTGCAAATGTAACTTTAGATTTTACCTTATCAATATCGTTTGCGCTATTCGGCAATACACTATCTGCCATTTCCTTTACACTATCTGGAAGTGGTAGCTCATCAATTACTGATTTAGGATCAGATACCATTGAACGTACCGATTTAAGTTTTCCAATAGGATCATCACCGATCGCATTCTTTAATGATTGTGGGATAGGTGCTCGGTTAATCACGTTCACTAGGAAATTATTGATTGTTTTGGTTGGCGTATTCATAAAAACCATAACTGCGCCTAAAATACCCACCATTCCTACGGCAAGACCACCGAGAATGGTGCCTGTATTACTGGAAGATGCAGCGGCCAGACCAGCTGCAGTTAAGTTCACTGAGGTAGTTGGGGTTGTAGATAACGTAGGATATGGCGTAAATTCAAACAGGGGAGACGTGCTGGCCGAGAATAAGGTAGGCGTCGCAGAGTACGAAATGAAAGCAAATAACGGTGACGTCGTAGTTGTTCCCGTTAGCGTTTCAGTTCCAGTGATACTGAAGTTCATTGTTCCAGTCCAAGAAATACTTGACGATTGAGTTGAGTTCGAAGTTCCAGTTTTGGTGGAAGTTCCACTTGGAGTCTGGGTTCCCGTCCCAGTTCCAGTTAACGTAGGTGTAATTGTGCTAATCGCAGTTCCGGTCAGAGTTCCAGTTCCAGTAGAAGTTGGGGTAAATGTACTATTTGCAGTTCCGGTCAGAGTTCCAGTTCCAGTCAGAGTTCCAGTTCCGGTTAGGGTAGGATAGACGGAAGAACTTACAGTTTGGCTTATGGAAGAAGAGTAAGAGATGGATGAGGAAGAACTAGTAGAAATACTTGAAGACCCTGAATTTGTCGACGAAATGCTTGGAGCACTTGAACTGGATATTGATATGCTATTAGTTGGGCTGCCTGAGAGAGTCAGACTGAGAGAAGGACTCAGACTTACGGCCGTGGACTTTGACGTCGACGTTGTAATGGAAGCGATAGATGATACTGTACTAGCTATACTTGCAGACGCACTTACCGAACCAGACGAAGAGGGAGTCTTGTTAGATGATGTCGAAGGAGATACAGACCGACTTACCGAAACTGAAGGTGACACGGTCTGGACTGCCGATGAGCTTGGAGTTCCCGAAGCAGGAATAGTAGCTACATCAAATCCAATAGAAGCCGGTGGAATGCATAACCACAACGGTGCAGTTGGATCATTGCATGGAAGTGCGTACACACCTAATTGAATCGAATTACCATCAGATGGATTCGTGCCACTCGCAAAAAATGAGAGAGAATAAGTGACATTTCCTGTGGCATTGAAAGCCTGGTAAATTCCGTCAAAAGTTCCTACGGCCCCATCATACCACTGACCAGTCGACCATGTTCCCGCTGCAGGAGGAGGTTGACCTGCTTGGTACCATACCTGGAAATAAGTAGGTACACTTGCGGAGTTACCGTTGACTACAACGTTTCCGCCGGTTTCTAAATTAGCATTCTGAAGAAGCTGCGTAGAAGAATACGGGAATGCTGAAGTTAAACTTGGGTTTGTGAATGTCCAGAATCCAGGATCTTGGCGAAAAGTAAATCCTACTAACCACGGTGCCGTTACCGACGTATTAAAATAGTAAGAATATTGTTGATTGACTCCAGTTGTAGGGTAAGAAATAGACCCAAGATAGCATGGAGGAAGGACACCCATGGCCGATGCCGGTGGATTAGAATCCCAACAGTAGGTGGCAGATGCCAACCCTACAAAAAAATTCAACAGATTCCAACGCATTTTGTATTTACACGACTTTAGATCTCAGTTTAACATTTAGAGATTATTTACCGAGTAGTAACAAAATGTCTGATGATACTACGGTAACTACGTCTGCACCAACTGAGACGACTTCGGCGGCGGTCGAACTTACCCCGACGGTTACGGTAACTCCCGCGGTAGTACCAGTAGTAGACTGTGCTGACACGAGTTCGCTCATGAAGTTTGCGCTAACTAAGTTTGCGGAGGTCGAGCTACAGACTGAGCTATCCCTTGACGACAAGATCAAGCAGGTTGCGGAGGCTCTAAAGGCGGAGATCCGTAAGGCAGATATCACGCCGGCCATTCGTATGGATGCCATTGATTGGTGTGATGATGCGCTTCCTCACGTGATTAAGGCGGTAGATTTCGTGAAGGCCGAAATCAATAAGGCTGTGCTCGCGGAAGCTTCGAAGGTTGAGGGTGTTGCACTAGCACAGGTTGAGAAGGTGAAGGAGGTCGCCCTAGCCGAGGTCAAGAAGTGCTGCCCAAGCTTTTTCGCAAAGAAAGTATAAATGGCAGGTTGCGCTATTATGAAGGGAGGCAGTGGTGGTCAGGATCAAATTTCGTACAATGCTAGCGATGCCTCTCCTTCTTTTGAGCGTGTTGCGGTAGGAGGTCGCACGATTCGCCGCCGCGGATACACGACCAAGCGCGGAGTTCACGTCCGTGCTTCCCGTGTTCGTGATATGGGAGCCCGTGGTAAGTGGGCAGAGAAGCACGGTCCAGGCATTGGTGCTCTAAAGGAAGGCAAGCTTGTGAAGGTAGGTTACATGGCCACCAAGAGCAAGACGGCTCGCCACGGTGCGCTAAAGAAGGCCGTCAAGCGGTATGGTGCTCTATCAACGTTCCGCAAGCTGAATGCCGCGTCGACCTACACCAAGCGCACCTCGAAGGGACGCTCCAAGACGTTCAAGGCCGACCGCAACTGGGTAAAGAAATCCTTTATGTAATATAAATGGATATCGTGAGCTCAATCCTTTCAGCTCTGCTGTTTATCGCGTTTGTCCCCGGTGTTCTGGTAACGCTGCCGTCCAAGACCGCGTCGCGCCGCACGATTATTCTAGTGCATGGCCTACTATTCGCGGTAGTCACGAGCCTAGTCATGCGCTACTACTGGGTCAATATCAAGGGTTACCTTGAGAAGTTCGGAAACTTTGGACCCGTATGCCCCAATGGATTTGTAGAGCAGGGAAATGAGTGTGTGGCCACCGGAGGCCCGACGTACAACCCCGGCGCTGGATCGGTTCCTACGCCCACGGAAACCTCTGCCTAAAGAGTAATGGAGACGTTTCGTGGAAAACGTCTAATAATACCAAAATCAAAAAACTGGGAAATCAATGACCTGACCGACAAGTATTCCTTAAAGCAAAGGTTGTCTTGTCGCTTTGGAGATAATCCCGTTCCACTCGATGTGTGGAAAGAGAATCCAGACCTAACTCTTCCCCAACTTCAAAAGAAAGTGAAGATGTGTACTCTGTACCCATATGAAGTTGGAATGCAGGTTCTGAAAATGTTCAAGCCTAAAAAGTGGCTAGATCCTACGGCTGGATGGGGAGACAGGTTACGGTGCGCAATAGATTACGGATGCGAATACTTGGGCGTAGATTCCAATTCCAGTATGCAGTCGGCATACAAGGCTATCATTAAAGATACTGGCGCAGATCCGTTGAAATACCGCGTAAAAGACGGAAAGTTCCAAAATGTCCGGATTTCGGGCAAGTACGATCTAGTTTTTACCAGTCCGCCATTTTATACGATTGAAAAGTACGATAAGATGGTAGGATGGGAATCGGTAGATGATTTCATGGACGAATTTATGGTTCCACTCTTCAAGAAGTCAGTAAAGCACCTTGAAGATGGAGGTCATATTGTTTTGTATATTGAAGATCGCCCTAGCTCGCCGTTCATTCAAATTATGAAAGATCACGTGAAAGATGCTCATCCTGAACTCAAGTACGAAGGCGCTTTTTACTATGAAGGGTACGGCAAGAGTCCCCGACCTTACTACGTTTGGAAATTAGAGTAGTAATATATAAATGTGGCACAAGAATCCACTGGTTATGACTGTTCTTGCAGGAGCTCTGCTTTGGGTTGTATTCAAGTACGTAGTCCCAATGATGGAGGGATTCGGTAATCCTGATACCAAGGTAAACCCGAAGTGCCCAGAAGGATACAAGCAGTGCCCTTCAGGAGACTGTATTTCAAGCTCTGATCCTCATCAGACTTGCCCGCGTGATACGGACGCTTACTAAAAACGGAAACATTTTTAAGTAATTCTGAAAATGTACTAAGACACCATGGATCACAGCTGGTTAAACAATATGATTCACGCCAAGACGGCTACCAAGATCTGCCGCGTGCAGTGCGGAAACCCGGAAGTTACAATTTACTGGGATACCATCCAAGATCGTCTGATCGTGGATGATAACCTAAATGTGCGAGGCGTGCCAAATGACATGGAGAACATGGACGAGATTGTCCGTTGGACGTTGAACATCCCCAACAAGAGTTGGCTCAACTTCAACCTGCGCGCCACAGTGATGGGCTCAGACGTCGAGATCAAGCCCGAGGCGTACATTCAGTACGACAAGCTGAAGAATATCGGCTACCTGGGCGACTACATCTACGGAGACGTGATGATCCTGCTGTAAAACGGAAACGTTTTTATTAAGAAATTGAGGAATACTAACTACATCCGCCATGTCTGTCCTCAAGCCGTCTTACAAGACTGCCCTGGGACCCATTGCGGAGTTCAACTGGGGCGATGAGTGCCTCGACGCCGAGCCTCTGAAGAAGGCGCTCGGTATTTCAACTGCTGACAACCGCACCAACAAGGATATGGTCGCCAGCTTCAACAACGGCAAGCTCTACTGGGGCATGCCCATCGCCAAGGAGGCGGTGACCAGCGAGGACTGCATGACAACCATGCACTACTGCTCGCACCAGATGGAGACGCTCGCCAAGACGCGCGGATCCACCAAGACTGCACAGGACAACATGCAGATCAAGGCGTGGACTATGATTCGTGCCAAGGCAGCCAAGCGCTACCTCGAGACCGACCGCTACCACTGCATGATGGAGCACATCGATGCACTCCAGTGGGAGATCGATGGTGCTACCGCTGTGGGCGACAAGCAGGAATGCTACCGACTGATCGCCAAGATCGAGCCGGCCCGCAAGGAGATCGCCCGCATTGAGAAGTGGGCACGCGACCTCGACAAGCTCGACTGAGTCTAATAAACGGTGTTTGACGGAAGCGTCAACACCTTTTTACCATCCAGGTTCCGGCTTGTGTTCCGCCTGGCGCTCAAGGTACCGAGTCTTAACATTTTTAGGCATGAAGTGTTTATTGAGAACCGCTTCGACAATAGCCGGATTAAACTGCTTGCACGAAAAGACATCGAGGTACATATCATTTGACTCCTCGACAAAATGGGCGGTGATATTTGACGTTTCAATAAGCTGAACAAGTGTGTATCCTTTCTTATTGCCTGTTCCAAACATTACGATCTGTGGCTTGCCATAAGCAACCATATCAATGCGCTTAACAAGAGTGTGGGTGAACTGTTCAATATTACGGGCACAACGGATGGAGCTAGGAACACAGTTGGCAGCATCTACGATGAGATGATACCCCCAGCGACTAATCATTGATATGCTCTTGAAGAAGAAAATAATGTGAAAGCCTTACTTACGATGACGACGAGTCTTGCGACCCTTCCCACCCTTGCGACCACGGCGCTTGCGTCCAGCCGTCTTACGAGGAGCCATAGGCGTAAATGCGGTCTTAGGTATATCAGGTACTGGTAGTGCACGAGAGCTGGACTGGAGATTCAGAGGCTTCAACGGATCGCGAACTGCAATCGTCGGCCGCATAGATGTTAGTAACTTCCGGGGTGCAGCCTGCATTTGAATTTTATCGCAGACAAAAGTATACAACATGTGGTGGATGTCTCTCTACGCAGCTGCGCTTTTCTTTGTACTGACGCCCGGTGTAGTGCTGTCTCTACCCCCAGGCGGATCACGCACGACGGTCGCCCTGACGCACGCTGTAGTGTTCGGCGTTGTATGGACTCTGACGCACAAGCTAGTGTGGAAGGCTCTCCATTAGACACTCCGTATAAACTCCCATTTCAAATAATCACAAATCTTCTGCCAAATGAAATCGTGAGCAATTAGACGGTCGCGAGATTTCAACAGCGGAAAATAAACCTTATACTCATCTAACTCTAGGAGTTCAAAGAACTTATAGAGAATGTATGAATATGACAAAAAATTGGTTCGGTCATCGGGACAATAAATCAAAAAAGGCGCTTGGATTTCCTGGAACATTGCCCGGATTTTTTCCTCTATTTCCGGAGTAATCGTTGGAGGAGGGTTGCCATTAAGGCGTGAAATGATATGCGTTGCGTGTTCATAGTACTTTGATCTATTCAGCTTTTTTAAGATTTCACGCATATCTTTCTCGGTCAATTCCGCCACGTTCTGAATACGTCGCTTCTTGATTTCCAAGACAACTTCGTTCATGACTTCGTTCGGAATTATGGTAGATTCCTTTGCCTGAAACTGGTTCAAAATCTCGTTCAGGTGATTGATCTTCTTGTAAGCGTAATTATTACGCTCCTTGGGAGGATCGCGGAAACTTGGTTGATCAGATACCACAAGCATATACTCTTCCGATCCGCAGGTAGGGCAGACCAGGATACCTTCATCAGACGATTCTTCGCGAGCGATATTACACTTCTCGCAATGTTCAGTCACAGCCTTACGTACTTCTGCCGGTTCGCCAGTATTCAGTTTCATACGTGTCGCAAACTCATCGAATAACTTCTTTTTGGATGGAGCCACTGTTTCGGAAACCGTTTGGGTCAGATATTTCACGAACGTGTTCTGATCAGCCGGAACACTCGTGTGTTGAATCTTTTCGCCGGATCCGTAGTATTTCAGCATAATATCGGCATTCTTCAGGTAGTAATCGGTTAAGGGATTAATCTGATCTAATCTATCCGTTAAATCTCGGATTTCCTCGCGAAGCTTAGAAGATTTCAGAATATCTGATAAAATAACAGACTTTTCTAGAACGGCAAGTTCTTTCTCCATCTGCTTCAAATGAAGTCTCAAATCGTCTCCATTCGTCGTTTCATCGCGTATTCCAGTCACTATAGACTGGTGAACTGAATCCAGGGTACCAGAAACAACGTCGGTCTTTTTGGACGTTGTGTCTCGCTGTCGCTTTATACGAAAGATGTTGTCCATTATGCCATTCAAATTACTTTGCCTTAAATTCATTCATTTGCGAAGAAGGATAATTGCGCACAGCGCGATTCCAGCAATGATGGTGGGAACGAGCGTATCGTTCGAAAAACTCTCGGTACTTGGGGTCTGTGGACACTTTGAAGGATCAACAACCTTACATAATGACGGATCAAAATCGGGAGAAAGATCTGGAGATAAGAACTGGAATGCTCCTCCAGACGTTACTGGACACTGATAACACTTGCAAGGAGGAGATGAGGCAGACATGAGAGAATTCATTAGGTACAGAGGATTCAATCCTTCAATATCTCCAATGACTCCGGGAATCAATCCGGAACTCAGGTTGTTAATGTAGTTGTATCGAGACTGCAAGGATCCGTTAGGTGCAGTACACGTCCCGCCAGTATTCACGTAATACTGATTACCCAAAGGAGTCCCAGACGTCATGGTGCCGACATACGTACCTACCGCTCCTAAATTTGTTCCCATCTGATTGAAAGAGCCGTCTGACCCTACACCAAGACTTCCGGTCGTAGGAATGTTATCAGCATAACTGTACGCTGGACCCATTAAATTGGTTTCGACATTGCTCGCACCATTGGAAATATCACTCCACAGCGAGTTCGCGCCGAGATCCGCCATTGTGTTCTAATTGTGATTTTACTTGGCGCTTATATTCAGGATTCGTCAGGGCACATGGACGTTGTTTCAGAATAGCCGTGGTCATGATATCTACAGGATACCCGAACTTCTTACACACAAACATCAGAGCCAAAAATCCGGAGCGGTTAATTCCACACTGACAGTGAACGTAAATATTGCGTGATTCGGGACTACGTAAAAAGGTATTCATTGTCTGTTCAAATTTTGGATACCATTTCAGAATGTTTTCATCTTTACTGTCGAGAGCTTCAATACACGCATAATTGTCCGGATACTTTGTTCTGAACCATGTAGGGCTATCTTTATCAAACGCACAGTTTACGACATGAGTTATATTGTGGGCCCGGACGAAACCTGGATTCAAGTACATTCCGGGACCAAAGAGTATATTTGTATGAATCCTAGCAGGTGGATCTATTTGCCAACCCCGACTCATTGTTCCTATACCTCTCGAACATTTTAAACGAAAAACGAATACGGTTTGAGTAACTTTAAGAACGTTACAAAATGCAGTACTCTCAGGTGTTTCAGAACACCCACCTCCACTATGCGACGATAACCAAGCATGGCAAGGAGATTGCCAGTTCCCGTAATAGGGTTGGCTCCCGGTCTCGTGGGTGCGGATACTCAAACCAAACGATACATGCAGAACGCGCAGTTGTGAAAAGTCTAGGTGACGTGTCACAACTTCGTGGTTGTACTCTGACGGTAGTGCGAATTAATAAACAGAGTGAGATCATGTACTCTAAACCTTGCGCCTCATGCGTCAAGTTTCTGGAGAAGTGTATTAAGAAGTACGGGCTACTCAAGGTTCTCTATGCTGGTTCAAATCAGGGAGGCACCAAGTGTGCCCACAACGTAAGCGATGGCGACAGCGACTCCGGCAAGGATAGCTGCTCCCATGTATGACGGGACACCGCCAGACGTGTACGTATTAGGAATATACTGAAGAATCAAAGAACGGGGAGTAGATAAAGAAATTATCATCGCCGCCAAAAAGAAGCCGAAATAGGTAACCAGATTTTTAACTGCATACCGTACTGAAGCAAACATATGGGAGTTGCTATGGAGGGTGGCAGCTGGCTTATGGGGCTGGGCATCCGAGAACCCGTTAGTTACAAATGGATCAGTGCCTCCGGTGACGATGGGGGAAAAAGTCGTGGACTGGGGGAGTGATGGATTCTGAACAGGTCCGGCTCCGAGCAGATCACTCAAATCAGTTGCGCCTTCCATTTATTTAAAAGAAGGTAATTCGCATTCAGCATCTTCCGCGACGTACTTAATACACTTATCGCCATGACGGACTACACGACCCTCAATGTCTCCAGCGGGAACTGAGAGAGCCTGGCGAACAGGGATAGGACGATGGAACAGCATGATCGTGACCCCTAAGCCAATTAAGAAAGACAGGAACGGAACGGCCTTTTCGTTACGGAATATCCCAATGATCTTGCTGATCATTCTATTATTACTGTGACGCGACTAAATTGAGGGACGTTTGCTTGCCGTCGCACGGCACCGATACGGCCTTGAACTTTACGCAGCCTGTAGCGGTATGGAACGGATGCTTCGAGTCAGGAGTGGGTACACCCTTTTCGTCGCGAGGAGGAGGCGAGAAGACTGCGACAATTAACATACCGACTAGCGTACCTACGAAAACCCAGAGAAGGGATATCATTATTCTTATCCTAGTTTATTGTAAAATGGCAGACACTGGATCTACTGGAATGACTGGCGTAACTGGCGTAACTGGCGTAACTGGCGTAACTGGCGTAACTGGAATGACTGGAGCTACTGGAGCTACTGGCGTAACTGGAATGACTGGAGTCACTGGAGTCACTGGAGTCACGGGAGATGCGGGCGTAACTGGGGTTACTTACCTGATGACGTTAGATGATCTGATTCAGTATCACGACACAACGAAGGAGTCTGAAGCGACGGACAAAGCCGCTATGGATTTCATTATTCATCCCAGCACGTCTGGAATTCAGCAGAACCTCATTCAATGGGCCTCGGCTGGATTTCCGGTAGATTACCAGGTTTTATCAGTTGCTCTAATTCATCCATCACCATGCTCTGATGGTAAAGTACGAGATATGCAAGAGTATATCTTTTACCTCACCGGAACATATATTGCACCCCTTACTATCGCGTTCCAGTCAAAGTTTTTAGGTATTGAATTTTCGTACACCATTACTGGAAATATCATAAACTTACACGCTTGCAAGGCTTGAAGTTACTACAATAACCTTTCCACAATAATAGACCCTGATCCGCCACTAGCATCGGATGCTGTGCCTCTTATACACGTTGCACGATAAGCGAACGAATTAGTTTGGTCTTGAATATTAATAATCGC
>Ga0214178_1000246_pt1 | contig 17298 bp, 10 predicted proteins | sample TroBogEpilimnion_28_FD_153016 | JGI IMG/M metagenome (GOLD analysis project Ga0214178, IMG submission 153016) | Freshwater microbial communities from Trout Bog Lake, WI - 17SEP2007 epilimnion | ecosystem: Environmental > Aquatic > Freshwater > Lake > Epilimnion/Euphotic zone | place: Trout Bog... | reverse complement strand
CGTAAGGCGCCACAACAAGTAGAACTGGGAGCGCTAATCAGTTGAATCTTGAGTGCATTGAGTACGCGGGCTGTTGCTGAATTAATATTTGGCAACATACCAGGCTGTACACAACCTTCGAGCAGGACCATCTTGCGCTGATGGACTGCTGTGGGTCTTGCATAGGCATCAGTGGAGTTTGCCAAGGCTTTATTAATCGTTAGGGGAATCTTGCGTTGAATGCCGCTGGGCATTAATGGGCGTACCAAACGACCCAAGGTCATAGCTGTATTAAATAAAGCCGGTTTGGTTAAACCTTCCTTTAAGGCCCAGCGAGTCAGGCGCTGAGTAATTGGACGCTCTGGCGTATTTTCTTCGGCCCACTTGCGGCCAATATCAATGAGATTGCCATATTGCACGCCACTTGGGCAGGTGCTCTCACAATTGCGGCAAGTGAGGCAGCGATCTAAATGTAAGCGAGTCTTTTCGGTAGGCGCTTGACCTTCAGCAATTTGCTTAATCAGATAGATACGTCCGCGCGGACCATCTAACTCATCACCAAGCAATTGATAGGTAGGGCAGGTGGCAGTACAAAAACCACAGTGAACACATTTGCCTAGAATGCGGGCTGCCTCGATGCCTTCCGGCGTATTGGCAAATTGAGGGGCGAGTTGAGTTTGCATAGAAAGACTTATGGAAGACGTTTAGTAGCGAATACACCTGCAGGATCAAAGGCTGATCGCAGGCGTTCTTGCACAGCCTCAAGGGCTGTTGAGTGTGCTTGCTCGGACAATAATGTAAAGCGCTGATGAGAGGGGTCTACGTTCACCCCTTGTCTAAAGCGAGTCGCATGGCCACCGTGTGAAGTTGCTAATGCTTTGATTGTTTGAAAGGTAGCATCATCTCCAGACGCTTTAATCCAACGCTGTTGCCCGTGCCATTCCAAAATAATTTCTTCGGCAGCGCCAGGAATATCAATTGGTCCACAGGCAGCAGGTAGCGCTAGACGATACAGCGTTTTATCGGCGCCTAGGTTGGTAAATGCAATAAGTTGTTGCTCGCGCAAATCATTCCAGAAATGTTCTGCAAGCTCCTCATCAATCTCGGTAGCTATAACCAAAGCACTCATGAGTGGGATAGCCGCTTTTACAGCAGCTACCGCACCAGCGAGACGGAAAGTGAGTTCACCATCATTACCTTTGCCTGAACCAATCCAGCAGCTTGCTGAGAGTGGGAGGGGCTGTCCAGCCCATTCATTGAGGACCTTGAGAGCTTTTTCTTGGGAGATTAGACAACGTAGGGTAGCTGTAGCTGCAGGCTTAGGTAATACCTTAACTGAAGATTCCAGTAAAAGCGCAAGCGTTCCCAAAGAGCCAGGCATTAGACGTGAAACGTCATAGCCTGCAACGTTCTTCATGACCTTGCCGCCAAAGGAGAGGTCTTGACCTTTACCATCTAGAATGCGGGCACCTAAAACGAAGTCACGGAAGTTGCCAACCGTAATGCGTCCTGGACCAGCAAGACCAGCAGCAATGGCGCCACCAAAAGTGGCGTTCTCACCAAAGTGTGGCGGCTCAAATGCGAGCACCTGATTTTTTTCTTTAAGGACTGCTTCGATTTCTTTTAGTGGAGTACCGGCACAGGCGGTGATGACTAGTTCTTCTGGTTGGTATTCCAGAATACCCGAGTAAGAGCACGTCTCGAGCTTAGCGTAATTGTTAGGGTTGCCGTACCAAGATTTAGTGCCACCACCTTCAATGGATAGGGGGGCTTTATTTTTGACAGCATTCAGAATTTGTTCGCGAAATACATCAATTTGTGGATTGGAGTGACCCATTAAAATCGCTCCAATTCTGGATGAGGTAATTGACCGCCACTAATGCGCATACGGCCATATTCTGCACAGCGACTTAGGGTTGGAATAGCTTTATCAGGATTGAGTAACTTCTCTGGATCAAACGCACTCTTCACACCCCAGAAAGATTCGCGTTCGCCTTCGCCAAACTGTACACACATGGAGTTGATTTTCTCGATACCAACACCATGCTCACCTGTGATGGTGCCACCTAACTCTACGCAGGCTTCCAAAATTTCTGTACCAAATTCTTCTGCGCGATGCCACTCCTCTTGATCGGCACCATTAAATAAAATCAGTGGATGCATGTTGCCGTCACCCGCATGAAATACGTTCAAGCAACCAAGACCATACTTTTTTTCCATCCCTTGAATGCGTTTCAATAGAGTTGCAATATGGCGACGAGGAATGGTGCCATCCATGCAGTAGTAATCGGCTGCTAAACGACCTGCAGCAGGGAAGGCGTTCTTGCGCCCACTCCAAAACTTGAGGCGCTCTGCTTCATCTTTAGAAATCTGAATACCGGTGGCGCCTGCCTGCTCTAAAACTTTAGTCATGCGCTCAATTTCTTCAGCCACTTCTTCTGGTGTGCCATCAGATTCGCATAGCAAAATAGCCTCAGCCTCTAGGTCATAGCCAGCATGAACAAATTCTTCGACAGCACGAGTAGTCGCCTTATCCATCATCTCTAGTCCGGCAGGAATGATACCGGCAGCAATGATGGCGGCAACAGCATTGCCACCCTTTTCAATGTCATCAAAACTTGCCATGATGACGCGAGCTAATTTTGGTTTTGCTACTAACTTAACTGTAACCTCGGTAACAACTGCGAGCATACCTTCGCTACCCATCATGATGGCTAGTAAATCAAGTCCGGGCGCATCAGGTGCTAGACCACCAAATTCCACGATCTCGCCATTCATCAAAATTGCGCGCACACGCAGAACATTATGTAAGGTGAGACCATATTTAAGGCAGTGCACACCACCAGAGTTTTCATTGACGTTGCCACCAATAGAGCAAGCAATTTGAGAGGAGGGATCTGGTGCGTAGTACAAACCAAGATGAGCAACCGCTTCTGAGATAGCCAGATTACGAACGCCTGGTTGAACGACTGCAGTACGAGTGAATGGATCAATACTGATAATTTTTTTCAGCTTTGCTAGCGACAAGACTAATCCCTGAGATAGCGGCATTGCTCCGCCAGAAAGGCCGGTGCCTGATCCACGAGGGACTACTGGAATTCCCATGGCGTAGCAAATCTTCAAAATCTGGGCGACTTGCTCTTCTGTTTCAGGCAAAGCTACCGCTAAAGGCATCCGTCTGTAGGCTGCTAAACCATCGCACTCGTAGGGAATGGTGTCTTCTGGCTCCCACAAAAGGGCGTGTTCTGGCAGTATTGGGCGCAATGCCTTCACCAATTTCGACTGGAGGGCGCTAATAGCGGCTAAATCAGGGGGCGGGGTGACCATATTCATAGATATCATTTTAGCCATTTACCTATAATTAAGCTTATGGGAAATCGACTATCAAAAATCACCACTAGAACGGGTGATGCAGGAATGACAGGCTTGGGGGACGGGAGCCGGGTGGAGAAGGATCATCTGCGAATCTGCGCCATGGGTGATATTGACGAACTGAACTCTGAGATCGGTGTCTTGATGACTGAAGACATTCCCACGACTATTGCCCCTGAATTGCACGAACTCTTTCTGCAGGTACAACATGATTTGTTTGATTTAGGAGGCGAGCTATGCATCCCTAATTACAAGCTGCTAAAACCTGAGCATGTGGCACAGCTTGATCTTTGGCTGGAGAAGTACAACAAAGAACTACCTCCCTTGACTGAGTTTATTTTGCCGGGTGGTACGCGTGCAGCCGCGCAGGCACATGTCTGTAGAACTGTGTGTCGTAGAGCTGAACGTTCTATTGTGCGTTTGGGCTGGGAGGAGCCTCTGTACGATTCCCCACGCCAATACGTTAATCGTTTATCAGATCTGCTCTTTGTACTTTCCCGCATTTTGAATCGTGCTGCTGGTGGTTCTGACGTGCTTTGGAAGCACGAAAAAAAAGAGACTAATTAGTTAGCCTCTTTAGTTTTGATTCTTGCAAAATTAATTCCGCATTATTTTTTCTTACTTCGGCGATTCTTAACAGCAGTCGCAAGACGCGCTAATACTTTCACAGAATCATCCCAGTTGATGCAAGCATCCGTAATGCTTTTGCCGTACTCCAGTTTACTTGGATCATCTTTGCCTGGTGTGAATTTCTGAGCGCCATCATTTAAGTGGCTTTCTACCATCACACCAAAAATTTGATATGAGCCAGATTCAATTTGTTGAGCTACATCATCTGCCACCACGATCTGACGCTCATGTTTCTTGCTTGAATTGGCGTGCGATAAGTCCACCATCAAGCCAGCTGGAAGCTTGGCTGCCTCAAGCTCAGAGCAGGCTGCTTGTACATATTTCGCTTCGTAGTTTGGCTCTTTACCGCCGCGCAAAATGACGTGGCAATCTTTATTGCCTTTAGTTTCTACAACCGATACCTGACCATTTTTATGAACAGACAAGAAGTGATGTGGGCGACCTGCTGCCTGAATAGCATCAGTAGCAATTTTGATATTCCCATCAGTGCCGTTCTTAAATCCAATCGGCGCAGATAAACCAGAAGCCAATTCACGGTGTACTTGACTTTCAGTAGTGCGTGCGCCGATTGCACCCCAGGAGATGAGGTCAGCAATATATTGGGGAGAAATCACATCCAAGAATTCGCTGCCAGCTGGCATACCAAGGCGATTGATTTCCATGAGTACTTGACGAGCAAGGCGTAGACCTTCTTCGATGCGATAGCTCTCATCTAGGTACGGGTCATTGATCAAACCCTTCCAACCAACTGTAGTGCGCGGCTTTTCAAAATACACGCGCATCACAATTTCTAATTCACCAGCAAAACGCTTGCGCTCACCTAAGAGGCGTTGGCAATATTCCAGTGCTGCTTTTGGGTCATGAATGGAGCATGGTCCGATGATGACCAGTAAACGATCATCTTTGCCATGAATGATGTCACGGATTTTTTTGCGGGTGGTGCTGATCAACGCTTCAGTTGGTGTTCCAGAAATCGGAAAGAAACGGATTAAGTGCTCTGGCGGAGGCAGAACAGAAATATTGTCAATGCGTTGATCGTCAGTATCCGAAGTCTTATCAACTGCGGAGTACCAATTAGCGGGGTTCGTATTTTGTTGGCTCATCCGGCTATTTTAAGCCGTAATTAGCCGATATCAGGCAGTGCCACCTACGGTCAGGCTATCAATCCTCAGGGTAGGCTGTCCAACCCCGACTGGAACGCTTTGACCTTCCTTGCCGCAAACGCCCACCCCACCGTCTAATTTGAGGTCATTTCCAATCATAGAAACCTGTTTTAGGGATTCTGGACCACTACCAATAATGGTCGCCCCTTTAACTGGGTATTGGATTTTGCCGTTCTCCACCCAATATGCTTCTGATGCAGAAAAAACAAATTTCCCACTAGTGATATCGACCTGACCACCGCCAAAATTGACTGCATATAAACCGCGCTTAATACTTGCCACAATTTCTTGGGGATCATCCTTGCCGGCTAACATATAGGTATTAGTCATGCGTGGCATTGGCAGGGAAGCAAAACTTTCGCGACGTCCGTTACCAGTCAAGGGCATATTCATTAAACGTGCATTGAGGCTATCTTGGATATAACCCTTCAAGATGCCATCCTCAATTAGGGTCGTGCATTGAGTAGGAGTGCCTTCATCGTCAATATTGAGAGAGCCTCTGCGTCCAGATAGGGTGCCATCATCTACAACAGTGACACCTTTGGCTGCAACGCGTTGTCCAATGCGTCCCGCAAAAGCGGACGATCCCTTGCGATTAAAGTCACCCTCGAGGCCATGTCCTACAGCTTCATGTAATAGCACTCCAGGCCAGCCAGGTCCCATCACCACCGTCATTGGACCTGCAGGCGCTGGACGAGATTCCAGATTAACCAGCGCGCTATCGACTGCTTCGTCGACATAGCGATTAATGAGTTCTTCATCAAAGTAGAGGTAGTCATGACGGGCACCACCACCCGAGGAGCCAGATTCACGGCGACCATTTTGTTCGGCGATAACATGCACTGAAACACGTACCAGCGGGCGAACATCGGCAGCCAATAGGCCGTCTGCACGTACAACTAACACAACATCAAATTCACCAGCTAGGCTTGCCATCACTTGAATGATTCTCGGATCACGTGCTTTGGCACGACGCTCAATGCTTTCTAATAGCGCAATTTTGTCTTTAGGTTGCAACGAGTCTAAAGGGTTGATATCTGAGTAAAGCTTGTTAGAAACAGGATTAAATAGTTTGCTCGCAACCGCTTGCTTACCACCCTCAGGGCCAATCACTCGAGTAGCTTTTGCAGCTTTACTTAAGGCTTCTAAATTAATTTCATCAGAGTAGGCAAACGCAGTCTTATCGCCGTAGATAGCTCGAACACCAACGCCTTGGTCAATATTGAAGCTGCCGGATTTAACAATACCTTCCTCTAGGCTCCAACTTTCGCTACGCGTGTGCTGAAAATACAAGTCGGCATCATCAAGGCGATGGGTAAAGAGATTGCCAAAGGTGTGATGAAGATCTTGCTCGGATAGTCCGGTTGGCTCCAGCAAGATGGATTTGGCTAATTTAATGAGGTCTGCTTGCTTCTTGGCTTTAGTCCAATTGGCAGGGAATATTGCTTCTGGTGCATTCATGTGATTCGGCAGATCTTTCTTTAAAGCTTGCGATGTGCAAGTGCAGGTAACTTAGAGCGTACCTCGTTTAATTTATCTTTGCTCAAGAGTCCAGAAATAAAGCCTTCGCCCTCTGGCAGACTGGTCAAAATCTCACCCCAAGGATCAATCAACATAGAATTACCCCAGGTGCGGCGTTGGTTTTGATGTTTGCCACCCTGGGCGGAAGCCAATACATAGCATTGGTTCTCAATGGCACGCGCACGCAACAGGATTTCCCAATGATCTTTACCTGTGGTGTAGGTGAATGCAGCTGGGATGATGTGACAGTCAACTGCGCCCATCGCCCGATAGAGCTCCGGGAAGCGCAGGTCATAACAAATGCTTAAACCAAAAGTCCATATATTTCCATTGGAAGTAATTTTTAGTAGACCTGGTTCATTGCCAGCCTCAATGGTTTCAGATTCCTGATAACGCTCAGTTGCAGTTTGAAAACCAAACAAATGGATTTTGTCGTAACGAGCAATTTGCTGGCCAGTTGGATCAAAAACCAGAGATGTATTGAGTACTTTATTAGGATCGTTGGCTTCCAATGGAATGGTGCCTGCCACAAGATAAAGTTTATTTTCTTTGGCAATCTGGGAGAGTTGATCTTGTATGGGGCCCTTACCATAACCTTCTCGAGCGCGCACTTTATCCGTATCTTTGAGGCCCATTAGGCAAAAATATTCTGGCAATACTGCTAACTGTGCACCATCTGCAGCAGCTGCGCAAATTAGTCTACTCGCCGTAGATAGGTTCTCCTGTAAGTCAGGGGTGGAGACCATCTGAATAGATGCAATCTTAAGTTCTGCACTATTTGTTAATGTGCTCATGCTGTATTGGTTGTACTTATTTAGTCTTAGTTAGGAGATTTGTTCGGGGCATCAGAATTACTTGGATTACTCTGTGGGCCTGAGTTATTAACGGGCTTACTTTGTTCTTTAAGTAAATCTTTGCTGCGAATCGTATTTAATGTTTTAGTGTCGATTGGCTGACCCTTTTGATCTAGAGGAATTACTTCTGGATTGTCCCAAGAGCCCTGGACCAAATAGTCAGATTGAAGATTACGGTTTATTTGGTTGGTAATCAGGTACTGTCCAACCAATGCACCAAGGCCAACAATCGGGTTAATTGCAAAGGCAGCTAGAGACCCAGCAGTCGCATCGATTGTCGGGAATATGGTGATACGCAAATCTTGAGTTTGCTTGGGGATATTAATGTGTCCATTCATAGCAACTCGGGCTTGATCCAGACCCATTGTGAACTGTTTAGTTTGTGCGACACCAGCATTGATGTCAAAAGAAGCATCAATAACATTAAACGGTGTGCCTTTGGTAACGATGTTGCCAAGGCTTCCTTGAAGATCTAAGGTGGCAAATCTCAATAAGCTTTGTAAGCTCAGCACATCAAGCAATTTAGCACCGCTAGTGTTTACCTCTAGTAGTCGTCCTTTTTCAAGGTTTAGGCTTGCCTTGCCAGAAAGCGTTTCATATTTAGGATCGAAAGGTGACCCATCCCATTCAATAGCGCTACTTAACTTGCCTCGACCACCCTCTATAGACTTTTGGTTAGTCCAGTGACTAATAATTTGACCAGCGTCTTTAATATCTAGCGCAATATTTAAGTTGGTATGTGCTGGTAAGTTTTGTGCCCCACCAACCCAGCGTCCGGTGAGAGTGGAGCTACCTTGTGGATTATTAAATTGAATGGAATCCACATTCAGAGTATTGCCAGCCGTTTTAGTCTGAATTTTTGTCTGACCAAGTTGCGCTCTATTCCAATCAAGGTCATCAATGGTTAAATCAAGACTTGGTATTGAGCTGGGCTTGATTGGATTTTTGCTTATCTGGGAATTTTGACTAGCTTTCGTTGGGGCCAAGGGGAGTGCCAATGCGTCTGGAATCTTTAGACGTACTAGGCGACCGCTAATGAGACCACTAGCTTGGGATTGATTTGGTTCCTGATATTGAATATTCCCAGTAATTTGGGGTGATCCTCTTAAGCGAATTTGCCAAACAGCATTTTTATTATTGGCTGCTAGATTAAGGTCTTGCCAGATGCGGTCAAATAAAGTGAGTTGCTTAACCTGCGCTGAAATCTGAATATTATTTGCATCATTGGTATTAGTGTTTGACGCAGAATGCTTCCGATTTCGGTGGCCTAAAAATTCTAGCCAGTTATCTAAGTTCAGCTCATTGCTTGCAAGGTTTAGCTGGAAGCCTTGTTGTGGTGGAATGGCCGGTGTCCCGATACCTACTGCATGGCGAAGGGTGTCATCGCCAGCAAGCTCACCTTGGATGTAGTAGCTGTCTCCAATTTTTCCGTCCCAGGTAAGGCGGCTCGTATTCGATTTATTTTTTGCATACGTTTTAAAATTTAGCTGACCAGATAAGGGTGTGCCCATTTGTTTTTTTACTGGTATCGGCGCGGTACTCGCCCATTCACGCATATCAATCTTTAAATTAGTTTCGCTATTACCTTTATTAAAGCTAATAGCGCCCTCATACCTTGCAATACCACTCATTGCCTGTAATATAGGGAAGGCTTGAACTGATTGATCATCCTCAAAATAGTTCTTGATAAAGCTTGCGCCTATATCACCCGAAACAGTATAAGTTTGGGCGCCTTGATTTGGGCTTGCGCTAGAAATCTTAATTGCTCCACCCAAAAAGTTGGCAGTGATATCTTCAAATTCAGGATTCACTTCTGTAATACGCATTTTTCCCTTTAGATTTTCAAATGGCGGTAAGTCTGCCCACTGAACTTTGTTACCTGGAAAGCTGAGTTGAATATCTGTATTGGTATCACCGTTACCTGATAGAGGAATTTTCAGGCCCAGATTTAAGCTAGTAGGCCCTGTCATCTTTAAGTTTCGTTCAAGTGCAATCTGTCTCTTGCCAACGGGTGATGCAAATAAATAGTCAAGGAGTTGTGGGGCATCACCTTGTGCTTCACCATTGACCGAAAGTGACAGTTGTTTTGCACTAACATTGGGAATTTCCGCATGAAACTTACTTAGAGCTACTTGCTTGTAACTTGCCTGGTCAATATCCACCATGAAGTAAGCATTTTGCATATTGATAATGCCATTGACATTATTGAGGGCGGGCCAGATCCCTTGTGCGTTTGATGAGCTCGGAACGGGATTATAAGTGGCGTTATTAATAGGGAGCTTGAGTGTAAATTCTCCAGAGCCTGGCTTTGAGAAGGGGGCATCATTTGGATTGCCTTTGATGTGTAAGTTACCTTTCTGAGCGATCCCAGCGTCGAAGGCTTTGCTCAAATATGTTTTTGCTTCTCCTCCCATTCCGACTGGTAGATATCGATAAGCAGTTTTTAAATTAGCGCGCGCAAAATCTATATCTAGAGTCATGAAATCAGGCTTCTGAGCCTCGCCAATGATGTAATTAAGGTTGAGCGTTGTTGCAATCTCGGGATTGCTTAATTCCAATTGCTTTGTATTGACAACCCAATTCCCCCTTTGTCTTGACCAGGTAATTTGGCCGCTAGCTTGATCCAGTTTGATTTTGGGTTCGACCAACAAATCATTTACCTCAACCTCAAGATCATTTGATTTGATAGAGAGGCTACCTTTGTTCTGGTCTGCAGTTAGAAAGCCTGAAAGTTTTGACACGGAGGGCATCGATTTATTGATACCAACAAAACTTAAGTCAATCAATTTCCCGCTGACAGTGAAGTCCAGCTTATTAGACTTAAACCATCCACCAGGAATATGAAGGGCCGATAGAGGCGACTTACTTTCTGACCAGGTGATATCTAAATCTTGTAGCTCGCCTTCTGCTTTCGAAACTTTAATCCATTGATGAACTTTTTTGGATAGTGGCAAATTCAGAGCAAACAAAGCAATATTTTCTACAGAGATCTTTGGCGAAGAAAAGCCAAATTCTTTAATTTCTCCATCTCCAGCTAGCGGTTTCCAGCGAAAAGTCATTGGGCTCAAATTTTCCAGCGGGGTAGACTTAGGACTATCGATATCTCGCCATGCAAATGTTTTGGCAGTCAGTGATATCAAACCGCTCTCGGTTTCTTGGGATAAATTTGTTTCTAATCTGCCAAGTGCAATAGCATCTTCACCTTTTGATAATTGAATAGTTAAATTATCAGCTGCAATATATATATCTCCACCATCGGGCTTGCCGTTATCAATTTTTAATTTTCCAGTGGAATTAAGGACGCCCTCAAGCGTATTTAACGGAAGGGAAAAGTCATTAGCTATCTGACTAAGCTGTAATTCATTTAGATCCCAAGAGATGGTGCCAATCCAATCACGCCAATTGCCAGCTTGTCCGCCAATATGATGTACCAAATCAATATCTACTGTGAAAGGGCCTTTAGTCCATATTGTGGTGGCACTCAGCGAGCCCTGATGGCCGCGGATGCCATTGCTAAGAGTAAGACTTTGGATATCAATTGAGGTGCTTGCTTTTTTCTTGAGCTGATCTTCCCAAAAAAGTTTGACATGATTGATCCGGATCTCATTTTGTGAAAAGAGCCAATTTTCTGCGGAATAGTCGTTTGGTTTTCCGTCTATAGAAATGCCTGCAATAGCAACAATTCCTTTACTATTTCGCTGGGCATAAATCTGTGCGTTCTCAATATTGAGCTCATGAAAAAATGGTGTCAAATGATAAAAGCTCGCCCAACTTAATTGACCATCAATTTTTTGTACAAATAAAAGTGGCTTTGATTGATCTGGCCCGTTGAAGCGCAAACCCTCAATTTCAAAATTGGGTCTAATACCTGTCCACGAGACATGAAGGGTATCCATCGAAACATCAGCGCCAATTCGAGAGCTAATGAGTCTTTCAACTGAAGCTTTGGATTTCTCAATTTGCGGCCAAAGGATAAAACGAACGCTCAGGTGACCAAGCACAAAAAGAACGGCAACTACACCAGCCAAAATCAAAGCACGCTTGCGCCAGGTGTTGCCTAAACCTTGAGGACGTTTAGCAAGCACGCTCTTGAGGAGAGGCGGGATGATCTTTTGCAGCATGACCCCTATTATCCTTCACCCTTAGCATGATCGCCAAGCCTCTGGCTTCGGTCTTAGGGTCGGATTAAGATGGGGGAATGGATGATTTTTCCCGACAAATTGATTTTTTACAGCAACACTCCACCTATGCGCGGCGCTGGCTTAATGCTCACCCCGAATGGCTAGAGTGGCTCCGTAGTCAGGGGCAGAAAAGGGTTGATATTCAGGGGATTGGGAATCTACTAAAAGACTGTGGCGTTGAATGTCTGGCTAATCACCAAGATGAGGCCTTGTGGATGACCAATCTACGTTTAGTAAGACAGCGCTTGATGTTGTGGGTAGCATTCCGGGATTTAAACGGCTTAGCTGACTTGCACGAGGTTACCCAGGCGCTGAGCTATTTTGCTGAATTATCTGTTTCTGTTTCAATCGCCTTTGTTCGTGAAGATCTCAAAAATCGTTTTGGCCTACCTTGGAGTAATTCAACGCAATCTGAGATGCCCCTGATGGTTGTTGGAATGGGTAAGCTAGGTGGACTAGAGTTAAATCTTTCATCTGATATTGATCTCATCTTTTTATATGAGCATGAGGGAGAGACTACTGGCGGCCCCAAAAGTCTGTCTAATCACGAGTGGTTTGCGCGCATGGGTAAGCGTTTGATTAAGCTTCTTGCAGAGCATGACGACAATGGTTTTGTATTTCGAGTAGATATGCGTCTTCGTCCCAATGGAGATTCTGGACCTTTGGTATGCAGTCTGGATATGTTGGAAGAGTACCTATTAGTACAAGGTCGCGAGTGGGAGCGTTACGCTTGGATCAAGGGTAGATTAATTGCTCCGTTACCAGACTCTCCAAACTTTGCGCATTGTCAAAAAGAGCTGGAGCAACTGATTCGCCCTTTTGTCTATCGCAGACATTTGGACTTTGGCGTGATTGCATCTATTCGGGAATTACATGCTCAGATTCAGGCAGAGGCAGAAAAGAGATCCTCGGGTCATCAAGGCCGTTCCCGCGATATCAAGCTGGGACGAGGTGGTATTCGAGAGATTGAATTTCTAGCGCAAATGTTTCAGCTCATGCGGGGCGGTACAGATCCCCGTTTTAGAGTGCGCCCGAGTTTGGAGGTGTTAGAGCTAATTAAGCAGTGCGGCATCATGCCTGTCAAAGAGGTAGAAGCGCTGCAAGCGGCTTACGTTTATTTACGGCGCTTGGAGCATCGTATTCAGATATGGGATGACCAGCAAACACACTATTTACCTGAAGATGAAGAGGCACGCTCACGTTTAGCAATCTCGATGCAAGATCAAGACGCTAATGATTTTATGGGTCAGCTGGAACATCATCAAAATAATGTTTCGCAGTTGTTTGAGAAAGCGTTCTCAATAGATGATAGTGCACGTCTTGAGATCACGCCTCTAGCTCATGACTGGGCGCCAGATCAAATTGTCTTTCCTGTTTCTCATAGCCGTTGGCAGGCATGGGTTGTCGGCCCAAAACAAAAGTTATTACCTGAAAAAAGTCGATTAATTTTTGATAATTTAATGTGCAAGGCAGCGGAGCGATTGCAAAAAGATCATTCTATGTCGGCTCTTGCCGATCCAGCATTGTTACGTTTCTTTGATCTACTTGAGGCTATTGCAGGGCGAAGTGCTTATTTATCCATTCTGGCTGAGTATCCCCGGGCCTTATCTAATGTGCTTGATTTGCTTCAAGCATCCGAATGGGGCGCGCAATATTTGACGCGCCACCCCCACCTCTTGGATCACTTGCTCAATGCCCAATCAGAAAGAGACTTAATTGAAGACCCAGAAAAATATTGGGAAGAGGTGCGCTCCAACCTCAATATGCGACTAGATGATGTGATGGCTGAGGGTGATGGCTCTGAGCAGGCGATGGATATTTTACGAGTCACTCACCACAACGAAACATTTATTACGCTATTAACCGACTTAGGTATTGGTGTGCAGCAAGCACTACCGGTAGAGCGGGTGAGCGATCATCTTTCTGCATTGGCAGATTTAATTTTGCAGACTACTTTTGAGCGTGTATGGCCAAGCGTAGCTAAAAAGTTCAATCTACCTGTTGAAACCATTCCACCATTTGCCATCATTTCTTATGGCAAGTTGGGTGGTAAAGAATTGGGTTACGCCTCTGATTTAGATATCGTATTTTTGTACCAAGCGGCTGAATCTGATTATGCGGCACAAGAAATCTACGCTCTATTAGCAAAGCGGATGATTAATTGGTTAACAGCGTTTACTTCAACTGGTAGTTTGTTTGAAATTGATACTCGTCTTCGTCCCAATGGATCGGCTGGGTTCTTAGTAACGAATGCTGATGCCTTTAAAAAATATCAATTGCGTGAGGGTGATAACGCTGCCTGGGTTTGGGAGCATCAAGCGCTTACTCGGGCCCGTTTCTCTGCAGGTGATGCGGGTGTGGGTCTGTTTTTTGACTCAGTTCGATTTGAGGTTTTAAGCCAACAGCGAGATATCGATCATTTGCGAGCAGAGATCTTAGAGATGCGTCGTAAAGTTCATGCGGGCCATCCCAATGCTACTGTCCAATTTGATTTAAAGCACGATGCTGGTGGCATGGTTGATATTGAGTTTATTGTGCAGTTTTTAGTGCTGGCTTATGCTCACGAGTATCCGCAGCTCGTTGGAAATCTGGGTAATATTGCTTTACTGCAGATTGCTAGTAATGTGGACTTAATTTCACAGGAGGCTGCCCAATCAGTTGGCAATGCCTATCGCCTCTTTAGAACTCGTCAGCATCGCTTACGTTTAGATGGTGCAGAAAAAACTAGACTCAATCTAGAAAATGAGCCTGAGCTCATTGCAGCAAAGGATGTGGTTCAAGCACTCTGGCTCAAGATCTTTCAGGCACCCTCTAGCCAACCAACGAAGTCACTCTAGTTTTGTTCAAGTAACTCACGTGCATGACGGCGCGTAGTATCCGTAATCGTAGCGCCGCCAAGCATACGAGCTACTTCTTCAACACGCTCAGATCTACCTAAAATTTGCACTTGTGAAACCGTCTTCTCCCCGGTTTGTGACTTGCTGACTTTGAGGTGATGGTTACCTTGAGCGGCTACCTGCGGTAGGTGAGTGACGCACAAGATTTGATGGGATTGTCCCAATTGATGCAAGAGTTTGCCAACAGTCTCAGCAACTGCACCACCAATACCAGCATCTACCTCGTCAAATATCAAGGTTGGCGTAAACGAGGCTTTACTAGTGATTACGCTGATTGCTAAGCTAATACGCGCTAACTCGCCACCGGAAGCTACTTTTGCAAGCGAACGTGGAGTGCTACCAGCATGACCTGCAACTAAAAATTCAATCTGCTCAAGACCATGGGATCCGCCTTCGTTAAGGGGCGTCAATGCAATTTCTAGGCGACCACCAGCCATAGATAGGTCTTGCATCGCATCAGTAACTAATTGACCAAGATCAGAGGCTGCTTGGCCGCGTTTTTGTGATAGCTGTTTAGCCAGTTTTAAATAAGCAGTTTCTTCTTGCTTGACTTGCTCTCGCAGTGCTTCAATATTCTGGGATGCAGTTAATGCGTCAAGTCGCTCGGTTGTAGTTTGTAGTAATGCTGGCAGCTCATCCACTTCGGCACGATATTTTTTAGCAGTGCTGTGCAATGCTTGCATGCGCTCTTCTACTTGCGAAAGTCTTGCTGGATCTAAGTCAATCTTTTGTACATATCGATTGAGTCCATGGATCGCTTCATCGAGCTGAATGCTGGCGGACTCTAGGGCTTGATTGATATCGCCTAGAGCTGGATCATGCTCAGCTAGTGAGCTGACGGTAATACAAACTTTGGAGAGGGTGGATTCAAGGGAGTTATCAGCATCACTTAAAATATCAATCGCTTCTTGGCATCCACCTATGAGCTTTGCGCCGTTTGCTAAGCGTGCGTGCTCGCTCTGAATGCTGGCCCATTCGCCTTCTTGCGGAGAAAGCTCGGTAAGTTCTTCGAGTTGCCACTCTAGGCGCTCTCGCTCACGTTCTACATCTTGACCTGCATTTTCAGCTTGCTCAAGACGACGACGAGAGTCAGCTAGTGTTTTAAATACTTGCGCTACTTCTGTGGAGAGGGGTAATAAGCCGGCATGACGGTCCAAAAGCTCGCGTTGAGCGCCACCCTTTAGCAAAAGTTGATGCGCATGTTGCCCATGAATATCAACCAGTTGATCGCCCGCTTCACGCAATTGCACCAGCGTAGCAACGCTACCATTGATAAAAGCACGACTGCGACCATTGGCCTCTACAGTTCTTTTAAGTAATAGGCTTTGACCACCGTCTTCGAGCGGAAAGCCTTGGGCATCCAACCACTGACTAAAAGATTGGACTAGCTCTGATTCAATCCTAAAGAGTGCAGAAATTTCTGCACGATTGCTACCTTCGCGTATTTGACTGCTATCAGCTCGCTCACCCAGAACCAAACCAAGGGCATCTAGCAAAATCGATTTGCCGGCACCAGTTTCGCCGGTGAGTACGGTAAAGCTGCTAGAAAAATCTAGCTCTAATTGATCAACAATGACAAAGTCACGAAGTGAGATGGTTTGAAGCATATATTAGCGTAGCAAAAAACTCGACATTAGAAAGTCGATGGGTATTCATTCCAATGCAATTTCTCACGCAAAGTCTTGTAGTCGCTGTGATTGCTGGGATGTAAAAGAGCGATAGTTTTATCAGATTGACGTACTTCTATCTTGTCACCGTTCTGTAAATTGGTTTGTGATTGCATATCAAAATTTACAATCACCTCAAGTCCATTGACGACTTCAATGACAGTGACACTATCCTTTGGTAAGACGATTGGCCGATTCGAGAGTGAATGTGGCGCAATGGGTACTAGCAAAATACCAGCAACATGCGGATGCAAAATGGGACCACCAGCTGAAAGCGCATAAGCTGTTGAGCCAGTTGGAGTGGATACGATGAGACCATCGGAGCGTTGGTTGTACATAAACGAACCATTGACATGAACTGCTAACTCCACCATTCCAGAGATACCGGAACGATTTACGACGACATCATTCAGCGCTAACGCACAATTTATTTCTTTGCCATTCCGGAGAACTACGGCGTGAAGCAAGGTGCGCGTGTCTGCTTCGAATTCACCAGCAATAATTTTGGGAAGGGTGGTATGAACAGACTGAATTGGAATATCGGTCATATAACCAAGGCGACCCATATTGATTCCGACTAAGGGAACATTGCTGCCCGCGAGTTGGCGGCCAATACCAAGCATTGTTCCGTCACCCCCTAAAACCACCACTAAATCGATCGCCCCAGCAAAATTCTCAGCAGTTTTAGTGGGAAAGTCATTTAAGCCAACATGTTTGGCGGTAGCTCCCTCTAAAAATACCTCGCAACCCAGATCCTTCAGGAGTTTGGCCAGATCCTTGAGGTGCTCCTCAATGCCATCGGCTTGGTATTTGCCGACAAGCGCAACTCGGCTAAATGCCTTTTTGCTGGAATTTGGGGATGGGCTTAACATATGACGATTAAACCATAGGCATAAAATCCCTTCCACCATGGATGATCGTTCTCGCGCCCTACTTAAAACCCTCATCGAGCGCTATATCGAGGAGGGTCAGCCTATTGGCTCGCGGACACTCTCTAGGTTCTCAGGTCTGGACCTGTCTGCCGCCACAATCCG
>Ga0214178_1000240_pt1 | contig 17503 bp, 14 predicted proteins | sample TroBogEpilimnion_28_FD_153016 | JGI IMG/M metagenome (GOLD analysis project Ga0214178, IMG submission 153016) | Freshwater microbial communities from Trout Bog Lake, WI - 17SEP2007 epilimnion | ecosystem: Environmental > Aquatic > Freshwater > Lake > Epilimnion/Euphotic zone | place: Trout Bog... | reverse complement strand
TCATTTCAAACCGGATACATTCAGCTGAACGAAGCGGACAACCTTGTTTTCGTCGATCAGATTTGGCCCGATTTCAAATGGCAAACAGCGGATGGGGCCACCAACCCGATTCAGCTCTATATGACTTTTTATGGAGCGGACTATCCCGATGGGCCGCAAACGGCCTATGGCCCATATTACATGGACCAGAACGTCCAGTATATAAGCTGCAGAATTCGCGCTCGTCTTCTTTCGATTTCTGTAACAACCGTTGACCAAAGAGGAACCGCCTCTTTGAATACTTTTTTCCGAATTGGCGCAATAAGATATCGCTATCAACTGGATGGAAAATTCTAATGGCTGCAAGTTTAGACGATATCCTAACAACACAGAAAAACGGCGTTCAAGCAATCAATGCCTACGTCAGCGCAATCAATTTGCACGCCGGTACGAACAACACAAAAAAGGTTGCCGCCTCGACAACGTTTCTTGTAAAATCTTCTTCTGGTTGGTTGGCAAATGTTAGTATCATCTCAACTGGTGATATTGTAACTTTTTACGATACGAACAGCACAACAAACACGACCGGGAATGAAATTTGTGTTATCCCTGGAACAAACCTCGGTGTTGTCCAGATTCAAATTCCTTTTGCGACTGGGCTTGTTATGAAAACTGGCACCCCTACCGCTTCTGCCACATACACTTGAGGTCGCAAAATGCCGCTGGAACACGGAAAATCGAAACAAACGATCAGCCATAACATCTCGGAAATGATCCACGCCGGTCATCCACAGGATCAGGCGATTGCAGCGGCACTGAACACCGCCCGTCATACAAAAGCCGGTGGCGGAGGTTTGTACGCGAACATACACGCGAAGCAACAGCGCATCGCCCATGGCTCGAAAGAACATATGCGGAAGCCTGGCCAAAAAGGCGCACCGACTGCTGAAGCGTTCAAAGTTTCTGCTCGGACAGCAAAAGCCGAAGGTGGCCCATTCGCCGACATGAATTATGACAAAGGCGACATGTCCTACGTCCATTCGGATCAGCCTGTCCGCCACATGATCCATGAAGGCCCGATCCATTCCCCGGTCGCCGGGCGCACCGACCATTTGCCGATGAACGTTGAATCGGGGTCGTATGTTATCCCGGCCGACATCATCTCGTCCATGGGCGAAGGAAACACGATGGCAGGGTTCAAAATCGCCCGGCGCATGTTTAGTTCGTCACCTTATTTCAATCAGCAGAAACAACCCTACACAGCTTCCCCCTCGCCCTACACCGAGGGAAAACCATACGGCGCTCGTGCGAGCGGCGGAAGAGCCCCAGTCGAAATCGTTGCGGCTGGCGGAGAATATGTAATTTCTCCGGATGATGTTACGCGCCTTGGAGATGGCGACATTGATCACGGACACGAGATCCTCGATCATTTTGTCAAAGGCTATCGTAACAAGACGATAAAAACACTCCAGAAACTTCCTGGGCCAAAGAGGGACTAATCGAATATGGATAATGAATTAAGCGTTCGCGTCGGAACCGCTGAAGATGTCGACGGAATGATGCAGCTTGCGCTCGCAGCTTGCGAGGAAAACGGTTTGACAAACCCAAACCCCGCTAAGCTCCTCAATGAGATTTGGGCCGGGCTGACACGTCAGCATGGGATCGTTGGAATTATCGGTCATCCGGGTGAACAGTTCGAGGCAGCAATTTTGCTGAGAACGGAGCCTTTGTGGTATTCTGATGATTTAACGATTGTCGAACGGGCGATTTTCGTTCATCCTGAGTATCGCAGTGCAAAGGGTGGGCGTGCTCGAAAACTTTGTGAATTCGCAAAACAGGCAGCAGAAGTTTTGCAGATTCCATTGGTGATTGGAATTCTTAGCTCTCAACGAGTCGAAGGCAAGGTTCGACTTTATGAGAGGCAGTTTGGGCCTCAATCTGGGGCTTATTGGATTTATGGCAAAAAGACCGGCGAATGGCAAAATGATGCCGCCGAGACTTTGACGGAGCATTGATATGGGTGGCAAGACCGGTACGACGACGCAAAGCGTTCAAATCCCACCAGAGGTTTTGGCTCGCTATAATGCAGTGAACGCGAACGCTCAGCAGGTCGCGCAAACTCCATTTCAAAATTATAGCACAGACCCAAATGCGTTCGTTGCGCCGATCAACGCTCAGCAGCAGCAGGGCATTTCGGATATTAATAAATATGCGAATTCAGCTCAGCCGGTTTTGAGTCAAGTCGAGCAGGGCTTCACGCCGCAAGGTTTTGCTTCCGGCGTTCAAGGCTACATGAACCCATTCTTGCAAAATGCGGTTGGCTCAACTGTCGCGCAAATGAACAATGTTAATCAGCAGCAACAACAGCAAATGCTGGGTTCCGCTATTGGTCAGGGAGCGTTTGGCGGTGATCGAGCCAACATTGGCCTGGGGAATCTTGAAAACCAGCAGAATCTCGCCCTTGGCCAAACCATTGGCGGCATGGAAAATCAAGGTTTTCAAAACGCCGCCCAAAATTATATGACCGGATTGGGCCAAGAAGGAACTTTCGCACTTCAGGGACAACAGGCTGGTCTTGCCGGAGCTCAAGCAGAACTCGGCGCAGGAACGCTCGAACAGCAAACTTCACAGGCTGGCAATACAGCGCTCTACAATCAGTTCCTGCAAAAACAAGCCTATCCATTCCAAACCGCTCAATTCCTCGCGAACATCGCAGAAGGAACAGGCGCACTTTCCGGCAACACGACAACAACAACTCAGCCAATGTCGGTGTTTTCGGATCGCCGTTTGAAACACGAGATCAAACAAGTCGGCACATCAAAAAATGGTCTCCCGATTTACAAGTTTAAATATAAGGGCGACCCAACTGAACAAACGCATATCGGCTACATGGCAGATGAAGTCGAAAAAGTCCATCCCGAGGCCGTCGGCCTTTCGGGCGGATACAAAACGGTTGATTACGAAAAAGCCTCTCGCGCAGAAGGCGGCTCGGTTGGCCCTGAAAATGCTGGAATGAGCTATGGACTCGGAGGCCGCGAACATCATGCGATGGGCAATGCTGTCGGTCAAGACTACAGCCCAGGATATTACGATCCCTACAACATCAACAACATCGTTTCCAAGCACGCCGCAATGTCGGAAGATATCGGCAAAGGTTATGTCCCGACCGCTCGTCAGCTTTCGGCTGGTGCGCCCGGCTCGCGTGTTCCGGGAAGCCTTCCTGTAAATAATCAGCTCATTCGTCCAGCTTCTGCTGGAGCGCTCCCTCCGAGCGCTTTGGAGCAAGGTTTGGGTGCAGTAGAAAAAGGCAAAAATATCGCCGAGCTTTTCCAATCGAGTTCCAGCAAACACGATGCGGGCGCTCTGCGTCAGCTTTACGATTGGGCGACGAAGAAAGAAGGAACCCAAGGCAATCAAAATTCAAAGAGCCAAACGCAAGGCGCACAGGCTCCAGTCGATCCAACAAATAATCCTCCTGCAACAAATCCGAAAACCACAAATAATCCTCCTGCAACAAATCCTAAAACCAGCGATGCGGATACCCTTCAGGACAACTCGAAGCAGGTTGCGGCCGCAGAGCCAGCGCAAATGGGCCTTGCTGCAGCGGACGGTCAAATCGCAACAGGCGACCTTCTTGCTTCGGCTCATGGCGGACGGATTCATCGCGATATGGGCGGAGGGACTCCGGAAGGTCTCTACAGCGCAGATCAGCAAGGATCGTTGGATATTCCTGACGAAAAGTCGAACTTAAAACTTAATCAGCAAGCAAACCTTCCAGGTTCAATGGGCGACCCAACGATAAAAGATCTTATGGCGCTTGCATCTTTAGCAAGAATGTTTGCTTCGGGCGGTCGAGCAGGATACGCCGGTGGCCAAACTGTCAAGCCGAACTCCTCCTCCGACCCAGCGACTGCGCCCGATGACACTTCGTCCGATCCAAATGACATTGGAAATCTGCTTTCTGCGCTCGGAAAGATCGAAAGCGGCGGAAACTACGGCGCTCTTGGCCCAACGACCAAGTCGGGTGATCGGGCTTATGGCAAATATCAGGTTATGGGCTCAAACGTTCCTCAGTGGACGCAAAATACGCTTGGACGCTCTTTGTCACCGGAAGATTTCCTTGCTGATAAAAATGCTCAGGAAGCCGTTGCGAAAAACTATTTTGGCGATGCTTTGAAAAAATACGGAACTCCGCAAGATGCTGCTTCCGTTTGGTTCACAGGCAAGCCGCTTTCGAAAACGAATCAGCAGACCTCGGACGTGACGGGGACGACTGTTCCGAAATATGTTCAGCGTTTCAATAAAGCTGCTGGCCTCGGTCAAACTGCCGGTCTCGATCAGATCGGTGGCGGCAACGATCAAAAACCAGATTGGTTCAACCCGGAAGTCGTAGACAATTACAAGCGAATTCCTTCGACCGCGACCGCAGAAGACACGACCTCTCCTGCTCCTTTCGCAACAAAAACGGACGTGACAGAGGATGTTGCAACGGCTCCTTCTGCTCAACCTCAAGAGCAGCCTCGTCCCGGTTTGGCAGGAACAACAAAGTCGGGTGCCTACACGGACGAATCTCAGCAGGTCGGCCCGATTGGCAAAATGGCAAAAGGTTTGGCTGGTGAAAACTTCCCGACCTCCGAGAACCTTTGGGTTCCTCTTTTATCAGGTGTTGGAACGATGCTTTCGTCCCATAGCCCTTATCTCCTGCCAGCGATTGGCGAAGGCCTCGTCGGTGGAACATCGGCCTATATGGCGCTGAATAAGCAGCAGCCTGAAATTGCTCAACAGCTCGCCGAAACAAGGACGCAGAACGCCGCGACCGATTTGACGAGAGCAAAAGAGCAGGAAGTTTGGTCAGGAATTTCGTCGGACAGCATGAAGTTCTCTCCGCAAGGGGAGCTGTTCATCAAAGCTGTCGGCCCAGATGGAATGTATCACTGGGTGAGAGACCAAGACGCTCGTGCAGCAATGAAGAATGGCGATCTTATGATCGATCCTCGGACGCACATCGCAACCTCGAAAGTTGCTTTGCCAGAGGCTGATGTTAATTCTCTCGGCGGGAAACCAGCTCCGGGCCTCGGCGGCGGATCGACAACGACTCCAGGTGCTCCGGCAATTTCTTCAGCTCCTCTTCCGGCTCCTGCTGCAACCCCAGCTCCTGCTGCAACCCCAGTTCCTGCGGCGCCAACCGGCGTCGTTCCTCGCAGCGAGCCAAGTGTTGTTGCTCCGAAAAATGTTGGCCCAACAGCATTGTCGGATGAAGACAAAAAAGCTGTCGCGGAAGCCGCTCAAAGGATCGGGGCCGCTGGGCCAGGGTTCGCTGCAAAGAATTGGGGCGACAGTTTGACGGATTATGACGATGACGGAAAAGCCGCCCAGCTTCTCCGCCCACGGCTCTTGGAATATGCCGGTAACGTTTCTCAGCAACCCGCAAGCGGCGTTTATGCGCATGGAACAACGGCCCCATTGGTTCAGCCAATGGCCGGTGCGCTTCAGTCTTTGGCGAAAACGCTTGGATTGTCTGTTCCTGAATCGCTTCAAGGCGGTCTCGCCAATGAGGAAGCAATCGAAAAAGCTGTTGAAAACATGAGTCAGGCAGCTGCGAACTCCGGCAATCAAAGGGCAGTTTCTGCGCTCGAACACTTCAAAGCGACCTTCCCAACCAAATCGACGAGCCGTGAAGGTGCAGCCGAAAACGTCGCAACCATTCTTCAGCAAAATCAAAACAGCGCCGATATGCAAGAGGCTTCTTTGAACTGGAGAAATGCTGCGGCAGACGTTGATCCGCACATTGCGAATTTGACAGGCTCGCAGTTCGCGAATTGGTATTTTAAGAAAAATGGTCCAATGCTCGAAAGAGAGCATGATGCTTTGAAACAGATGATGCTTAATCCGATGACGACCAATGGCAAGCCCAATGGTCCTGTCATGGAGGATCCTGCAACAAAACAACCGATGACGGTTTTGCGCTACATTGTTAAAATGGGTCCAAACCTCGACGAGCCGCATAAAGAATGGATCCGGAAAAACTACGGAGACAATATCCTACGCTATTTCCCAAGCATTAAACAGTGATTTGAAGGAACAAAATTATGGCCGATGACGATCTTTCATTTCCTGTTCCAACTCAAGAAACTCCAGCCGACAGCGGAACGGATTTTTCATTGCCTTCAGGAGGCAACGTTGTTCCGCCTCCTCGCAAAGCGGAATATTGGAATACAAAAGACTTTCAAAGAGGCACAGGCTCAGGTCTGGAGCGTGGCGTCGCAGATGTTGTCGGCATGGGCGGAGATTTGCCGCAAACAGCTGGCAATATTTATGAACTGGCAATGCAAAAACTTCTGCAAAAATCGGGGTATCAATCTCCGGGTGGCCCTGATGTTTATAACAGAGGATATAGCGATATTGCTGCCGAAAATGAAATACTCGGCAAACCTATGTTGCCAACTTCTGAAGATATAAAAAAAGCCGTACCAGAAGAAACTGGTATCAATTATAAACCCACTTCCGAATGGGGAGAGCGTGCGCAGTCAGGAGCTGAATCTGCAGTTTCCAACCTTGTTGGTGGTCCAGAAGGCATGGCGGCTCGGGGAACAGCAGGTCTTCTTGGCGGCGTGTTCGGAACAACCGTTCGTCAAAATGTTGGCGACAGTCCTTATGCGGCGGTGCTTGGTCCGGCGGCGGACGTTTTCGGTCAAATGGCGACCGGACATGTTCTCGATGCCGTAAAAAATATTCCGACAACCGCTCGTTCTCAAGCGAACCTTATTGCCGCTCTGACTGCTGACTTTCAAAATGGAACTGCGAAAATTTCGCGTGCGCAGTTGGAAGACATGATCAAAACTGGTGTTCCGCTGAGCATTGCGGACATTGGTGGAACGGAAACTCGTGCAGCTCTCGAAGACGCTGCTTCGATCGTTCCAAGTAAAAAATATCCTGAAAATGCGGGACAGTATAATGCATCGTTGAACCCAAAACGAGGAAGCACCGTTGCGGGAGAAGACTCAAGGCTTGCTGATTCTCAGGCTCGAATGAATGAGGTGCTGACGAACGAAACAGGTGCTCCGCTCGATCCTGCTGCGATAACGGGGCAAATTCAAGATCAAGGTCGCAAAGAATTGAAAGAGGTTTACGACATTGCTCGTGATCCAACAAACATAAAATCCAACTCGATTTATGCATCTGAGCTCGATCCTGCAATTCAGCGAAACCCGATTTTTCACGATGCCGTCGTGAATGCGGAAGGTCGTGTTGCGAATGAAATCGACCCCACGCTTTTCAAGCAACCATCATGGTCCCCGACCACCGGCGAGCAACCGGGGAATATTGCATTTTGGGACATCGTGAAACGCGACCTCGATACCCAATGGAACAAAGCGAACATAAGCGGAGATAAAGACGCCGCTCGTCAAATTGATGCGGTTCGCAAACAGTTCGTCAATCACCTCGATAACGTTTCTCCGGAATATCAAGCCGCACGCGACAAAGCGAGTGAGTTTTTCGATTCGGTTTCTGCACCAGAGGCCGGTCAAAATTTTTACAAAAAAGCCGACTCGATGAAATCTGCGGATTTCGAAAACGCATATAATCAATATAATGATACTCAGAAAAGCTATTTCAAAAATGGCTTTTTGAGCAGCATGAATGATGATATGGGCCGACCCGGCGGAGCCTCTGTCCTCGCAAAGAAAATGACAACCGACCCAGAATTCCAGCGCAAAGCTCAGCTTGTTTTGGGCGGGAATTATGATAATGTTCGAAACTCTGTTTTGGCGGAAAACATATACACCTCTGCGAAGCAATTGCCGCAAGCCGGTGGAAAAAGTCCAATCGGATTTAAAAAGGGATTAATCGGTTTAGGTTTATCGGGCGCTGGCGGTGTCCTTCAGGCAGCTATGGACGGAGCAATGGTTTCCGGCGTTTTTAGACCTGAATATTTGCTTGGTGTTCTTCCAGGAGTTGCCATCACTTATGGAGCAGCGGCTCGCGCAAAAGCCGTGGCCCAGCGGACAATCTCGATGGCAGCTTCGGGGGATCCGAAACAATTCGCACAAGTCGCAAGAATGGCAGCGAACGATCCCGTCGCCCAACGCACGCTCGAAGGTCTGAACAAATATTACCAAGCCATCAACCAGCAAGGAGCTCCGTTGGCAAATGATCAACAAACCGGACGCTTCGCTGGAGGCAGAGTCGGCCGCGCAACCGGCGGAAGAACTGGAAAAAATCCGAAAATGAAAGCAGAAGCGCTGATTGCACTTGCCAACCGGATAAAAAACGAGCAAAGTCAAGACACGTCGTCTTTGCTTAAGTTGGACGACACAACTGTTGCAAAAGCATTGGCTGTGGCTAATAAACATATTTGAGGATAACATGGACAATTTGGAAGTCGAGCTGAAGCTCACTGTCGCGCATGTCAATTCGGTTTTGAAGCATCTTGCGAAGGGCGCTTATGAAGAGGTTGCGGATATCATCGCTCTCCTCCATTCTCAAGCCAAACCTCAAGTCGAGGCGGCGAGCGCTCCATCAGCTCCGGCTGTTCCTGCTGCCCCGACGGCAGAGAACCCTTCGGAATAATCTCCTCCTGCTATTCCGAAGAGCTTGGGCCGGGTTGAGCAACTGCTCCCCGGCCCCTTTTTATTTTCAGGCGAAATTGTCAATCGAGATTTCACGGGTGAAATAATCATCATCACGAACCATGTAACGCGAGACGTTGAAGCGCTTCACCTGCTTCGACGCGAGATAGAAAACAACCATCGCGAGAACCATTGAATCGCCATAAATCGCAACTACGTCACGAACAGGATTGAAGTCTTTCATCCGTTGCGCAATCACCCGGTCGTAGCGCGAACGGGCTTTTTCGCCAATGACAGAGTCATGAACCGCAAAATCCGTGCAATAAATGACTTCTTTGCCGAGCTTTGCGAGAGCAGAAGGATCGAACTTGATACTCGGATTCAAAGCAAAAACCCGGTCGAACTTTTCTCCCTCTTTAATCGGCACATCTTTCGCCCTGATTAAGGGAGCTTTTGGGGCAGGTTCTTCCTTCACTGTTTTCGGTTTCGAGGAGAATTCCGGTTTCTGGCGAAGGTCATGCAGATCCGGATAATTTATGAGAACATAGGACTTCAAATTCGCAGCATATTCTTTGCCGGAACGATCTTTGAACACCGACCAAACTTTATCCTCTTCAACTTCCATGCAACCCGAAGCTGTCAGCGTACTCAAAGAGGCGGAAAGGGTGTTTTCTGTGTGGTTTGGAAAATAGCGCATAAGATCGTGCAGCGTCAACGAAGTTCCAAGAGGGAGCTTTTGTGTGAACACTTTAATTTGAGCCAGCACGGAGGGATTTTCAGGTAAACGCATTTGTAGATTTCCTTTTTCAGTTTCAGGGAATAAGCGTGGAGATCCGACCGTCAACATAATAAACGGCCTTATGCCCACGACCGATTAGTGAGACTGTCACCAAATCGATGCCGTAGATCGACAATTTGTTTCGGAGCTTGCGCAATGAAGTCGAAACGGATTGCCGAAAAAACTTTGGTTTAGTTTGAATTTTTTTATCCATGTATGCGAGGAGCTGGTCGCCGGTGAATTCCTGACCGGCGTGACGCTGCATGAATTCTATGAGAATCACCTCACGAGTCGAAAATTTCATCTGCTTCCTCCATGAGAATGAGTTTACGGTATTCATCCAACGCGAGGTCGGAAATTGATTTTTTATCCTGAAGGTTTTTCAAAATTCGTGCATCGGGCGTTCCCTTGCCCACGAGATCGATGTAAGTGACACTTCCAGTGGTTCCGTCGCGCCAGGTCCGACCCTCGGATTGCCAACGGGCAAGGCTATTGAAACTGTTTGAGTAGTAGATATTCGTCCGACAGACACCCTGAAGGTTAAGTCCAGTGCCAGCTGCCTCGGGTGAGGCCACGAGGTAAGAGATGCTGCTTCCGGGATCGAGAAATGTCTGAACGTTTCGCTGTCTGTCATTTTGAGAAGTTCCTCCATAATAATCCACGGCTGATGGGCCGAGGACTTTCATAACTTGTTTTATGTCCTCGTTGAAACGGCACCAGATGATAGCCTTCCCTGAACGCTGCTCCAAAACGTTCAGGAGCTCCGTGAGCCGGGGGTTGGGCAGGTCACGGGCGATCCCGTTCTCGTCCACCGCGAAGCCGCAGGAGATCTGCTGCATGCGCGTCACAAGTGCGGCCGCATTGGGAACCGAAAGCGTTGCGCCTTTTTCCGTTTGAGCCATGAACGTTTTCCGCAGATCTTTCATGAGGCGTTTCTGCTCATCGCTAAGAGTGAATGGCTGCTGGACGTAAACTTTCGGCGGTAGGTCGAGAACCTCGTCGGCATTGATCCGGAAAATGTGCGGTTCAATCTTTCTGTAAAATTCCTCCACGTTTTTATGGCCCACGATCTCGAGGCCGAAACCGTTGTCGCGCAGCTGGCAATATCTCGACCGGAAAGTCGTCAAGTAACGGTGGCCGAAAATACGCTCGTCAAGGAACTTAAATTGACTGAAGGCGTCCACGAGGTTCTTGGCGAGAGGCGTCCCGGTCATGATCATCCGATATTTGCAAAGCGCTCCATAGCGAATTGCCATCTTGGTGCGAGAGGCCGAGATGTTTTTGATGTCTTGCGACTCATCGACGATCATGGTCGCCCGGCCCTTGGCTGCTTTCAGAAACCGCAGGATCTTTTCTTCTGCCGGGCCAGTGATCAGCGCATCGATGTTGATTGCGAAAATCTTCAACCCCTCGAAATTCATCATTGCTTCGAAATCGCGCTCGCCCTTTTTGGTTTTGTCCCAGACCCAAGCCTTCCAAGGAACAGAGTCCGACATGTGGCGAGGAATTTGCTCGTTCACCCACTGAGCATGAACGCCGTTCTTGGCGACCAAAAGAACATGGTCGGAAAGACCATCGCACCAACGGATTCCCATCATTGCAATTCCAGTCCAGCTTTTGCCGGTTCCGATGTCCATGAAAAGGCCAAAGCAGTCGGGGTATTCGCCCTTTTTAAACATTTTGTCCAGAGCTGTGCGCTGGTGGGCTCTGGGGGGCGTTTTGAAGCAAAAGGTGGGTCGGGCCGTCTCAACCGCCTGAACGCCGCTGTTGGCCTTTGCAGGGGCCGTAGCGCCCGTCTTATCTTCGAACCGAGCGTCAGGGAAAACGGAGCGCCAGACTTCAAGGTTGTAGGGCGTGTTTTCGAACGTGAAAACTTTACCGCTCGCCCAACGCTTCATCCCTTCAAGTTTCGGGAGCGCCCGGATCATACGAACATCGTAGTCCGAGGTCGTCCTTACGCGATTGCCTTCGATTAAAATATTCATATCAAAAATTCCCACTCCGTTTCCACTCCGAACCCTTATTCCCCCTCTTTTACCCTCTTTTATTTCTCTAAGATAATAAGAGGACAACAGATGAAATAAGACTTCTGACGGAAACGGTGTGTAGGTATTTCAATGACTTACCGTTTCCGTCAGGTTTTTCGGCTTACGCCGCGAGCTGAAGGAGCTCGTGCTGAACGTCCAGTTTCAGCTTTGCCTTGTCGCCAAACCATGCGTTGTAGAGGCGAGCTTCGGCCTTGTTGCCAGCAACGTGATCGGCCCAATGGGTTACGCCGTTGAGGACGCCCCATGCGTTACCTGGTACAGCACCCGGTGCTTTCTGAACCGACCAGAGCACCTCGCCAAACTTCTTGTCGATCGCACCTGGATCGTTGAGGAGGCCGTCAACCCATTGCTTCTGGTCGTTTTCGGCAACGATCGTTTCAGGCATCGGCTGGAAGAACTTGGCCAAGAAACGAACCGTGTCGAATTCCGACATCTTAAGGTTGCTGAGCGTATTTGCATCGAGGCCAGCTTGAATGATTTGTTCGCGAGCGAGACCGATCGTTTCCTTGGCGGCGGCGGAGTCAAATTTGCTCAGGTGATTTTGCGAATACTGTGCGGCCGAGCTGTTCATTGCGAGCGCCATGGTGTTGGCGCAAACGACACGAACGGCTGTCGTGCGAACTGTGATCGACTTGCCGACTTCGTGGGGCGAGGTCAGCAGGACGTAGCCCTTGGAGTGGTCGGTCTTATTCACCGTGAAGCCTTCTTGGATCGAGGCGAGCGCCCAAACCATTTTGCCTCCACGGAGCGACCCGGCGGTCTCGAGCTTTGCGCCACCGGCTTCGGTGTATTCACGGAAAAATTCGAGAGCGTCTTTGTTTTGGAACGGCTTCCACATATCACCGGTCACGGACATAACCTTGTTGTCGGATGAGCGAACCAGTGCGCGGCGGAGAGGCAAACGAACCATCGAGCCGTCCTCGGCCTGAGCGAAAAGTGGACGGAGCTTGACTTCCCAATCCAGTCCGGCGGCGACGAGCATGTCGTCCACGGAGACAGTCGGGTCGACGCGATTACCGAGACCATGCCAAGGAACTGCGTTCGCGAATGCCATTGTTTCAACTTCGTGTGCCATTTTGATTTTCCTGTTTTAAAATTTAAAATTTGAGAGAGAGGTGGGCCGGGCGAACCCGGCCCTATTGGTTCAGCGCTGGATGGTTACGTTGCCCTTGGCGAGATCCCAAGCCAGATCCTGACGGCGACCACCGGCTGCAACGAAATCCTCATAAGACACGCCCGGATTGGCAAGGATGAAAGCCATTGCCTTGTAACCGAAGCCACCTTCGCGGCGAGGGTTTTCAGTCAGCCCTTCAGCTGGGAAAATCTTTACGCCAGCATATTCCGACTTGCGTGGCTCTTTTTCGGCCTTCACAGCCTTTTCCTTTTTTGGGGCAGCGGCCTTTGCCTTCTTGAGGTTTTCAACGGTCTTTGCGACGGTTTCTTTTGCTTCGGTCATGACAGGGGTCTCCTTTTGGACTTGAACGAGCTCAGCTTTTGCTTGAGCGAGGGTGAAAATACGTTTTGCGGCGGTTGCACGGTCGGTGAACTTTTTCACCGGCTGAGCGGAATTGTGGTGATTGTAGAAAACCACCATCTGCGACAAGGTGAGACGCTCATTTTTCAAGAGGTCCTCCTCGTCGGAGAAAATCGTAAACCCGTTGCCGTGCTGGTTGGCGAGGGTGCGGGAAGGGAACGCCTTGACGATCCCGAATTCTTTGCCCGTGAAATTTGCTGCGAAAGTTTTCATGATTAGATCTCCTCTTTCTTTATGGATCAGAAACGTGATTCGTAGGAAACGACAACCGAAGGGTCTTTTTCGACCTTGCAGGAATCAGACATTTTCTTGAACTCGGAAAGTGTGACACCGAAAGTCTGGATAACTTTCTGCTCGGAGAGCTCGGTGTTTTTGCGGAGGCCAACCATAACCAAGAAGTTTTCGCCAACGAGGCGGTCGGTACCGGTCAGAACGATCTCGGCGTGAACTTTTTTCAGCTCAGCCTGAAGTTCTTCAATTTGGGTCTTCAAAGCGCCATAATGATCAGCAAGGATGTTTGCATTCGACATTAGAATTCTCCGTTTTCAAAGGCCCGATTTCGAATCGGCGGACCAGCCCGATGACATCCTTATGCCTGAACTGTACAGAAAAGAAAACGATTTTCTTCATAAAAAGTGATTATTTTTCATCTTTTTTATAAGTCGTTCTTAACATTGAAGAATTTAGCTGCATTTTGACCTCCGGATTGGCCCAAGTCCAGCATTCTCCGGTGTCATCTTGAAAACAAACCCAGAGCAAATGATGCTCTGGGCCGTAATCTATGAGGAAGTGGGCCATTGCTTTTCCCTTTGGGGTGAGCAACGGAAGCGCCGGGTCAATACGGATCACTCAAAGCCACCTTCCGGCGAACCAGCGCCTTTTTAATTTTCGCCAAGAGGCCTTCTTTGGGCCTTGCAATGAAGTCAACCACGGCGAGGGGTCTTCCTCCGTAGTGAATCGTGACATGCGTTGGAATAGATCGGTGACTGACATCACCAAAAGCAATATCCCCGATCCGATCGCTGGGAGAAAGATTATAAGAAATGGGATATCCATGCATTCAGGCCTCCCAATTCATTGTGCAGCTGACGTGATCGCCGTCCTGGACAAAATCCACCCAGCCACCTGATTTCAAACACTCGCCCATGAGGCGCATGAGCTTTTTGTAGGCTTTGCTTTTCACCCACACATTCGTAAACCTAGTCGTTCTCATCTTTACCTCACATGCTTGCGTTGGCAATATCGCCCGGCTTTTTCATCGAGCGCTTCAAATCTTCAAACACCGCCAGTTTGCGTTGGGTAACGGTGTCTGGAGTATCGTCGTTTTTCACCAGCCCGACAACATTTTTAATCATTTTTAGGCTGTGCTTCTCTTTTATCATCTCAAAGGCTCGAGTGTTCATAGCTGCAAGCTGGAACCTTCCCCCGATCAAAAACCGATCCTCGTACCAGATTGCACCAACTTCCTTCATTGCCTTCCGGAGCTCGAGGTCGGTGTCGTAGAGCCGCCCTTGGATTGACGAGCGAACCCACTCAACGATATCTTTCATTGTGAGGACGAGAGGCTCGTCGTGGCGGTTCATCGCCTCTGCAAGCACGGCAGCTTCTTGTTGGCCTTCCGTGCGGGAGGAAACAATGAGTTCCTTTTTCCGCTCGGTCATTGGAGCCGGTTGGCCTTTCATGACGTAGTCGCCGTAGCTTTCGGCCCAATGCTTAATGATATTCAGGCCACCGCTCTTCAGCCAATTATGAAAGCCCTCGAACTTCGCCCTCGACCATTTTTCCTCGGTGACCTCGGGATAAAACCAACGACGATCGTCCTCCTCGATCTTCAGCGCCCTCATCGAATTCGAGCATGCGAAAATGTGGCACCAGTTTTCGATGAGGTAGGGCCGCTGGTATTTTTCATTCACCTCAACCTCACGGTCGGTGATGGCAGACTTCAGCTTGTTGTAGGCTTTCCAGCTGTGGCCCGAATAGATCTCGTTGATCACGATGAGTCGCTTGTTGGCGAGCCAGCCATTGAACTCACTTTGAACGATTTGGTTCTCGGTCGGGAACCCAACGTTTTGCATCCCAACCAATGGCCCAAGGATGGAAGAACCAAGCGTGGTTTTGCCGACGCCTTGACGCTCACTCACCAAAAGCAATCCGTATTCCATTCGAATGTCGACGCGAGCAATGAGCGTTGCGCACCAGCGGAGCGCTTCCTTCAATTCGCTGTCGTTCGGAAACATATAACGCATGAACTCGATGAAAGGTTCCGCGCTGCCCGGTTTGCTTTTCACGTGGGTTGGGGTGTGGAGGTTGATGGCGGAAGTCGTGGAGTCCGTAACGATCTTGCCTTTGATGTCCGGACGGTAGCAGAGCTTCGCAGAGCGACCGTTGTATGCCTTCACGATGAGTTGCGAGGTCGTGTTCGTATTGCTGAACGCCGACAGCATCTTATTCATGATGTTTTCGGAACGGATGATTTCCGGCATTTCGGTGCAGACGAAAAGATCAGCCTCTTCGACATACGTCCACATTTCTTTGAAATTTTTGCGCAAGACCGTTGTCGGTTTTCCGCGAGGGTTTGGGATTTGATCCGTTGCCCATGTCGCGGGGTGGAGACAACTACGGAAGGATGGACCAGTATAATATTCACGCCCTTCCACCATTTTGAACATACTTTTCGGAAAGTCGTCTGCGAGATCAAAACCTTGCGGCCATTCAGACGTAAACTGAACATGAAAGGTCGGGATCCGGAGATGGAAAGCGATTGCTGGAACCGCAGATATTCCTGGGGCATCATTGTCAGACACAATGTAGGCACGTTTCACTCCGAGTTTCTGAAGCATTGACCAGTCGGTGCGGCTCGGACTCAGCGCTCCGCCGATCCAACCGATGTGTGCGGCCGCAGAAAGCTCTTCACCCCATGGGTGAGCTGCGAGCTTTTTCTTCATCTCCGGGGATTTGCCTTCGACGAGTTCGCGCATGAACCGGGCAGCTTTCGCTCCTTCATGGATGAAAACGGTCGATTGGTTTCTCAGCTGATCGATCCCCCAAAGCGGCAGTGGCCCTTCGGGTTCCATTTTGCGCCACTGATTGTCGTCCCAATAGGTCCACGGGACATAGCGCTTTTCACCTTCGCCCAAATCCATGCGAACCTGAAGCATAATGATTTCATCATTCAGGTTCCGGAATTCAAAAACGTTTCGCGCTGGAATCTTTTTCAATTCTTCCGGAAGATCTGCCAATGTTTTCATCGTGCGGATCTGAGGCCAAGTCACGCTCTGGCAATCGATCTCGATAGCGAGCTGTTCTTTTTCGGTGGGAGCGTAGTTTTCTGGCGCTTTTATTTTTCCGCTCTGCTCAAAAAAGATGACGGCGATGTCGTCCCAATACGGGCCTTTATTTTCCCGAACCACGGCAGAGCGAAGCGAACGAGGTTCCGCGCCGATCCTTTTCAGATAGGCCGCAACAGATGGAATATCGTTCAGTGATTTAACCTTCATTTGTATTTTCCTCAATGTCGTCTGAATAGCCAATAAAACGGATCTGTGTAACTCTTAGCATGCGGAAATCGGGAGGAACCCGGCCCTTTATCGCGTAAAGAGCTTTCCCCGGTTTTCCTCGATCGATGAACTCCTTGCCCATTCGCTCGAAATCAAACCGATCCACTTTCCCGAAAATAACGTCGGTGTCGTCGGCCAGCGTGAGGTTCAAAGATTGGGTCGGGCCGGTGATGACCTTTCCGCCACGCTTTGCAACGTTCACGGCTTCGTTTTCGTCGCGAGGTTTGATTTGCTTCGGAGTGGCAAAAACAAGAACTTCATGTTGCTGACCGTTTGTCACGACATCGATGATCTTTTTCGGAGGTGTAAAAATATTCCGCTCCGCCGGGTCGGGCATGAGACGATTGAATGCGTCGCGGATCGGCCAAAGGCTGTCGATGTCGGTCGTTGCGCGAGAAAGCAGCTTCTCGGCTTTTGCCGGCAAAGGCTCACCGCGAACACGCGAACTCATGATTTGCTGAACCATCTTTGGTCCAATACCACGAACATTCTGAACCGGCCCAACCAGAACCTTTGCGTTGTCTTTCCAGCCAACCGTCCATTTATCCACGGAAATGTCTTTGTCGACGGCGATATATTTTATGCCTTCTTCATTCATTTCGCGGAGGATTTTGATTTGCTTTGCGGGTTCCGGTTCATGCGTCAGCGTTGCTGCGGCGAACTCCAATGGGAAATGCGCTTTCATGTATGCGCACCAATAGCTGATGATTCCATAAGCCACGGCATGCGAGCGGTTGAAACACATAGCTCCATAAGCGCAGAGATCGTCCCAAATCTTGTCCAGCATTGGGCCACTCATTCCGCGCTTTTTCGCACCGGCTTTGAATTTGTCGCCGTATTGATCGAAAAACTCTTTGCCCAGCGATTTACTCATCGCTTTGCGGAGCGTCGAGACATCCTCCCAGCTCATGTCGCCGATTTCGCGGCAAACCTGCATGACCTGCTCTTGGTAAGCGACCATGCCGAGCGTTGTTTTCAAATAAGGTTCAAATGTCGGATGAGGATAGTCAACGGGTTTTCCGTTCTTTCTTTTAACC
>Ga0214178_1000211_pt1 | contig 18970 bp, 26 predicted proteins | sample TroBogEpilimnion_28_FD_153016 | JGI IMG/M metagenome (GOLD analysis project Ga0214178, IMG submission 153016) | Freshwater microbial communities from Trout Bog Lake, WI - 17SEP2007 epilimnion | ecosystem: Environmental > Aquatic > Freshwater > Lake > Epilimnion/Euphotic zone | place: Trout Bog... | reverse complement strand
GCCTGAGCCAGTTGGTAGTGTAGTCAAATGGATTGATGGATCACTCATTCATGGTTGGTTTGGAGAGCCGCCACCAGAAGGCACACTTCTCTACACCCAACCACAACTAGAAACAAAAAATGAACCTGTGGCGTGGGGCATGGAAAAAGACGGAGTTATCTTAGATGTAATATGCCCTGCCGAACATGATCTTGAAGAAGGTAGCTATACAGTACCTCTTTACACCACAACACAACGCACATGGGTAGGACTGACTGATGAGGAAATAGATCAAGGTTTACTGCGATCTCCTTATGCTTTGCAGAGTGCTAGAGCGTGGCGAGATGGTGTTGCATGGACAATACAACAATTAAAATCCGAGCAAGGGGACAAGAATGACGCATGAAGAAGCAAGAAAACTGATGTTTGAGGTTTTCATCTTGAACAGAATGCCCAAAGAGGTATTGATGGCAGTGCTCGAGGCACTCAAGACTCATTATTTCAGCGAGGGGTTTGAATGGGGATTTTGTGGCAGTCTTGAGGGCTGGAATGGAGAGTATCCATTCCATGACAAAAACCTCGATCCAAAACTCGATGACCACTATCAAGCCATTCTTAAAGATGGATTGGACAACACACCATGATCGGTGGAGCAAGGGCTGGCTCTGGCCGTAAAAGAGCCAACATCGATGGCTTAAGAGTGTTAAAGCTCAGAGCTGAAGGTGTTTCAATCAAAGACATTGCTGCACGATTCAAAGTCACAGCAGCCACAATTCAATATTTTCTAATCAAACACAAAGAGGAAAATCCAAAATGAATGCGTTCCCAAACCCCAACAGGACAGACCAGTCTGGCATGGAGCTGAGAGACTATTTTGCCAGCAATGCGCTGCCAGCTCTTATTGCTCACGCATACGCAGAGCAGCAAGAAATTGTCGGCATCGAGGAAATTTGCGGACTAGCTTATGCCTTGGCCGATGAAATGATGATTGCGAGGGCAAAATGAGTACACACGCACCCATATCAGCATCGAGGCTGGATCGAATTGTTTTATGCCCAGGCTCATATTTGCTCGAGCAAGGATTGCCAGACATTACCAATGATGCTGCACAACGTGGAACCGACATCCATGCGATTGCCCAAGCTATTTGGGATGGCAACCAAATCGAGTGTGATGATTCAGACATGATCCAAGTGGCCACCGATTATGTGGATTACCTCAAAAGAGCCAGTATCAATGCCACCATGATCCAGCTCGAGTGGAATCTAACCCCAATGCTGTCCAAGCTCCATCCAGACTTGGGTGGCACAGCTGATGCTGCGTTTGTAATTAACCAGGCACTCCATGTGGTGGACTTAAAGACTGGCCGAGTCAAAGTCAGTCCAGAACATAATAATCAACTCTTGATGTATGCACTTGGCGCAGTGATGATGTGCATTAAAGCTGATATCAGGGTCACTCATATTTATCTGCACATATTCCAACCATTCAACAAAACACAGCCAGTTTATGTGAGTTTGGAGGAGATCGAGAAATTTGAGGAGGAGCTGGTCATCATTGCCAAAATGGCCAACGAGCCAACAGCTCCAAAAATTGCTGGGGCCAAGCAATGCAGATATTGCCGAGCCAAAGCCATTTGCCCGACACTGAAAGAAACGGCCATCAAATCAGCTCAGATTGATTTCAGAGCCGAGCAAGACAATCTGGCTGATCTACTTAACCAGGCTGAATTGTGCAAGTCATGGGCTGAATCAGTGCAGATATTGGCCAAGGTCAAGCTCGAGGCTGGAGCCAGCATCAATGGCTGGTCACTCCAAGCTGGTCGCAAGATGCAGAAATGGGATCCAAAAATTGATCTGGCCACAGAATTTAGAAATGAGCCAAATGCTTGGGAGCTGAAATCACCAGCAGCCATGATCAAAGCCAAGATTCCAATTCCAGTCGGTGCTATTATCACCACCCATTCAGCGCCATCACTTACCAGAATAAAAGAATAAAAAAAATGGGCAGCTGGTGAGAGCTGCCCATAATCCCGAACTAGGACAAAAATGGCAAATCCAATTGTAAGCGAAACCGACTCTAAAAATCCATTTTGGTTTGAATTTAAAGAATTCCCAATATTTTGTGGATTCACCGACCAAAAGAGGCCAGTCGGCATCGATGGCATTATGGGCATTGCTGAGGCTGCCACCACTGGCCGACTTGGCACCTACGACCAAGCCAAAGCCATCCAGCACCCCTATGTTGGATTGTCACTGCTGCACCCATTAATGCTGGAACCCGATTTATACCTGGTGTGCATCGATCTGGATTGGAAAAATGCAGTCGACTACCAGCCACACCCACATCAGCTAAATTTGATGACTTACCTCAACAAAGCTGGTGCAGCATATGAGACATCACTGTCTGGCCATGGTGCCCATTATTGGGTTTTGATGGCCAAGGACAAAATACCAAAGTGCATCACATTGCCAGAAAACAGGCAAATCGAGTTTTTTAGTGGATTTTCTGGCCAGAAAAAAAACATATTGCTCACCGATTGGGATTTCACTGGTGTATTGAAAGAGATCAATATCATGGATTATCTGCCATCCAATTCCAAAGCCGATGATGTGAAATTATTATTATCTTGCATCGATGCCGAGGATTATCAGGAATGGATATCGGTGGGAATGATACTCAAAAAAGAATTATCAGATTTGGGTTATGAATTATGGGATCAGTGGTCGAGAAAATCACCCAAATATGATCCATTTATTATGTCTCAGAAATGGGAGTCATTTAAAAAGGAAGATGGAATCGGAATTAGGCAATTAATCCGATTATCTAAAAAATATGGGTTTCAAGGCCAGATTAATAGTTTTAATAATCCTGAAGAAGATTTTAATATTGATAATGCTGATTCAGTATTTTCAAATATTATTGATCCTGACACTGGCGAGATTTTGGTTAAAGATATTTGGGAAAGCCGAATAATCGAGCCAATGACAGTGCTCACCAGTCCGAATTGGGTGATCGATGGATTTTTGGCCGATGGTTTGACTTTGATTGCTGGGGCACCAGGAGTCGGCAAAACAAGTGCCATTTTGCCATTGGCCATGCAAGTGGCTGGGTTTTACAGCCATTTCTCCAATGTCAGTATCAAGATCAGACGCAAAGTGATTTACCTGAGCGAGGATACTGGCCAAGTGCAGCGGATTCAGTATGCTTTGCAAAAGCGTTTAAAGCGCACAGAGGCCGATTTGCCCATTGAATGGCCAGAGATATCAGATTGGTTCAAAGTCGTGGCCACCAAGCGATCCAGTGCGTCAGATATAGCCAAATTGGCCATTTTGGCTGCCAAGAATGTGAGCCAATACCCAGACATTGATGGGGAGCTGGTGGAGATCAAGCCACTCATTGTGATTGATACGGCCAGCGCATCATTTAACGTGGATTCTGAGAACGACAATGCTGAGATTGCCAAGTACATTTCAGCCATCAAAGAAGGGCTGATTGGGCGTGGATATCCAGTCTGGGTGGTTACCCATACACCCAAGGCTTTAAAACGAGCTGATGTACGGGATTTTAGTGCCAGGGGAGCTGGTGCCTGGGAAGGTGATGCCAATTGCGTGGCGTACCTATTCCAAGAGGATGGACTCGAAGAACGATTTCTCAAACTTGGGAAACATCGATATCAATCGGATTTTGATGAAGTGGCGTTTGAGTCCAATATTTATGCCGAGTTCGTCACCGACCAGCTGCGTGGCCCAATCGAGATTTCGGTGCGCTGGGCCATTCCATCCAAGTCCATGGAATCTAAGCGGATCGAGGCCAAGGAAATGGTTAAAGAGGAAAAATTTGAAAATTTGAAAAATTCACGAAAAACAGAAATACTGGATGCAATCCAGTCCGAAATTACAGCTGGCCGATATCCATCCAAACGATCGATCAGAAATATGATCAAAGGCCGAACCGAGGAAATCATGGCCATCATGGATGATTTGATCGAGGCTGGATCCATTATGGAAATTGATTTGCCAGAGCATTTAAAAGTGGGTGGAAAGAAGACTTCATTGGTTCCCAATAATCGGGAACCAGTAGAAAATCCATTTAAGTAAAAAGCATACAAATCCATTGGTTCCCGATCCATCGGTTCCCCTAAGGAAAAAAGACTGGGAACCATTGGTGCTTGTAACACCAATGGTATCGGTTCCTGAAAACTGGGAACCAATGGGAACCAATGGGAACCGATAGTACAAAAGGATTAGGAAATGGATAAAATTGATTTATTGAATGATCCAAGATTTATCGATGATGATCGGATTTTTTGTGATGAATGCCAGCATTTGGGGCCACAGAATTGGCAATCCAAATGCTTGGCTGGCCAGACTTATTTGCTTGGAATCAAAAACAGATGCACAATTTATATACAGAAAAAACCAAAGTCAGACAAATTTTGGGAACCTCAGGAGAAATTTTGGGAATAAAAGAACACACCATCCAAGTCAAAGTCATCCAACACATTCGGACTTTTTGGCCCAATGCGCTTATTTTCTCGATACCGAATGGTGCAGCAACATCGGCCAAAAATCGATTAAATCTATTTTTGGAGGGATTGACAGCTGGTGTACCAGATCTATTCTTGGCCGAGGCCAGGCATGGATTCAATGGTCTATTTGTTGAAATGAAAACCCAAGAAGGCTTGGAATCCCATGATCAAAAGCGAATCAGACTGCTACTCAATGAACGAAACTACTTGGTTTATGTGGCCAGATCAAGTGAAACGGCCATCCAGCTGATTGAGGATTATTTGTCTTAATTTCACAAATATTCACAAAATCTAATAAAATTGTGCTAGAGTGATGGAAATTAACTATGGAGCTGAAAAAATGTTTGGATTTAAATTCTCTGAAATTCTTGGAATGATTGCTGTTGGTGTCATGTTTGCTTTGATGTTTGTATATGGATGGACACATTAATATGAACAAATCAGGTTTTGAAATTAATCCAATTGGATACACAGGATTTTTTTGTGGTGCACCCATTCAAGGAAGCAATGGATGTTTTCACAATTGCATTATCATTAGTGCTAACGATCAAAAATTTGAAGTTGAAACAGACTATGGTTTAAAATTCTGGATCAACAAAAAAGAATTTACACCAATTTATAGAAGGGTTGAATATGCCGATTATGAAAAAACCTGATGGCTGGTATTGGGGATCAAAAGGCCCATTTGATACCAAGCAAAAGGCTGTCCAAGTCGGCCAAGCAGCTCATGCAGCTGGATATCAAGATGATGAGCAAGCCATTATTAAAGAAAAAAAAGCTGGCAAATTAACATTTGCATTGGATTATCACAAAACCTATTCAGCCGATCCAAAATTTTGGAATGTGTTTATTCAATTGGTTTGGTTACGCAAAGATAAAGTCTATTGCGTTTCACATTCGACCGATCCAGATGAAATCGATGAATTATATAAATCGATTGGTAAGATAATCGGAAAAGATTGCGTGATATTAACTGATGGTACAGCAAAGAAACCATATTGTGATGAACATGGGATTGATATTGATATATGGATTGATAATAATCCGATTCATATAATCCAAGATCCCAACAAATAATCATGCCGACATTGCCATCTAATAATAAATGTGCATCATTAGGATGTTTTAATAATCGATCACGATTATCTACATTTTGCATTAAGCATGGCGGTCGAGACACATATGTGGCCAAGCGAACCATTGAACGAAAGCAATTCAATTCAATGTACGCAAGCATGGGATGGCGAAAGTTAAGAACGGCCAAGCTGTCCATGCAACCATTATGTCAAGCGTGTTTGATTATTGGCATTGTCATGCCAGCCAGTCAGGTGGATCATGTCTTCAGCTGGGCAGCCATTGGCAAGGATGCGTTTTATCGCAACATTTTCCAATGCCTATGCCATGGCTGCCACAGTGATAAGACATTGCTTGAGCGTCAAGGTATCTATCGTCATTACAATGGCAAGGTGATGGATCACAGCATCGATGACTACCCAGCAGTCATGGGTATTGCCTCGGTCGAGGCATCAGTCGAGCAAAACCATTGGCATGGGCTAGGCAAAATTTTGTGAAAACTTAAATATTTTGCCTTGGCAATGAAGCAAGCGCGGCACCCAAATTTCTGCAAAACAAATTGGGGGGGGTAAATGGTATTCAAAAAAAACCAAAAAAATTTAAAAATGAAACTTTTTGTATTACAAATTTTTTTAATTTTTTAATTTTTTTAAAAAATTAAAAATAGTTTTTAAAAATTATTTTTTAAAATTTCATAGGAAAAAGCTATTATGAAAAAACCAGCTGAATTACATTCAATTGAAGGGACTCGCATAGTACGCAAGTCTGGCAAACCAGCAGCTATTCCAGCCGAGCTGAAAAACAGAATGCCATTTGCGGAATGGCACGACCATCCAGAGCAATTTGACAAAAAGCAATTTGTCAAAGAGGCATCAGACTTTTTGTTTGATGTTTATGGGATTGGCGATAATCAAAATCGGCACACATTGGGGATGCTGGCCGACACCATGGAAATGTACGTCAATTGCAATATGCAGCTCACAAATGATAAGCTGATGATTTGGCACAACGATGGCAAAACGGCAGCCATTAATCCATTGGTCAATATTCGAGCCAAGGCATTGGAGCAGTGCATCAGGCTAATGGGCGAATTGGGCCTCACACCCAAGGCCAGGCTGGCTGGCCAGAAAACAGAAAAAACCAATAATATTGATTCACTGCTCAAAGGGCCAAAGGCTGCATGAAATACCAAGACGGAATTTTGTATGCCATCCAAGTCACCAAGGGCGAAATTAATGTTTGTCGAGATGTGCAGCTGGCGTGCCAGCGATTCATCGATCAATATGAAAACAAGACTTGGGAATGGGTTTTTGATCCAGACTATCCACAGCACGTTTTAAATTTTGCAGCCACCCTGAAACATACCAAGGGGCCAAATGCTGGGGATTCAATTGTCCTCGAGCCATTCCAGATTTTGCTGATCACGGCAATTTATGGTTTCAGGGCAAAAAAGAATCAGACCAAGCGCATGGTCACCGATGTTATTTTGTTTATTCCGAGAAAGGCTGGCAAATCGACCATCACGGCCATCATTGCTTTATATGAGCTGCAATTTGGCGAGGCTGGCCCAGAGGTGTTTACTCTGGCCACCAATCGGGAACAGGCCACCATTGTGTTTGATTCGGCCAAAGGGTTCATTGAGAATATGCCCAAGGAATTGGCTGACTGCTACAACCCCAGCAAATATGAGGTCAAAAAAGCTGGGGATTCGCAATCGATGTTTAAGGCACTAAGCCGAGACACCAAAAAAACAGGTGATGGCAAAAACCCATCATGCGTGATCATTGATGAGGCTGCCCAGATTGTGGATAGAAACTCCATCGAGGTGCTGCACTCGGGGATGGTGGCCAGACAGAATCCACTCAGGATTTACATCACCACTGCCAGTTTTACCAAAGACACCAAATTTTATGAAGATTTTTCGATGTACCAATCGATGCTATATGGCGAGGCCACTGACAATCCAAGGTGGTTTGGACTGCTGTATTCATTAGATCAAAACGATGATTGGCGTGATCCAGCGGTGTGGAGCAAAGCCAACCCAATGCATGGGATATCGGTTTTTGAGGAGGCCATTGCTCAGAGGGCCGAGGAGGCCAAACACAAACCAGCTGCACTCAACGAGTTTTTGTGCAAGACTTTGAATATATTTGTATCGGCACAGAGTGCCTGGCTGGATAGGACATTCTGGGATGAGGCCACTCAAGTGGTGGATGACCGAGTGCCCGATGCGGTTTTTATCGGGTTTGATTTGGCAGCCACCCGAGATTTGAATGCAGTTTGCACTTTAAAGCGATATGGGGAGCTGGACTACCGAGCCGAGTTCAAATTCTTTTTGCCCGAGGCTGGGCTGGAATTAATACCCAAACACTATGCCGATATTTTTAGAGTGGCGGTGGGGACTGGCATTCTCAAGATCACCGCGGGCAATGTGATGGATGATCGGGAAGTGAGCGATTACATCAAATCAGAATGTGCAAAATATGAAGTTAAGGAAGTAGGATATGACGCATACAACGCATCAAGTTTGGTGGCCAGATTGCATGAGGCTGGCATTCCAGTCAAAAAAGTGGGTCAGGGCATGGGCGTGTTATCAAATCCATCGAAATATGTGGAAAAATTGGTATTAAATAAGCAAATCAAACATGATGGCAATCCATTCTTAGGATGGCAATTGTCCAATTGCGAGGTTTACGAGGATGTCAATGGCAACATCAAAGTCAGAAAAAACGAGGCCGACAAAGCGGCCAAGGTCGATGGAATTATTGCAATGATCATTGCTGCACATTGCAGTTTAGACAATCCATATGTCTCAAGTTCGTTTGGATTTCGTTCGTTTTAATGATACTATGTGATCAAAATGGGGGAAAAACATGGGAATATTAGATATTTTCAAGAGTAAAACGACCAAAGAATCCAACACTTTATTTGGCCAAACACAGCTGGGAAACCAGATTGTCAGGACAAATCAGAATGGCCAACAAGGCTCGGCATTCCAGCTGCTTTATGTCACGACCAGCAGCGTCACCAATGCCGGTCGGATTGTGGATATGTCGGTGCTATCACGCAACAGCACGATCATGTCATGCGTGGGGGTCAAAGCCAGGGCATTGGCCCAGTGCGGAATCAGCGTGATGTACAAATGTGATGATGGCACATTTGTCGATGCCATCAAATCCGATTTGCCTGGTGCAAGGGACAAAGCCAAGGCCAAGCAAGTATTGGGATTGATTCAAGACCCCAACAATTTCCAAAACGCATATGAATTTTGGTATCAGTGGTCGATGTGGCAAGATTTGGCTGGCGAATGTTTTACATTGCTTTTGAGAAAAGATAATAAAGACTCGATGCAGACCCCAATCGAGATGTATAACCTCGATGCCACATTGATCACAGTTCAAATGACCAATTTGCGGTATCCAAGCTATCGGATGTCCACTCCAACGTATGGGTTCAACATGGATGAGCCATTGTTGCCATACCAGGTGATTCATATCACTGAGGCAGCGTGGCAAGGCTCGGCTGGTTTTAATAAGGGTATTTTGGCCACTGAATTGGTAGCATTGGACACTGACATCGATCTATATGCCAACTACATCATGCAAAATGGTGCCAAGCCCAGTGGTCTATTTAAGACAGATCAAGTCATTCCAGACATGAAGTACAAAGAGATTGCAGCCAGGCTAAAAGAAGCGTGGGCATCGATGACTGGATCCAAGGATACCGATTTGAGCAAGCCAGGCCAAGGAATGCTATTAGATCAGGGGATGACATTTGAGACAGTCAAGATGTTGACTTTGCAAGATGCCGATGCAGCCAAATTAAAAGACCAGACCACAAAGCGCATTTGTGCATTGTTTGGTGTGCCAGCGCAGCTGCTGGGCCTCGAGGTCGGCAAGTACAACAACACCCAGACACTATTGGATGAGTTTTACAAAACGACAATGTATCCGATGATCATCAACATTGAGCAAAAATTCAACAAGCAATTATTTCGTGGATATCCAAATTTGTGTCTCAGATTCGACACTAAGGATTTCTTAAAAGGTGCTGCACTCGATCAAATGAATTTTGTCACTGCTGGTGTTTCAGCTGGAATATTCACACCCAATGAGGCCAGAGAATATTTGAATATGGCCAAGGTCGATGGCGGGGATGAATTGCCAGCACTGAATCCAGCTGGCATTTCTAAAACCAATGTGCCAATTGCTGGTAAACCAGTGGCCAAAATCGATCCAATTGCTGGGTCCAGTCCACAGGACACTGGCGGTGGAGGTGGTTCAACGGCTCCAAAATCGGCCATCAATACAGCCAAATAATGAACAATACAAAAAAAATAATTCGGGTTTTGACTTCACAAACCAAAGTGGCTAGTGTTAAACTACCACAAATTCCCGAGAAAACCCCTACAATACAAGATAATAATCAGTCTATACATAATGGGGTAATCAATGAAGCAAACATTGAATTTAATTTGCGAGGCAAAGGTCAGTCTAAAAAAAGAGGCAGACCAAAAAAACTCACCTAGTGGAAAAATTGCAGCCAAAGTCACCACCTGGGGGCCAAGGGATGGCGAGGATGGCAGAAAATTCAATTACCAGCCCGAGGGATTCATGGACTGGGCCAATGAATTTGCAAAATCTGGCAAGCCACTGCCAATGTTTTTGAATCACAACGACATGGGAATGCCAGTCGGCCAGTGGGATTCATTCCAATTTGATGATGATGGAATGTGTGCCGAGGGCAAATTATATTTGAGCACTGTCGGTGGTTCCGACTTATACAACGTCTTAAAAGAATCACCCAATATGTTTGGTGGGGTTTCAGTCGGTGCATATGCCGATGAGGCCCAGATGGTCGATGCCGATGGCAATCCATGTGATGATGATGATGACGATGAATCCTATTTCCAGATCACCAAAGGCGGTTTGCGTGAGGTGTCTGTCGTTATGTATCCAAACAATCCCAAAGCGGAAGTAATGAATCTTGAGTATTTCGATGGCCAAGGCCAGGCGAATCCAAGGATGATCGAGAAAACACTGCGTGATGCAGGATTTTCGAGAAAAGATGCGACCACTGCATCTTCAATACTGAAGAAAATACTTGAGCAGCGTGATGCCGCCAAGGAACCTATTCAGGAAACCCCAAAACCGAGCGAATCGGATGCGGTGGTCAACGAGGCCGATTCAATTCTGAAAGCCCTAGAGGAAAGAGAATTGTTGAAAGCATTATCCAAGCGTCTTTAATCAAGGAACACATCATGTCAGTCGATAAAATTTTAGAAAAAGTGGATGCCATTGAGGCATCAAATTTGGCCAAGATTGATGAGGTAAAAGCTCAAACTCTGGCCAAGGTCGAGGAAATTTCAATTGCAACAACCGAGAAATTGGCAGCCATTGAGGCCAAAATTTCTGAAATCAACACAGCTCCATCCATCATCAAGCCAGCGAAAACCATCAAAGGCGATGTGAATAAGATGGTGCGTGAGCAGCTGGCCAAATTTGCCAAAAAAGGCAAAATGGAAAAAGAATTGAAATTGTTTGAATCTGATGATCAGTATCAAGCATACTTGAAGGAAAGTTCTGCATTGACTGGTGGCGGTTACAATGTCGGTGGTCGCACAGCCTACGATCCAGTATTCCACACATTGCGTTTGATTAACCCCATGCGTGGTTTGTCTCGCAACGTGACCACTGAAGGTTCAACCTATCAGTTCAGGGCTAAAGTCGGTAATGCTGGTGCAACTTGGGGCTATTCCATTCAGAACAATGGTTCAGCAACAACCGAAAACACCAATATTTGGCAATTGGTTTTGCAAGACTTGAACGTGCAATTCCCAATCCGTACTGCTGCACTCGATGACATCGATGGCTTAGAGGCCAATGTTGTTGACGATATGCTAATGGAATTCAGCCAGGTCGAGGGTCAATCCATGATCCAAAACAACGATCAAACTGATTCACCCAATACATATGGTGGCACTCAAGGTTTGCGTGGTTTGAATCAGTATGCAAATAATGGCGCAGCTGGTTCATACAGTGGTGGTGCAATTACTACTGCTGCATTCGGTTCGTCTGGTATTTCAACTAGCAATGGTTTGAACAGTTTGGCTGTTTATGATCAATTGACAACTAACGGCAATACTGTTGGCGCAGCCAATGTAACGTATACCGATGTGGTCAATTTCATCTACTCATTGCCACAACAATACTGGACTCCTACTGCTAAGTTCTTGGTAAACCCATTCATGTTGTCTCAAATCCGCGGATTGAAAGACTCTAATGGCACACCAATTTTCGAGCGTATGCATCCCTTGAACGATGGCCCTGGCACAGGTATCGTGGGCACAATGCTTGGCTTTGATGTGGTGGTTAACAAGTATCTTGATAATCCCTCACAAACCACCACAGCATCAGCTGGTACATTGAACAAGTTCCCAATGTACTTTGGTGATTTCCTACGCGGCCATACAATCGTAGACAGGTTGAACATGGTTTTGCGTAGATACGATCAGACATTGCCAGGCTATATCACATTCTTCGGTGAGAAGCGTTTGGCTGCATCTAACGTTGATCCATTCTCGATCATTGCTTATCGATCAACTGCTACGGCAGCAAACTAAAAGTGTGGGGGAGCATTGCTCCCCTACCTTTTTATCATTAAAATTTTTTGGATTTATTTATGAGCACAAACATCATTCTTGAGGCCATTCAAAAATCACTCACAAAGCAAAAGCGAGTGACGATCAATTTGAAAGAGGCATCAGCACTCACTGGCTCAGGCTCTGGTGTCGGTGGTCGAGTTATTTATGATGATGCGTTTGCGTCATTGCGTTTGGCAAACCCATTAAGAGCAGCTGGATCAAGAGAAATTATGACCATTGGCTCAGATGAGGCATTTGTGGTCAAGACTGGTAATGTGACCAATCCGACCAATCCTTGGGGATACACATTCACACCCAATGTGGGAACACCCAATACTGCCACATCATTTTGGCAATTGCCCATCAGATCAATTGCAGCTCAAGTGCCAGTTCGTACAGCAGTTTTGAGCGATATCAATGCTTTGAATGAAACCATTTTGACCGATGTCGGTTTAGAGTTTTCGCAGCAAGAAGCATTATCCATGATGTTGAACAATGACCAGTCTGGCACGACAACGACTGTTTATGGTGGTACATTGGGATTGCGTGGTTTGAATAGTTATACCAGTGGATCAACAGCTGCATTTGGATCGAATGGATCGGCCATCACCAATGGTATTCACACAGTTTTGACAGTGTCATCCACCACTGGCGGTGCAATTGTTTATAACGACATTGCTGCACTCAATGCTGCATTGCCTCCCCAATACTACAATATGCCATCCACAGCATGGATGATGCATCCCAATACCATTGCTTATTTGCGTGAATTGAAGGACTCTGGTGGTTTGCCACTATTTCTTGAAATTGGCGATAAAGACGGCTATTCAGTCGGCAATATTTTTGGCCATCGAGTGATTCCCAATCCCTATATGCAGCAAATTGGTGCTGGCAATTTCCCAATTTATTTGGCAGCATGGGAGCGATTTGTCACGATTGCCGACCATGAAGAAATGTCATTCCAATGGTTTGAACAAACACAGCCAGGATTTTTGACTTTATTTGCTGAAAAGCGAGTTTGCAGCACAATTCGTGACGTATTTGGTGGCGTGAGACTTTCAACTTAAAGGCTCAAAATGGCTCTGGACAGTTACACCAATGGCCCATTTTTGGGCACAAATAGAAATCCATTTTCTTATGAGAAAATTGAGCAGATTGATCGTGATGTTTCAACCCCATGGTTAACATTAAGCCAAATCACCAATCAGCTCAATTTATACAATGATGAAAGTCAGGATGATTATTTGTCTGGGCTAGAGCTGGCCACCAGAATGATGGTTGAGGACTTTTTGGGAATGAGCATATTCCCGACAAAGTATCGTGTTTATTATGGTGCCTACAATGGCGAAAGCGGTACTCAGGCCAGTTTGGATTTGCCTGAAGTCAGTCAATCCACACAATATGGCCCAGGCGTTATCATCAATGAGGTGGGCTATTGGGACAGCAGCACTCCACCAGTTTATACAATTGTCAGTCCAACGACTTATTTTTACGATCCAACTGGTAATAAGGTGATTTGCAATAGCATTCCAAGCGAAATCAACCAGGCGATATCAAACCCGATTGTTGTTATCTATACGTCAAATTCCAGCCCATATGCATCATATCCAGTGATTCAACAAGCTGGGCTAATGATTCTCACGCATTTGTACAACAACAGATCAGATACCACATCAACGAATCTGAAACAGATTCCCATGGGCGCAGCTGCATTGCTCAGACCCTACAAACCATTGGTGCTATAAATGGCCATTGCAAGATACGAAAATATCAATGTCAACAATGTCACAGCTGGCGTGGATTCTATTGGCCAGCAGACAACGACCATCACATTGGCATTTTCGACTCGAGCATTGGTGCAAGATGTCCGTGATTCAATGATTGCATCCAAGGATGATCGAGCCTATACCAAGCAAGTCAGATTTGTTTTAAATTACACACCAAACACATTGGCGGTTTCATTGAATCAATATCAATATTCTATCAATTGGAGAAACAAGGATTATCGGGTCATGGATGTTTTGGAATCCAATGATCGTATGAATGTGACTTTTGTTTGTTATCGCAACGATCCGATTACATCAGTATGACCACCCAACAAAATGTCCTTACTTATGCCCAGGCGATTCAAAATCAACTGGCTGCCACTGTTTCACCAGTGCCAGTGTATGCAAATTTCAACAGGAATTTTGCAGAGCAAACTCAATTTTTGGTTTGGCAGCTGCGAAATGTCCATCAGCCAGTCTATACAGGGCCAATACAATCCAACAAAGGGATTGACACACCAGTTTTTCAAACATCGGTATTTGCCTCAGACATGAACAATTGTTTTAGTATGGCAAATACAATTTTGCAAGCATTGCATGGATTCTCTGGATTTTTTGGTATCAAAGGGGCATTTGCTGGTATTTATGTAGCAAAAATTGATATTTCTATGCTATACAATACCTATGATGACAATGTAAAATTGAACCAAATAATCTTGGATTGTCGGATGGACATCCCATGTTGATAAAACAAAACAATTCGTTTAATTTTTCTCAAAGGATTTAATCATGGCATTACCCAATCAAGTCTTACCAGGCTTTGCAGCGTCACTCTGGTGTCAAACTGGAGCATCACCCACACCATTGACATTGACTCAATTGTCCACTTGGACTGGTCAAGTCGCTGGCATTATTGGCACAGCAGCTGGCGGCACTGGCTCAACTGCACAACAATTGTTAGTGGAAGATATTCCAGCATTTGGCCAAGATGACGCATCGGCCAATTTTGCAGTGGCTGGATCAAGACAGTCAGATATCATTCCAACTCAGTCAAAACCCACATCCATGACGATTGTGGCAGCATGGAATCCATCAGATGCTGGTTTGCTTTTAATCAGAGCTGATGCCTATTCTGGCGTGATTGATCGGACTTTTGTGGTGGCAGCATCATCAGGTGCAAATACAGTGGCTTATGCTTTCAATGGTCGTGTATCTGAATTCAAAGTCGATATGAATACCAAATCTGAGGGCAAAGTTACATTTACAATTCACCCCAGAGGCAATTTGTACGGCTGGTCAAATAACACATAATCAGGCAAAACCATGATTACAGTTCAATTTGCAAACGGCAAGACTTATCAAGTGGAAGATATTGATGAGGCAATTGCCAAATGTTTGGCCAATGGGGATGACCCATTTCGGCCAATAATTGTTGAAACACCAGTAGAAACAAAAACAGAATAAAACACAATGACAATAATACAAAACAATAATGATCTTTTGGGGTATTTGATAAACCAAGCCGAGTCTGGTAAAAAGGACTGGTTTGGTTTTTCACAACAAAAAATTACTGGTATTAATTTGGCGTTTGATATTGCCAAAAACCATGCTGACTCGATGACCCCAGAGGAAGTGGTCGATTACGTCATTTTGCTCAACAGCATGATTTTTAAAAAAATCATTATTGGAAAGCTAAATTAAATGGCAGATAAATCAAGCATGACCATTAATTGGAATGGATTTAAAGAGTTTCAAGATTTACTAGATCAAATTACAGATGATTTTGGCGAAAAAGATGCTAGTAATATTTTGAGAAGTGCTTGTCGATCAGCAATGGTGCCAGTATTAAATGCAGCCAGACAATTATTAATTGATAATGATAATGTTGATACCGGCCAATTATTGAAATCATTGCAAGTCGAATCTAGAAAACCAACATCCAAAGATAAACGATCAATTTATACAACACCAACCATGGTGATGATATCCAGAGTGACAGTTGCACCTGGGAATAAATTTCAACCCGATGTAAAAGGCGAAAAAAGACTTTTGTCTAGGACATTCAAAAACAAAAAGACCAACAAATTACAACATATGGTCAGTGATGCCAGGGCAATTGCAATTGAATTTGGAACGGCCAAATGGCGCAAAGGCAATGGGATGCCATTTATTCGGCCAGCTTTAGAAAGACACGCAGTTGATGTCACTAATTCATTGGGTGATTCACTTGGCAACGCATTAATAAAATACAAATCAAGACACATGGGAACAAAATGAACAACTTAGAAAACGCATTTGGTGCAAAATTCACCGACAAAAAAGACAATTTAAGGACTCGCACTTTTGAAATGGGTGGCCATACATTCAGAGTCAAAGTGCCATTGACTTCAGAAACTGAGGCCATGTTTGAGCGAGTTAAAAATGTGGATGAGGCCAAAGTCAAAGAAATTTACGATAAATTGGCTGCTGAGGCAGAACAGCACAAAGGTGATGATGGATATGAATTTAAAGATGATGACATCATTGTCAATGGCCGATCTTTAAAAGAAGTGGCCAACGGCAAGGTTTTGACCGAAAGCAGGATCACTGAGCTGGTCAGGCTGCTGGTGCCAGAAAACAAAGACTTTGATATGGCCACAATTACTTATGCGGATATCGAGGAATTATTTCCATTTTCCATCCAAATGGATTTGGTTAATGAAATCAATAATGTCATTTCACCTGGATACTCAAGTCGGGGAAAATAATTGGGTCGGTTCGCAGACAGGTCAAAGCGTATATCACAGCCCATGGGGCCGACCCAGACAACATTGACGAGGAAACATTCAGCGATATTTCGGTGATGTATGCCGATGGATTAATTGGCAATCGAGGCATTTTGGAGGTTTTGGGGACACTGACAGCTGGTCAGTTTAATAAGATGTTGCCCAAGGGCAAAAGTCCCTATACACTCGAGGATATAATCAATCGATCATTTGATTATTTGTATCCACCATTGTCTGATGCAGAGAAAAAGGAATTGGCCAATCAGAGATTATTAACATTTTTGATGACCAAACCAGACATACCAAAAGAATTGCTGGAAAGTAAATAATGGCCACTATCATTGCTGGTTTGGGCGCACAACTTGGACTCGATACTACCGAGTTCAAAAAAGGTATTTCTGAAGCCAAAAATTCACTCAAAGAATTAAAAGAATATTTGCCCGAGGTTTTATCGGCTGTTGGTCTTTATGAGATGACCAAAGCATCGATGGAATTTGCTGAACAGCTGGCCAAGGTGGCTGAAGCCAATGATCTGGCCATTGATACAGTTTTAAGGCTCCAAAACGCATTAGCTATGTCTGGCGGTGAGGCAGATCGAGCTGGTTCATTATTGGCTGGATTTTCCAAAAATATTGATTTGGCAGCCAATGGATCTGCCAAAGCGCAAAAAGCATTTGCAATGGCCAATGTCTCATTAAAAGACTTGGCCACAATGTCCAGCACTGACCTATATACAAAATTAGTTCAAGGCATTGCATCAATTGAAGATCCAATCACTAGAAATGCCAAAGCCATGGAATTATTTGGCAAAGCAGCTCGAGGTGTTGATTTTGTTGAATTGAATAAGCAAATTGAAGAAGGTGCTGGTGTTAGTGATCAACAAGCCAAAGCGGTTACTGATGCAGCTGCTGCATGGAAAACTCTTGGTCAAATTGGTCGAGATGTAACTTTAATGTTTGCAGAACAAACTGGGCCAGTTTTAAAACAAACCATTGATTATTTTAAAGAAACATCAGAAGTAATTATTCATGGTTTTGGAAGTGTTTTATTTGTTGCATTAGGAAATTTAGTTGATTTTGCTGCAAATGTAACATTTGTAATTCATGGTGTTTATGATGAAATTGTTCACACAATATTAAATGCAAAAACATTGATGACTGAAGGCATCGATGCTGCCATCAAGAAAAATCAAGAATATGATGCAATGAGAGAAGCAGCAGCTCAAAAATTGGCTGCATTTGAAAATAATCTTGCAAAAATTGCTGATGAAAAAAATAATTCTCAAGATCAAGAAACAGAAAAAAGCAAAGAACATGAAACAGTTCAGCGAACAATTATTGATGCTTATGCCAAACAGCTTGACACAATAAATGCACAAATTGCAGCCACTAAACAGCAAATTGCAATTGAAAATCAAAAGTCAAAATTAATACATGATCAAATATTTGATAATGATTTGATTATTAAATATGCAACTCAAGAATTGGATTTAAAACAAAAAATTACAGCAATTGAATTAAAGAGAAAAGAAGAATTAGCAAAAAATGCCAATACAAATCCTGAAGTTATTGCAGCAATTAATCAAGATGCCAATTTGAAAATTGCATTGGCCAGAAAAGTCAGTGATGATGCCAAATTAAAATTCAAAGAACAATACGATTATCAAGTTCAATTGGCCCAACAGGCCAGAATGGCCACTGGAATTAACGAGGAAAGACAGTCACCTCTTGAATTGCAACAAATGCAAGAAATGGAAGATGCCAAGATTGCATCATTCAATAAGCAAACTCAGCAAATGCTTATTCAAAATGATTTGACTAATCAAAGATTGGAATATGAAAATAGTATTGTTGGATTGATGCCAAGAGAACAGCAATATTTGCTTGAGAAATATGATCTAGAAGCTAAAATTGTGGCACTTTACAAATCAGCTCCAGCCACTATTAATAAAACAGATTTGGAAAATCAAATAAATAAGATGAGACAGCAAGATGAGCTGGGCATTCAGATCAAACAAAATACATTAGATCAGCAAAGAACATTTGAATATGGCTGGAAAACTGCATTTGATTCATATATTGATAATGCAACAAATGCAGCCAATACTGCAAAAAATATGTTTAATTCCGTGACATCAAGCATGGATAATGCTCTTGCAAATTTTGTCAAAACAGGCAAATTAAATTTTGCTGATTTGGCCAGAACAATTATT
>Ga0214178_1000210_pt1 | contig 19008 bp, 17 predicted proteins | sample TroBogEpilimnion_28_FD_153016 | JGI IMG/M metagenome (GOLD analysis project Ga0214178, IMG submission 153016) | Freshwater microbial communities from Trout Bog Lake, WI - 17SEP2007 epilimnion | ecosystem: Environmental > Aquatic > Freshwater > Lake > Epilimnion/Euphotic zone | place: Trout Bog... | reverse complement strand
TATATTACCGCTTCCATTTACCTTTAAAATTGAATTATTTGCCCCGAGAGCTAATCTTGTCGCAGAGCCGCTTGTTCCCCCTATAATTAAATCCTGATTTGTCGTCATTGGATTCGCAAATCCCACAGCATTTAAGGTTGATCCGGAAAAACTTAAGCCAGTCCCTGGTGTTATTTCTGCAACAGCAGTTCCGGCTCCGCTTCCTAACAAACGATTGGTAGTAACTGCCTGTATTTTTGCATAGGTCACAGCATTATTAGATATATCCCCGGTTGCAACCGCTGAAAAAGCGGGCCCAGATGTTCCATTTCCATGTAAAATAGTGTTGGCAGGCCCCTGCGCAGTCTGGGTAAGCAGTCCTGAACTATTCGATGAATACAATATACCACCGACTGTTGTATATTGAGATGCATTCAACGTACCGTTACCATTCACAAACAAAACATTCCGGCTCGGTAAGGTGTAAGCTCCGTTAAAGGTATTAGTCCACGCGTCCGTTGTCATTAACGTATTATTTGTTATACCTGCAACTGTACGGGTTTCGCCGTTTGCCGTGATCGTCTGTCCTACCGCAAAAGTTGTGGTAAATGTAGTCCCCGTACCTGTCACGGTGCCAACCGTGGAAGTAACGCTAATAGTGCCCGTACCTGTTGATGATTGCGAAAATTGCGCCAGTGCTGTAGGGCTGGACATTCCAAATCCGCTTTGACCGCCAAAGTAATTTTTATCGCTCAACCCGCTCTGATAAAAAGCGTAAGCATTGGTTATTAGCGATGTTTTTTGAGAAGCGATATTAACGCCGTAAATAGTTCCAATCGTCCCGCCTCCTGTGGTTGTAGGGGTATTTATATTTATGTGAGAAAACGTTCCTGTTATTCCACCTGTCGACGCAACGCTTAGGGAATAATTAGAGTTGTAGCCCGTACTGGTATTGCCAGCTCCGTTTAAAATGAATGTATGTTGGTCGTTGGTCTGAACAGCAACCGACCCTCCTGTCATTGAGTTATTCGACGTAAAAAGCTGGTTAGTTCCGTTTGCGATATTATTACCACCACCCCAAATAGACTGTTGTATTCCAACTGTGTACCCCGTAGTACCTCCCGGGTCGCCGGTAATTGTTGGGTAAATGTCATTAAGGTATTGACTACCGCCAGCCGCTGCCGTAAGTGCCGTATTCATAGCAATTCCGCCGGTCGTATTTATTTGCCCGGTCGGAGTGATAAACGCTACCGCAAAACCTAAACTATTATTAAGGCTTAAAAAATTGCCGGCAGATGTTGCTGAATTTAATTTTACACTAATACCGACTGCGTTATCAGCCTGTAAATTACCCGTGTAACTTCCGTTAGCACCTAATGAGTGAATTGGATAAGCCGAAGGCGTTAAGGTTTGAAAGAAGGCGGCGCTTTGTGTTGTTGAGTTGGCTGTTATTGTCATACCCAACTGCGCATCAGTTCCGGTAACAGCGGTAATTGCTGGGCTTGCTGCGGTGTTTACGCCGATCACATTTAAGGTATTTGTATTGACTTTCTGAAAGAATGGTGTGCTGAACGTCCCTAAACTTTGGTCAAAATAAAGATCACCGGCAAATTCAACTCTGTGAGTTGATGAAGATGCGGTGAAGCTGTAATTTGCATAAATGTAATTTCCTAATACGGTACCACCTGTTGTGTTATAGTGTAACCCGTCACCGCTATCCCATATTGGGTTTAAATTTTGGTGGTTGGAGGGGTCTTGTAATACCGTTGATGCATCTATAGCTGTATAAGTGCCTGTGATCGTATGCCCGGTAATAGCAGTATTTACAGTTGTCCTTATGGCTTCAAATGCACTTGTCCAGTTTACGTTATTTCCGAAAGGCGAAATGGTGTTAACTATAAGTGGTATGCCATAGGCATTTGCAGAGGTTACAACAGATTGGATATTAGCAATGATCTGCGCCGCCGTTGACCCTTGTATTATATCATTTACGCCGCCCCAAAAAATTACATATTCACCCCTTCCGTTAGTAACCTCACCAAACCGGGAAACCATGTAATTAGTCTTTCCACCAGAAATTCCAAGGTTTATTATCGTAAAAACATTGCTTAAATCAGATGTCAGCGTACTTTGATAATACCCCCGCTGCGTTATGCTATCCCCAATGGTGTAAATCACATGGTCTTTTTTTACCGTTAGCGGGCCGCTTCCGGTATAGTAAGGCACGCCGTTTAAATTTATTAATGCCGTTGCCGGATTGCTTACGTCCGAAAGATTGTTTGCTTTTAAAACGACAGTTGAACTGAGAGGATAACTTGCAAGCGCGCTCGTTATATCAGACTTCAACGCGAATTGGCCGCCTAAACTATTTCGCAGTGTATCGCCAAAAATCTGTATGCCATTTCCGAACGCACCGTAAATTTGTAACGCAGGGCTTCCCGTATAGCCGCCCTCATTATTATGCATTATAAAGTAGTCGTTGCCGGATGCATAAGCACTTTTGATGCGGTAATTATTCCCGGTGGCAAGAATAGGACTTGTATTAAATGTCCACGGACCGCTGATCCCGTTTGTTCCCGATATTGAATTATTTCCCGATAATGTAAAGAAGGTAGCTAAGGCCTGCGCCTTCGTTTGATAGGTGCCTAACTTTTGGTTTGTAGCGAAACCCGCCGATGAAGTGTCAGTATTGGCTGTGGTGATTGCAAGGTTTCCGCTTCCTAACAGAGAAGTAGAATTAACCGTTTTTATCGTGCCGCTCACTAAAGTTGCCTGTTTGCTATTTAACTGCGCTTGGATGGAACTCGTTGGGTCATAATAACCCTTGGTTATACCATTTACGGTATTAACTATTGGATTGGGAAGCGTGCCTGTTAAATCTCCTCCTACTGATAATCCAGTGTGGATATAACCGCTTAAAGCGGCTGCTACATACGCCGCCTGTTGTTTCTTGCTTACGTACTCATCCCAACTTGCCGACTGGCAGTTGTACACGCAAAGTGTAGTATCGCCACTGGTGATCTTGTAGAATAATGCCCCGCACTTCGAAGTATCTGCTATCCATGCAGGGAAGAAAGGTGTCGGTCCCGAGGGAATTGTCAGCGACTTAAGCGCCTTAACGCTCCAATCGCTCAATACCTGACCGACCCGCGTCCTCGGGTAATCAGCTTTCTCCTGGGCAATAGCCACTATGGCCAGGAGGCTTAGGGTTAAAATTAAAATTGCTTTTTTCATTGTATTTTATTTGTTCTTTAAATGCTTTTTAAACGCCGATAAATTCTATCCATATCCCAATCAGGTAAGGGTTCATAATACTGAATGACGCTGCCGCCGGAACGCCTGTTATAGGATCAGGCGTCCCTCCGGTTGATCCGATGGAATTCACGCGCCCCTGTGAGTTAACGTCACCACCTTCGGTCGACCGAACGGGGTCAGCGCCATCGTTGCCGCTCTGCCTTGAATCGGAAGTTTGCAGGGTATGAATATGCGGTGGTATTTCGCCGATAACGATAGTGTGGCTCTTTGAGCCGCCCGGTGTCAAAATCGGCCTGCTTAAGCCGTCAGGGTTTGTAACCGCATCATAAATATCAGCCGGTTTTTGCGCTATCGGCAAATAGCCCCGCATCGCCACGCACTCCCGCCATCCTGCCGGTATGGTGTCTGCTGTGCCAATCCACCATACTTTGCCGCCATTAGCCCCGTAGGCTGTTGTAGCAAATGGCGCGATCATTTGCTGGATCAATAATATTTGAGCCTCCAGCGCGGTGTAAAGTTCCGAGGCCGATTCACTCACCACGCCATCGGCATAGACGGTGATATGGCTGCTATCCTGCAACTGAAACCCTGTAATCGTAAAACTTCCTGCAACAGGGTTATAAGTGATCTGGTCGTCGTCAAACTCCACCTGCATTTGTGTGGTGGTCACTACATAATCGCTTTTACCAAGCAACCTTACATCGGTAACCACCACATTGCCGCCAGCGCCATTATAAGAGGCCGAATTATTCCGGACTTTAAATGGTGATCCCAACGCAACAGGCGCAGGCCCTCCGCCTCCGGGACCGAAAGGCAACTCCGCTATATCAACATATACTGTTTTACTCAACACATTATCCCAGGCGGCCAGCTTGTCGCCGTCGGCGGCAACGCGCCCTAATGGGGGCAGTTGAGGTATCTTTAAATTTCCCATTATAACGAGTTAATAAGTTTAATGATCACCGGCTGCGGGATTACCTTATCAGCCAGGTCAATGGTGTATAAAAATGGATTCCTTAAATTGCGGGTATAATTCACCAGGCGTATCTGCCGGTCAATGTTTGACTCTGCGCTGATCAGCCTGTAGGTAAAGCCAAGCTGCAAAGCCACATTATTCGCTTTAAAATAAAACGGATTGCATTCAGTTGTAAATGTCATTTTTGCCGGGCCGTAGTTGTCGAGATAAAAATGGGCTGCTTTGGCAAGCTGCGCCTCGGCATCTTCGGTATAGCTTAAAGGCATCGTAATATTTGTGATCACATAGGTATCGCCAATGGCAGGCTTCAACAGATCAGACGGAATGATCAGCGTTTGATCGCTGGTATTGGAATTAATGGTAAACGTTTTGGTGAGCCAGTTAAAATCCGCTATTTGAAAAGTATAGCCACCCAACTGACCGGTGTTAAAGGTTACCTGGGCGGTCGTCCCCAATATCAGGTAATCCGTTACGTTAAAATCAATATCGGCATCGGTAAAAATAAATTCCGAGGTTACCCCGGTCACAAATCCGGTTCGCTGCGGGTATATCTCCGGCAAAAGCTGCTGCCCGTCAAAAAACACCGTGTTTTCAAATACGCCGAGCGTATCAACATTGTTTTCTATATACAGCCCCGCCGCCATCCGCAGGTATTTTGCACCGCCTCTGTAATTGGCGCCAATGTTTTTATTACTCCCATAAGCATACAGGCGGGTAAACATATTCATGGTGCCGCTCGTGCTTTGGTTAGCCCGGTTCAGGCTGTATAATGCCTGCCCTTTGCCGTATTCAAGCGTAACACCGCTCGGCGGCTGCTTAACGGTAAGGCTGATCTTTTTGCCTTCAAAAATATACTCGGTTAAAAAGTTTTGTGCCAGGGTGCTCAGCACCTGCATGCAGTTTTGCGATTGAAACGTAATATTTTGATAGGGTGCGTCATCCACGGCACCGAGTGTCCATCCTGCGCCGGGATAAAGCCGGTTAAGGTTATAGATCACCAGGTTCATAAAATCAATGGGCTTGCCTAAAATGGTGAATTGCCCGTCGGTAAAATGATTGGATGAATTTAAAAATAGGTAGGCGCATTTGGTCAAATCGTACTGATCCCCCTCCAGCGTAACAGTATAATCAAAATTGCGGGACCCCGATTTCTTAAAGGCAACCGGCGCATTGATCTGGTAGTTGTTGCCATAAATAGTGCAGTAATCGCCAATGCCAAAAAGAATGGCCTCGGCGACCGAAAAGGTAAGCGTAACAATATCGCCGCGCATGATCCCTACCGACTGCTGGCTCTTGTCATCCGGGTCAACAACTGCCCGTATGTCTAAAGTTCCTTTTTTATATATCGTAATCAACTGGCTCATTTCATTTAGTCACTGGTCATTAGTCATCAGTCATTTTAAGCCCTCTCCTTTGGAGAGGGTTGGGTGAGGCTTAACAAATAATAAAATTGGCGTTCTCATCCACCAGGTAAACAGGTTCCATGTTATCCGCCGGGTCCCGCTCCCCGAATACCAGGTCGAACTTCACACCAACCTTTGTGGTATTATTGATCTTACTCAGCTTGGTTAAATTCGCCTGACTCTTGTAATAAATCTGGTAGGTTTGCCCCAACTCCTCCAGGTAGAGCGCATGGGTATCAAGGCCGCTCAACTCGGTAAACAGGCCATTGTATTTCGACATAAAGTCATCCCTGCTATCGGCAATCACCGCACAGCTCAGCGTAAACTCCCTGGCGCTAAAATTCGGATTAGCCAAATCAATGTCCAGCCCCGTTTCTTCCGGCCAGTCATGGTTAACACTCGCCTTTCTCGCAGGCAAAGCCAAAAACTGAACCGTGCCGTTACTGATCACCAACCCGTAAAGCCCTTTTAAATCATGTCCGTTTAGTGTGTTCATTGGTTCAATAGTTCATTAGTTCATTTGTGCCTGTCTTTCGGACTTTCGGACTTCCTGACTTTCGGACTTCCTTACACTTTCCCCGCCGCCCTTAGCACATTAGTCAAGCTGCTGCTGCTCGTATTGCCGTCAATATTTTTTAGTGATGACACCATCGTATCGCTGTTGTTAGCGCTGCGCAATGTATTTGCTGCTATCTGCATTTGTATTAGCGTTTGGCTCCGCATTTCGCTCAACTGGTCACCCATGGTTTTGCTATTAGCGGTCAATATATCATTGGTAAGCAAATTGGTAAGCCGGAGGCCATTGATAGCGCCCTCAAGTGCATTCGCTTCATTAGCTGTCATGCCTCCGACCTGCCCGGTAAGCGTAGTGCTCGAAACCCCTGTTGAAGTGGAAGACGTAGGTCCCAAAATATTTATGCCTGCCGCCGCTGCTGCCTGCTGCGCCGCTGTTAACTCCGAGTTAAATGTCTGCACCAACGGCCCGGCCGTTTTAAAGAAATCCACAAAGTCGGCGGTAATTGCCGCTTGCCCGCCCCCTGCCAAAACAGTCGCCTTAAGCTCGTTATTCAATGTATTAAACTTATCCCCGAAAATATTCTCAAACAAAAATTGCTGCACAATATTGCCGATCACATCACTAACCGCTTTGCCGAAGGCATCCGCGGCGCTGGTCCCGTTTTCAAAAGCAGTTACCAGTGCATTGTCAAGGCTTGTGCCCAGGTTCCCGGCAAGTGTAGTTAATGCTTGTGTTATCTGGTCAATCGCTGCCGTCTGCGTATTATAATAGTTAATGGCATTTTGAAGCAAAACCTTTGTCGCATCTGTTACCTTATTGGTAGCGATCAACTGTTGAGCCAAGGTCGCATTGAATTTGCCCGACTGATCAATTAATTGAGGGAATGTCTGCAAAAGGGGCGCGAGAACGTTTACTGTCTTTTTCTGGGCAAATATTCCTATTAACGCACCCGCTGCTGCTCCCACTGCGGCGCCTATCCAGCCGCCAACCTCAGCGCCTATTATTGCGCCTGCACCGGCATCCTCTAAAACCGCGGTACCATTAACCACCTTTTTGGTGCCTACAATAGCCTGCCCTTTTGCCAGCGCCGCCTCAGCTCCCTGCAAAGCTGTAGTAGCCTGATTATAGGCCTTTGCAGCATCAGCAAATTGCTCTGAATAATTTGCGATGAACAAATTGCCATCCGTTTTATACTGGATAAGCTGCTGCTGTATCAGCGCATCATTATAAGCGTTTTGAAACGCGATAACAGAGTTATAATAATCTAAGGCGGCCTGTTTATTGGCCGCGTACGCTGACGTAATGCCGCTTATAATAGTTTCAAGGCTCGACGCCGCCGTAGTGGCGAGGCCTATATAATCCCCGGTAGTGTTTAATCCATTGTCCTTGTCAGATTGTAGCTGCGCCATTTGCTTCATCACGCCTGCCAAACCTGTGGCCATTTGTCCCAACCCGGAGATAAACGACCCCACGCCACTGTTTATGTCAGTGAACCCTTTACCTATTTTACTTAAGGATGCTCCCACATCACCAATGATGGCAGCGTTTTTATCTGCAATCGCCTGTTGAAGTTTTGCAAGCGCATCAATTACTTTCTGATAAGCCTCCGCAGTCATCGCCCCCGAAATAAATTCAGCTTTGGCCTGGGCCTCAGCATCGGCGATCATTGATAATGCGCTGTCGGACGAAAGCTTATCAATATTTTCAAAAAGCTGCTTGTATCTGCCCTGCTTTTCAAAAGCTTCCACATCAAGCGCAGTCAATTCCTTTTGGGTGTTTTGTGCTACCTGGGCAGCTTGCTGTCCATATCCGGCAGCCGCCAGTTGATTAAAGTCAGCATTGGCCTTTGTGATAATCGTGATCCTTTTCTCCTGGTAACTTTGATCCTGGAAAATCATGCCCTGCAAGTGCTTTACCTGCTGTTCTAACTCCTGCGTTTGCGCTGCCGGAATCGCTGTTTTTAAATAATCGCTCAGCGCGGAAGACCATCCCCTCGTTTTTGCATCGGATGAACCTAATAGCGCTTCAGTTGGTTGTAAACTTTTTAAATAGTCGAGATAGGTTTTGAATGCCTGGAGCTGGTTACCGTAAAGTTTATTTGCCGCATCGGTACCGGCTTTTAATTTAAAAGCTTCATATTCGGTAAAAAGCGCCTTTTGCTGGTTTATTTCGTTCTTTGTTTGCTCAAACGCCTGCGTCCCTTTTTCGCCATCTAAGGCAGCATTCAAATCATCAGGCGTAAGTTTTGGCTGTACTTTTAAGCCCAACTTATCCGCCGCCGCCTGAGTTATTTTTTTGTCTTTTATAGCATTTTGCAGTTTTGTATTTTCCGCGTCAATTGCCGCGTTAATGGCAGCAAAATTTGTTTTAATAGCATCTAACTGCTGCTCATCCCTTGTTTTATCCTTGCTTTGATATTTGTCCTTTAAAGCCGCTATTTTTTCCTGTATGGATTTTTGAGAGGCTAATAAGGATTCACCGACGGAAACTTCCGGAGAATCTTTTAATGATTTAACCTGGTCGTTTCTTGATTTTTGAAGCGACAAAACAGTATTGCCATATTCATTTTCAATGTGCAGTTTTTGGTCTGCGCTAAGCTTTTTATCCGATAAGGCTAATTTTTCATTATTGGACGCTATTTCTTTTGAGGCGCTATAAAAAGAAGCGATTGCAGCTAACCTCGTTGCATATGACTGCTTATCGTCACTGATCAGCGTTTGCGATTGTATTTTTTTACGTTCTAAAGCATCATTAGCTAACTGGTTTCTCAGTGTCGCTATTGCCGTAACATCAGAACCGCTGCTACCGCCATCTCCCGGTATTTGCCCCATTCCTTTGCTTAATGAAGCCTGTTCCGTATCAAAATTTGTAATAATTGATAAACGCCTGTCATAGCCTAATTTCAACCTGGCAGTATTGTCGTCAATCTCTTTTTGGTAGTTTGCTATTCTGGCTTTTTTCTCATTCTCCATTAAATCAGGCGAAGACATCCCCACACCATATAAGGTAGCGGTTTTTGTGTTCGCTATATCATCCTGTAACTTTTGATTTTTGATGGCGGTGTCAGCTTGATCTTTGGCGGCGTCGGCTAATACAATTTGAGCAGCTGCTTTTAACAGGGTCATCCTGATAAAATTATTGGCGTTTTTTGCTAACCCTTTTTCAGCTTCATCTAAAGTATCCACCTTCCCGGCGACCTTACCAAGTGAATTGTTGTACTCGTCAATAACCTTGTCTTTATCAATAAAACCGGCATTTGCTAAATCTAAATTTACTTTTAACTGGGTGATGCTTTCGATAGCTTTTGAATAATCTGCGGTTGCGAATGCGTCGCTAAACGCCTTTGATCTTAATTCAGCCTCTTTAGCTATAGGATTGAATATGTTTAATTGTGATATATATTCAACAAGCGACTTTATCGCCTTCGCACCAATCTCCATACCCAAAAAGGCAACGCCAAGCCCAATGATCTGGCGGCTGAACATCTGTACAACCCTGCCCCCAATAGTGCTCAGATCGGTAGCCCGTGATATAGCTGCCGAAAACTTGTTTACCGGCTCAACAGGTATCGCGTTCCCCAATTCATCAAAGCCTGATTTACCCAGGGCGCTTAGTCTGGTGATCTCTGCCGTTGTTTGCTCAATTCTTTGGTTATAGGATGCAATCTTTGATTCGTCCGGGGTAAGCGATTTCAGCGCCTCGTATTGCGCAGCCTGCACCTTTAAGCCTTCAATGGTATGCGCCATCATCAGGTCGACAGCCGCCGAAGCTTTGGCAGCCCGTGCGGTCATAGCATCAGTAACGCCCTGCATGGTAGCCTCTGCCGTGGCGGCAGCGGTAGCCAGTTCGGGGTTATTGATAATAAACTCTAATTCTATTGGGCCTAATTCATCCATTGGTATTGGTCATTTGCTTCGCGTCATTGGTCATTAGTCATTGTTCAGCTGCGTTCGGTGCAATCATACTCAAACCTGCCTGCGGCAGGCAGGTCGGTGAAATCATAACTTAAGGAACTCTGCAAAATCCTCCTCACTCTCCAAATCCTTCCCTTTCTTTTCACCGCTGCTGCCGTTGCCGGTTTTAAAGCTTGGCGCATCGGCTACCATCATTTGTATGGTCGGCCAGCGTAATTTCCAAAGAAGGTATTCGCGGGTCCAGTGCATTTCCTTGAGTATGCTCATCTCAATTCCCCAGGGGCTATTCATGCCGTAGCTTATTAACTCCCCTCGGTCTCGTGGCTCCGATTGGGCTGCGTCATCTTCATGCGCCGCACCAATCCGATAGTATTCGTAAAAGCCTCTGTGCCCGCAATGCTTACCAGCACGTTAGCTATGGTGAAAAGCTGCACCTGGTTAAGCTTCCAGAACAGCCAGTGCCCCAAAATCCCGCCGAAGAGCGCTCCCTTTATCTTGCTGTTTAAAATGGCTTGTGCTGCTATGTTGGCGACGGTTTGGCCGTGCTGGACAAACAGCAGGTGTATATTTTCTTCGTCCAACTCGTCAAGGCGCTCATCGCCAATGTTCATGCTGAGGTAGAGCAGGCTGATGCGGTACAACGTACCCAGGAAAGGTTGCCTGATCACAAAGGAGATTTTCTTTTTGCCGAAAACCCGCAAAAATAAAGGTGCAGTTGCCTGCACCTTTATTCCTTTATCCAGCAGCCTCGCAGCTGCGTCTTTTTCAATGTTCATTTGCGTTTAATTTTTAAATCCGAAATCGTAAATCCGAAATCGTAAATTTTAACTGGTCGTTACCTGCACATCATCGCTACTGGTATAGCCATTGCTATCAGTCACAGTCAAGGTAAACACATACACGCCTACAGTTGTAAGCACTGTAACAGCATTCGCCAATGCGGCCGGGGTTGCCATAACAGGGGCAGCAGCTCCTACAGGTTTGCTTTTAACTGTCCACGCATAAGTAAGCGATCCACGGAAGGCAGCGGCGGTACCAAGCAGCGCAGCAATTGTTACACCTCCTGCGGGTGCCATGTCAATCCCGGCATTCACAGTCGGCGGTTGATACTGGCAAATAGCTAAAGGGGATAGGCCCGGATAGTTAGGCAATAATACAGGCGCCTTAACGTCGATCAGGGAAATCCCCTTTTTCTTTAATGAGGCATTGATCACGGCACGCATCTGCGTACGCGGAATCTCTATCAGCAGGTCACGCTTGGTGATGATCTGCACGCTCTTTTCAATATTCACTACCGCAGCCGCGCTTTGCCATTGGCTTTTACCGCCGACAACTGCCACGGTACCGCCTTTAAGGATTTGCAACACTTCGGGCGTGTAATCCATGATGGAAAAGGCAAGGAGAACCTGACCGATGTCCTGAAAGCTTTCAACGGCGAAATCCTCCTCCTCGCTGAATATGTCGGTAACAGCGGGGTCAGCTTCTTTCAAACTCGCGCTATCCTGGTAGGTGAGGCCGAGGGGGGCCAGAACGGTGCCCATTGAGCCGTCATCGGGGATGTCCCCCACTTTAATGGATTTTAAACCAAAACTTCTTAATTCCATAATTATATTTTTTTATTGGGGGTTTGCTTGTTTATTGGCATTGTCCGCATCAACCTTTGCCTGCGCATCGGCTAAAGATTTTGCAGCTGCGTCAAGTGCCTCCTGATCTGCCGCTGCCTGATCTGCCGCTGCTTTGTCCGCTGCTGCCTGATCTGCCGCTGCCTTGTCCGCCGCTGCCTGTATTTGGGCCTCAGTTAACGGAACATCCGCTTCAAAGGCCTCAACCCTTGTGATAGTCACAATGGTTTTATCTTTCAACCCATCGGTATGGTTGATGGCCGGATTTTTATCGAAAAACGCCTGTCCGTCCGCTGTGAAATACAACTCATTCTGACTGGAGTATTTTACGAAAATGTTTTTTGCTCTCTCTTTAAACATGATTTAAATGCTGATTAATATGCTTTTAAATGCCTTATTTTTTACCCTTTTCTTTACCGTCACCGGCAATGTCCTGGCGTTCAACTTTTGTCACCGCTTTAACCTTTAAGGTTGCGCCGTGGTTACGGGCCGGGTTTTCAGTGAAGAAAGCCTGCTCATCGTCGGTGAAATACAATACATCCTGTTTAGGGTGTTTTGCGAATATCTTTTTTGCTTTGTCGTGAAATTTATTCATCTTTTAATTTTAAGCCCCCTTCAGGGGGGTTGGGGGTTAATAAACAGCCGGGCTACGGCCCTTTTTTTACTTGACATGCTCCCTAAACGCACAAGGGATATATGAGGTAATACTTTGCTTTAAAAGCTCGTTTTTGACCCGCCCGGTCTGTTTAAGCTCTTATTATTCGTCTTCCCGCCATAAAGCCTCGGTCGTCACCGTCGAGGTCTGCGTCGACCCGTTTCCACCGTGATAAACAACCTTATAGTATTGAAATTTAGATGGCGTAAATGACCAGGTATGTATTTGCGGGGTACTTACATTTGTCACAGCGAGGATATCGTTTAATGTTGTGGCAACCGTTCCGGTGCTTGTAAGCCCGACGGGGATCACATCCCATTTAACACTGTCAACCGACGCGTATATTTTCACCGAGCCCAACGTTGGGTTTCCTGTCAGTTTGGTTACCGCCGTTTGAAAAGTGATCATTTTTTGAGACCCCTGAATCTTGATCACTTCTGTGACAGATGCGGAATTAGCAACGGTATCCAAACCGGCGGCATGGATGGTTAAATCCGAATGCAGCGGCTTTAGGTTGGGCTGTGCCTTAACAGCCGTAAAGGCTAAAAGCAGAATCGAAAAGAGGGCAAATAATTTTTTCATGTTTCGTTTTTATTAATTAGAGATCGGTTGAGTAACTGGCGCGGCCTTTCCTTCCACATCGTCGGCAATGGCAGTCGCTGCGGCAATCACCGGAGCCGCCGCCTGGGCAATTGGACCGGCAACAGCAAGCTGCGGGGCCGGTTGAAAAAGAAGGTGCGTTAAATAGTATTCTACGGCTATTACCGCATTGCTCCAGCTCACGGTGCCCCCGCTGCGGATCATCAGCACACGGGCAGCCAGTGTATGCCATAAGGCATCCAGACTTGGCTTATCCGAAAATTTGATATTAGCCAGCAGCATATTCAGCTGAGCCGACTTGTCTGATGTTTTTAAAACACCATCGGCAAACGTAAGCCCGGCAATGATCCCTGGCAATCCGTCGATAAGTTCCTCCCTGATATCGGCAGCAATACCGCCTGGTATCAGGTTGGTAACAAAGGCTACCACCGGACTTGATAAAGTATTTTTAATATTGGTGACTATGGTTATGGCATCCTCCACATGTTCTGCGATCACCAACTCCTCATCAGGCACAGGGACAGCAGCAGGTGCAGCGCCATCAGCAGCAGGGTCACTGGTAGCGCTTCCATCAGTGCCAGGCGCAGCGGTATCAACCGGCGCAGGCACTATTCCGAAAAGACTTTGTGCAAATGTGCCAACCGTCTTTAAAAGATTTCCTAAAAAACTCATTTTCTGTACGTTTAAATTTTATTTACAAAGGCTAAACTTTTCAGCCTTCTACCTTTATGCTATTTTTCTACTTTAAAAATGTCCTGTATCTTGTTGATCCAGGTTGTTTTTTCTTTCCCGCTTATCACGGCTAAATTTTCCAAAATGCTGATGATGTTTTCCAAAGTGATCTGCACAATTAAAAACACATTCAGCCAGTCAAATACCCATGCTCCCACAGCTTTTTTGTGGGCCTCGAAATTTTGACCCATGGTATAACTTACATAGATCAGCACCAGGTAACACGAAACCTTTAACCCGAAGCGCGACAGCTTTATACTACTGATGCTTTCCTTACGGATAATAGAGGCGCTTACGCCGGTTACAAGTTCGGCCACAAAAACCACAAGCAAAGCGATCAACGAACCCTCGTCTAAGCCGAAAAGCTTATCCACGTCAACAAAACCACAACTAATGATCATCAGGATTATATTTAATTTGTACTTATGGCTCGGCATCAGGCTCTGTAAAAAATCCCCTGCGGAATGCCAGTCGTATGTTTTTAAAAGTCCTGTGGTATATTGTTTCATCTGTCTTCAGTAAGCCCTCCCGATAAAATCGGGAGGGAGGTTTACTATTGCTGAGGGTTGGTGGTTTTTAAGCTACAGGTACATAAGTGCCGCTAACAATAGCGCCGATGTACTGGTTTCTCTTTGGCGACGCCATAAAATAATGACGGTAAGCCAGGGTATTACTTTGGTTTTCAGTATCAATCACCGATGGTTTGTAATACTGACGGGTCATACCTGTCTTCTTGCCGATGTTAGGGCCGTAGAAAGACACTGATCCTGCCCACTGGCCGTCTTCTGGTACCGATTCATAAGCAAGCTTATTGGTGCCGTTATATACCGGGTTAACCAGGTACTGATACGTTTTGAACCCTGCGATTACCGGAGCAATTGTTCCGGCGTTGAGGTTATTCAGCAGGTCACCAAAACGCCTGCGATCTAACAACAGGTCATTGATGTGATCGCTGCACAATACGAGCCTGCGGTCCATCAAAGGCACCTTGTTATCATCGTATTGTTTCTTGTGCTTAACCAGGTCAAAATAGGTAAGGCAAAGGCGATCCCCGTCAAACAGGATGATCTCTTTTCCGTCAGCGTCATAATTCCCGCTGCGGCCTGTAGTTACCAGTACCGGCGTATTGGCGGTATTGGCAGCCGGGCCAATTGAATAGATAGCCTTGCTGAATTTAGAGATCAACATCCCCTGTACCATCAGGCCGGTTACGTTGTCAATTTTGGCATAGCTGGAGCCGATTGCCTGGTCATCCGAAATCGGGATTTGCTTGGTCTGGTATTTATCCAGACTCATGGTGATGGTGCCATCAGCATAATTCTGAACCGGGATAGGATAAACATTGTTATTGATCAAAATATCAATATCCATGTCGGTTGAAGGGATATGAATTTGATTGATCTCATTCATAGCGCCGCCATTGATCACGCTCAGGTCGGCATTGATCTCCTCGATCCCATCCAGCCACGGCGCAATATCGCCGGTCTTTAGTTTGTTATCGACCCTGTTTAACCAGAGTTCGGGATAATTTGCAGGCATAATTTTTAGTTTAAATTAATTTGGGGTATTAAATCTTTAATTCGTTTTTGGTGAGCCTTATTAAAACAATTTCTTGTACGCTTCCGGGTTGCCGTTTTTAAAGGCAAGCTTTTTCTCGTCGGTCAGCTTTTCAAAATCATCGGCTGTTTTCACAGAAGCATCGCCTTCGCTGTTATGCAATAAGCCGTTCAGTTTATTTGGTGCGGAAAGTTTTGCTATTTGTTTAACAGCAAGCTCAGGACGATCTATATAGAAAAGAACCCATTCTTCACGCTCGCCCTTCACGATTGTTCCGGCCAAAATTTCAGCATCAATAGCTGTCTCTGCCTGAAGTTTAACGAAATCATCATACTTCTTTTTTGCAGCGACCTCACCCGACTTCGCAGCGGTAAGATCAACCTGTAGCTTTTCAACACCGCGACTTATCTCTGATGCATTATCAGGCGCCGTTACACCTGCGGCAAGCATTGCTGACATTGCGGCTGGGGTTAAAATAATTTTTTCCATTTCGGGATTATTAGGTTTTTTAAGTTTTTCGTTTGCCGATAATTGAACAAGGGACATTTTTAACTCATCTTCCGGTATCAGGGCGCCTGTAGCTTTATCATATAAGGCAAGCGCACTTGAAAGGCTCGGGATGGCGCAGAGCGACACTTCCATTAATGTCCATTTCGCCAACTCCCAAACACCGTCGGGGGCTTTCTGCCAACTGTCATCGTCCCATGACATTGATAAGCCCATTGAACAGGCCTTTATGAAACCGCGCTCAACCTGCCCCTCAACCTCCTTAACACTATCGCGGTCGCTGTCAAAAACAGTATCTCCCTTTAACTTAAACCCCTCCTGCACCCTGTTTTTCCAGCTGCCTAAATTCATGGCGGTTGTGTTCACATGGCTGTTTTGCATCACAGGATTCGAGTCAAAACGACTGAAATCTCCGCCGCTGTTTAATACCCGGAAACCATAGCTGTTGATGATAGTTTCGTCATTCCATTCAAAGGTTGGCATCCGTAATTCCTGTTGTTTATGTAATCGTTGAACCAAAGATGTAAACATCTTTAGGGGGCGTCAAATATCTGTGCAAACCTTGCACAGATATTTAATCCGGCGCCTTTTTGCTATCATTTTTGTACCACTGCGGATGTGCCGATGTGCAGATTTCGGATGTGCAGATGGTTTGCGCTTCTTAAATCCGCATATCCGCACATTTAAAATCCGCACATCCAGCATGGCATTAAAAAAGGCGCAGGAGCGCGAATACGCACGGGTACTGTTTATTGCTGAGAACCTCAGTCAAAAGGTTATCGCGGAGCGTGTGGGCGTTACTGAAAAAACCCTTGGCAACTGGATAGAGAAAGGCGACTGGAAAAAGCTGAAACGCTCCATGCTGACTACAAGGCAAAATCAACTGGTTTTACTTTACGATCAGCTGGACTGGCTAAACCTTGAAATATCTGTCCGTGACTTCAAATCTGCAACCATAAAAGAAGCCGACATTATTATCAAGCTTACCGCAGCTATCAAGAACCTCGAAATAGAAATCTCCCTTGGCGAAACCATTGAGGTGGCGAGGGGCTTTATCGGCTTTTTGGGCCAGCACGACAACGAGCTGAGTAAGAAGGTGACCACCTTCTTTGACCTGTACATTCAAACCAAAGCACGGTAATGGCAAAGCAGCTAACGGATAAACAATACCTGCAACAGTGGGAACTTTTCAGGGATAACATTGCCAGGTCATCGCCTATTGATTTGAAGGAAACCCCTTCGGAAAAGAAGAAGCGCGTAGAGCGCCTGGAGAAAAAACCCGAGGCATGGTTTAAATACTATTTCAGCGCCTTCTATACATCAGAACCGGCAGACTTCCACATCAAAGCCACCAAACGCATTTTAGCCAATCCCGAATATTACGAGGTCCGCTCCTGGAGCCGGGAACTGTCCAAGTCGGGCCGCACCATGATGGAAGTGCTGTACCTGGCGCTTACCGGGAAAAAGAAAAACATTCTGCTGATCTCCAGCACCTACGACAATGCGGAACGCCTGCTGATGCCCTACAAGGCGCTCCTTGAGTTTAACGCCCGGATCATCAACGACTACGGTGAACAAAAAAGCATTGGTGCATGGGAAAGCGGCGAGTTCACCACAAAAAAGGGCGTAGCCTTCCGGGCGCTCGGCGCTGGCCAGTCGCCCCGCGGTACCCGTAAGGATGCCATAAGGCCGGATGTTATTTTAATAGATGACATTGATACGGATGAGGAATGCCGGAATGCCGACCGTATTAAAACAAAACTGAAATGGGTAGAGGAGGCCCTGATCCCGACGCGGTCGGTATCCAACCCGCTGCTGATTATCGCCTGTGGCAACATCATTGCCAAATATTGTTGCATCACCGAAATGGGCGCAAAAGCCGATACCTGGGAAGTGATCAACATCCGCGATAAGAACGGCAACAGCACCTGGCCGCAAAAGAACAGTGAGGCACAGATTGATCGTGTTCTCGGGATGATCAGCTATAACAGCCAGCAAAAGGAATATTTCAACAACCCCATCATTGAGGGCGATGTATTTAAAGAGATCACCTATGGCAAAACGCCGCGCCCTGCCGATTGCGATTTTGTTGTGGTGTATGCCGACCCTTCTACCTCCAACAAGGAGCGGGGACGCAGTAAGGCGAGCTGTAAGTCGGTAATCATTGCAGGGCTTAAAGATTTTAAATATTACATCTTCCGGGTATGGGTTGACCAAACCGGCAACAGCATATTTGTGGACTGGCTGTTTGAAGCGGAAAGCTTTTTGGAATTGCATAAGGTTGATCCTAAAAAGATTTACATCGAAAATAACAGCCTGCAAGACCCTTTTTATACCCAGGTGATTATGCCGCTGATCTACCAGCGGGCACGGGAAAAAAACAGGCATACCATTCCGCCGGTAACGCCCGACAGCCGCAAAAAGCCGGAGAAGTACGAACGTATAGAAGGCACGCTGCAACCGATTGACCGCATGGGTAACCTCATTTTCAGCGCCGATATTAAAGGAACGCCGCACATGACCAGGATGCATGACCAGATGTTAGGCGTATCGCCGACATCATCAACCATGGACGGCCCCGATGCACTGGAGGGCGCTGTATGGATCATTAAATACCGCGCTACCAGGCGAAACACCACCTACGCCTTTGGCGCAACATCAAACCGTAAATTTTAACCATGGCATACTTAGTAAAAGCAGAATTAACCAGCGCGATCCGCGAATACCAGTTGGATGCCATCACCGACGGCGACGACACCATTATTGATATCGCCATAGAAACGGCAATAGAAGAGGTGGGCAGTATGCTCACGCCAAACAATATGAAAGTTTGGGAAGACGGGCGCTTAGCCTATGACATGGCTGCCGAGTTTGCCAATGCCGGGGCAGCCCGGAATGCTTTAATGCTCACCAATGTAAAAACGGTAACCATTTGGCACCTGATAGGGCTGTGCAATACCGGGCTTGTTTATAAAGACGCCCAGGACAGGTACGACCGTGCAATCGCCTACATCCGGGGACTGGCCAACGGCACCAACAACAGCGCCACGCTGCCGAAGGTAGCTGCTGATCCACCGCCCGACCAAATGCCCTACCAGTCAGACAGCCGCCCCAAATTTCACCACGAATAACAATTTATACCATGGGATTAAAAGAAAGTTTTAAAAGCCTTTTCAGCAGCAAACAGGTTAACCTGTCAAACAGCGACTTTGGCGACCGTCACCTCGAAACAGAAGCCGGAGCGACCGATAACAGCATCGCCCAAACCAACGGCAAAAACAAATACCTGCC
>Ga0214178_1000200_pt1 | contig 19245 bp, 22 predicted proteins | sample TroBogEpilimnion_28_FD_153016 | JGI IMG/M metagenome (GOLD analysis project Ga0214178, IMG submission 153016) | Freshwater microbial communities from Trout Bog Lake, WI - 17SEP2007 epilimnion | ecosystem: Environmental > Aquatic > Freshwater > Lake > Epilimnion/Euphotic zone | place: Trout Bog... | reverse complement strand
GAAAAAGTAAGTGGAGCCTAGGAGGATCGAACTCCTGACCTCCTGCTTGCAAAGCAGGCGCTCTACCAATTGAGCTAAGGCCCCGTATTTAATTCAGAATCCGTACCTTATCTGAACTCCCCAAAACAAGGAAATTTCAGTTGGGCCGACCCCCATTACAAGGAGTTCTGGGGGTCTGCAAAAGGTTCTCGACGCTTTATGCGCGCCACTCCGGCAGGCGCTCTGGAGAAGCCGCGGCTAAGGCATCTTTGACTGCCTGAATATCTCCGACGAGTCCATAGACAGGTGTTCCTGGTTGTTGGCGCCACGACTCATCGATGCTGCCAGCGTCAACCGCATCAAATCCCAGCTCTTCAATTAAATCCATGACTACCTTCTTGGCTGCAGGATCATCACCGGCTACAGGAAGTGCCATGCGATCAGGGTCGCCTTGAGGGCGGGCCTTTTCAATGATGTTGACTGAGTAGATGCCATTGAATGCTTTAACTACTGGGTGACCGATCTGATTAGAAACCCAACGGCTCTCGGTTATTCCGTTTTCAATCTCAGCAATCAACCCATCACGACGCTGGGCGTAGTAGTTGCCTGTATCGATAACGACAACACCTTCTTTAGCTCCGTCAAGAAATCCCTTAGGAAGATCTGGGATGTTCTTCTCGGGGATTGTTACAACCACTAGATCTGCTCCATTTGCGGCGGTCGCTGCGGTTGCAGCTTTAGCTCCAGTTTCAGCAACAAGTTCAGCCAAGGATTCAACTCCTCGCGAGTTTGCCACCGTAACATCATGGCCGAGCGCCGTTAAGCGACGTGTGAGATTTCCACCGATATTGCCAGCTCCGATAATTCCAATTTTCATATCTTCCAACTCTCGACTTGGTTGTTTAGTTTTCTTCTCCGCGTAAAAGGGTCCACGACCTGGATAGAGAAATGATGAAGCTTGTAAATATTAAATAGCAGAGCACCGTGTAGAGGTGCGATTTGCTACTCTGGAAAAGCAAACCTACACCAACAACAAATTCCGCAAGGTAGAAAACTAGGATGGGGATTGCTACTCGCGCCTTATGGGCCGAAATCTCCTTCAATTGAAGCGCGCTATTTCGAATCGCAAAGAGCGACATCAAGATCACTGCGATTCCCATCGAACTCTTTGGAATTATTGCAAAGAGAGACAAGGCAAAGGCATTGGCTAGGCCTGTGAAACTAGCGCTAGCCAGTCGCTTTGAGTTCGGTGAGCCATTAACCCCAAAAATCTCGTTAAACCTAAAAGAGATAGAGACAAATAAAAGTCCGATTAGGGCGGCGGCTGCTCCGGTGGAGACAGTCATGAAGTTGAAGTAATCGCTATTCATGTTCTTCACCTCAACTCATTCAAACAGGTATTGAAGTTGATTGCCTTTGGTGGTGTGATAACAAATGCCTTTTCCTGTGGGTGGCCTGGTCCTAGCTCAGGGTTCTCAAACCTGAAAGCCAGAAAACTCAAACCTGCTACCTGATACCCCTTATGTTCCAGGGTGGCTGGAGGGTGGCAATCAGCTCACGCTCGATGGAGTCGTAATCAGGGGTCACCAAGACGTAGAGCTCCAGGTGGCTTCCGTCGGCGACGGCGCGGTGGATCAGGGTGTTGAGGTGGCAGTTAGTTGGCTGACCCCCGTCAAAGCAGTTCCGGGGCGAGATCTTGGCGGCGCCCATCGCCCACCGCTGCCGGATGGTGTTCGCCGCTTGACCGATGTACATCGCTTGGGTGGAGTCGGCCACCACCGCATACACCCCTTGCTCCTTGGGTGGCGGAGGGGTCAGGGTGAGGGTGACAAAGGGGCCGGCACCATACTTATTGAGCTTGAGGTTTCTGGTGTTATCAAAGCGTAGGTGGGGGTAATCCAAGAGTGGGGTGCCATCTGAGGCCCGGCGCAGGTCTATCACGCTGCCAAGGGAGAAGTGGTAGCCACCGATTTGCACTGAATAAGGGTCTCAGACTTCTTTCACATTCTCCTCACTGGAATCTGCGTTTTTCCAAGAGCACCCGTCTCCAAATAGTTTGCAAGTCAATCTCCGCAGCTTCAATCGTTTCCGTGTAGCCGCCCCGAGCCATCTCCTTCTTGCTGAGGTAGGGTGGCAGCCCCCAGTCGTTCCTGATCCAACTAAGTACTGCGAACTCAATCGCCTCAGCCTTGATTGCACTTTCGACTGGAATGGATCGGTAGCTCTCCCAGCCAGCCCGCTCGTGAGCTCTGATCCGGTTATCAACGGTCTTCTCTGTTCCAATACCGATCTTGTGCGCGCCGTACTTCTTGTGGGTCATCAGGTAGATAAAGGCTGGTGCCTGGTAATCGATGCCACTTGTGGCGCAGAACTTGCAGCCCCCTTGGCCGCGGAAAACTGCGATGTATTTAGGAGTGACAACGTTCTTACACTTCTTACATCTACACTTCCAAGGTCCATCAGATCGTGAGTAGGGCTCCAACGGGATCAAACCTTTTGAGATCATAAACTTCTTGGCAGTTACGGGGTCCACCGCCTTTCTGGAACAGTATTTGCAACTTCCCTGACCACCTCTAGCAATCGCACTGTATTGAGGCGCGACAACTCTTCCGCACTTTGTGCATCTGCACTTCCAGGCAGTCCTAGCACCGGGATAGGGAACAAGTGGTTCCAAGTTGTGCTTGCGCATCACAGCTTCCGCCTCAGCAGGAGCTACCAGTAACTTCTTGCAGTACCTACAACCAGTGTTGCTCCACTTCACCCAGGTGTATGACGGGTAGGACTCGCGCTTACAGGCCTTGCACTTGCAGCGCCATTTTGTAGTTGCTCCTGGGTAGGGAACTTGCGGGATAAATCCAGCAGCGCGCATAACCTGCACTGCCTCTTTTGGATCTACCGCCTTCTTCTGGCAGAAGGCGCACCTAGCTCCACGATGTGCAACATCCGAGTAGTAGGTATGCACTATGTGGCCGCACTTTAAGCATTTACATTTCCAAGGGGTCTTAGTACCGGCGTAGGGAACGAGTGGCTCTAGATCTGCCTTGCGCATCACCTTGATTGCCATCTCTGGGATTATCACTGCGCCCGAACAGACCCCACATCTACGCCCCGCTTTGATGGAGGAGTAGTGTGGAGAGACGATCTGCTTACAGTTCTTGCACTTGGATTTCCACGGTTTGCTCTGGCCAGGGTAGGGCTCCAATGGGGTCAATCCCTTAGAAATGAAGAAGGCTCTAGCCTCCTCTTCACTGCGCTTGGCTGGCATTGGACAAGGTTAGTCCGGAGAGATTGTCATCCGAAAAATCAAACTGACCTCGCAGTAAAGAGAGGAAGCTGCTCCCGACTGGTTTAAGTATCCAGCAAATAGCAAAGAAACGCAGTTGGAACAGCCCACGCATCAGGCCCCGTAACGTCTAGCACGTTACGGGTGGTCAAAATTCCATCCCATTGTGAGGCATTTACCGTCGCCGCCTCCGTCTTCCACCCGGAACCTTGAGTGTATTTACCCTCGAGGGCAGCGTCTCCAAGGTACTGTGATACGAAGTCAATCTCCTTTCGAGTTTTGCTAGTGAAGTAATAAATGAATCCACCAGCTGAAGATTTATTGAAGTCACGAATAACTCTCCTACGCAACGCCATACCCACCATCATCTCAGTCAGGATAGTCAAATCTATGTCTTGTCGCTGCGAGTCCCTTAGATGAGGTAATCGCGCGACGAGAGGATCGACCGCATAAACTTTGCGCCTAGCTCCCGCCTGTGGTGTCCATCGCGCTGCTTGCTTTTTCTCACAGTCCCAAACCAAGAATGAATCAGTCAGATGTTCAAGGTGCCTGACAACCACCTCTCTACCAATTTGAAGTTCCGTAGCAATGTTGGCAGGGACGATCGGTACTGACATTCTTAACCAAATCTTTTCTTGTAATGAAGTGCTTGTATTCTCATCCAATCTAGTAGTTCTCAGAGCATCTTTTTGCACCACATCGAACATAGTATTTATGAAGTCGGGTGGTATTGGTATTCCGTTTTTTGCTGCAGCAACTACCGCTGGAAATCCACCATACAGAACATACGTTTCCCAATGCTTAACAAGTACGTTGGTCCACGGAATCAGATCCGTGAAGGCCTTCGCGGCCGCAGGTGTACGAAAATCCCCAACGGGTATTAGGGGCTTTGGAGGTTGCTGGCCATCTTCTATCAGTTCAACAAAACTTGCGAAGCCGATTGGTAGAAGTGTTCTTTCAACATCCAGTGCTTTGCCGCGGCGCCCCGCCAAGGTACCCGCTGCATCTGTGAGGGCCGCAGCATTGGATCCAGTTAACACAACGGTCGCCGCTCTAAATTCTGGGTTTTCATCTCTAAGATCTTTTATTACATGGTCCCATCCACCTTTTATCGCGGAAATCTCATCAATAAACCAGTACCTTCTTGCTCCTTCGGGCATTGTTGGGAGCGTGACATTCCAAATTAGTTCTCGTAACTCGTCGAGACTCCAACCATCTGTAGAAAGTCTCACAATGCAGTGCGCCGGAATGTTTTGTTCTAGAAGCTCTTTTATGGCTTGCTTTACTGCGACCGTTTTCCCAACCCGTCTAGGTCCTCTCAATATGTAAAGGCACCCGGGTGCAAGATTGGTCAACGCTCCTGAGTTGTATTGAATTTCGTGATCTTTAGCCTCTTGTAAATCTGGATCCGAGGCGTGCCAATTCGCGTCGCGCCACCACGGATTAGTTGCCGACAGGTTTTGCAGTTGAAGTCCAATTTTGGTTGCCATTAGAACTTATGTTACGGGGTGTATCGCATTAAACACGCAGGAATGTACCCCTATTGGGGGTAGTGGCACGCAGGAATGTACCCCTTTTGGGGATAGTGGCACGCAGGAATGTACCCCTTTTGGGGATAGTGGCACGCAGGAATGTACCCCTTTTGGGGGTAGTGGCACGCAGGAATGTACCCCTTTTGGGGGTAGTGGCACGCAGGAATGTACCCCTATTGGGGGTAGTGGCACGCAGGAATGTACCCCTATTGGGGGTAGTGGCACGGATATTTGTACCACCCTGGGGGTCCTGCGCACGGATATTTGTACCACCCTGGGGGTCCTGCGCACGGAGCTACCAACTGTCCCACGGGGAGTTAGTGACCAACTGGGTTCCCTAGATGTCTAGAAGCCAGCTCCTTAATCACGCAGTGGCACTAGTGGACCTACCCCCTCCCCTGTGATCACTCATGCCAGCCGCCAGACACGTGAGGGGATTTAGGCCCAATTCAGTACTGAACAAGTCCATCGAGGAAATCAGCTATTTCTTTGCACCGACTCTAAGAAGTGGGTGGGATTACTTACGTGAAAATCCTGGTGCCCTACTCGAAGATGCTCCGAATCCCGCTGATCGCTCTTGCGCAAGTGCATCTTGCCCAGACTTCTGGATCACTGGCTCAAAGACATGATTCACTACCCAAGTTATCTGACGGTGCTCGTACTTCATCAGAGCTTGGGCGAGATCTTTTGGAGTAAGGAAGCCGGCGAAAATCACAATTGCCACAACCGCAATCCTCAACATTCTGCTACGTGTATTGATCCCCACAACGTGGGAGAGGAAATCCTTATACAACGTCATTTAAGTTAGCTCCACTCAAAACCGATGAGCGCAGCAACCTTGCTCACTGTCGCCACCGCAACCGGGTATCGGTAGCCGAAGTTTTACAGGTGTAGCTCACACCTTTACTGCTAACTCCTGTGTCCCCTTCTGTTGCACAAAATGCGCCTGGACTTACAAAGCTCTTAGCAACCGCAGCTGTTGTAGGTGTCGCGCTTGTTCCTGCTGCTGTTCCTGCTGCTGAAGATGCTGTTCCTGCTGCTGAAGATGCTGATGCTGTTGCTGATGGTGCTGATGCTGTTGCTGATGGTGCTGATGCTGTTGCTGATGGTGCTGATGCTGTTGCTGATGGTGCTGCTGTTCCTGCTGGTGTTGCTCCTTCCGTCGTTGGAGCAGCGGCTGGAGTTGGTTCTGCTGTTGAGGTAGTTGTTGTGCTTTGTCCCAAGTAGTAAAAGATGTAAGCGGAGTACCAGTTCTTAGCAATAGCATCTTGGGCTGCTCTCAAACTCAACTTTCCAGAGCAAACAAGACTATTGAGTTTGTTCTCTATCTTGTCCTTTACCCTCGCTCCCGTTGCGCCCTCGTAAGGCTCAGGCCATAGGTTGAGCGGACTAGTTGGGCTACCGCCAATCTCCAAAGAGATTAGGTGATCTTCCTCAAAGTGGCCAAGAACCCTATCTCCATAAAAAGAGTACGCCCCTGCCAACTGACTCTTCTTGAGCTTGTCGGTGTATGCAGAACTTGGACGAACTGTCGCGGTCCAGCCTGATTTGCAGATCGTCTCTGAGATGTTTGACGGCGTGACAGCCGGGTTAGTTGCACCAGGAGTGACAGAGGTAAGAGGTAAAACAACATCTGCGCCGCTCGAAGCAGACACACCCGTTCCAAGCGCAATAACAAAGCAGAGCAATGAAACCCTGGACCTTGTCTTGCCAGCCTCTATCTCAATGATTCGCATTTTTTAAGAGTAGTGGTACCCAGCGACATTTTTAAGGAGCTACACCTACCTAGACCTCTAAGAAACCAATGCTCCTTATTCCCCCGCGCGAGCTTCTGCCTTAGGCTCTTAACAAGAGAAAGGCGGGTGGGATGGGAAAGAAGACCAAGCTGGTCAGTGATCCAGCGTTGGCTAAAGATCACGCCGCTGGGGCCCTGGTTATTCCAATCCAAACTCTCACCCACGAGCCGTTGGGCGCAATCCAATACAAATACGAAAAGACCTGGGCTTATGAAGCCAATCTTGCCTCTGCTTGTAATGCACAACTTGAGGAGCTTCATCAACAGATTCTCGAGATTCCCCCGGGTGAAAGTTCTATTCGCAGCATTTACGATCCAGAACTCCTGATGGAGATCTATGCGGTTGGAACCCGGATGGTGAGCCACGCTGTTAGATCCGTTCAGCACCTAGCTCAATCAATAGAAGCAGCCACGGGTAGCACTCTTACGCAAACAACAGCACTTGGCAGAATAAGAGAGGCCCTCGCCCTTGTCGGGATTGACGACCGCGCAGACACTCCCGATTACCAAGGTTTCAAGGAGATTATTGGCATCAGGGACGCCATTGAGCACCCGACCTTAGGTAGGGATTACCAGGCCGATCCAAGCAAATGGGATCAGGTTCCACTTGCTTGGATAATCTCTGACAGAAGCCTCAAAGCGTTCAAGAGGTACGACGCGTGGTTCTATGTATTGGCAACCGAGTGGCAAGCCTACGAGGTAGCGAATGCCAAGCCTAGGGACCTCCAAAATGTTCAGCGCGGGCTCAAATCAGCGCTATCAACCAAAAAGGCGCCGAGTAGAGGCCAGGGGCCAAGGCCAAATCGAAGGTAGCCAGTGTCAGCGCCAAGGAGCAGGATCTCCCTATGTTTAAGGTATTCGTAAGTTACTCAACGGCAGACATCAAGAACGTGGATGACCTCAAGAGTCAGATAAGCGATACAGGCGTGGATGTTTATGTTGCTGATCGCTCGGTCCAACCTGGCCAGAACCTGCCTGATGAGATAAAACAGGCGATCACCGATTGCGATGTCTTCATCTTGCTCTGGAGCCCTACTGCAAAGACTTCCGGGTGGGTGCCGCAGGAAATAGGTATTGCCCTGGGGCTTGGAAAGCAGATCATTCCATTGATGCTGGAGGAGGGTGAACCTCTCACTGGATTTATCACCGACATCAAGTACATCAAGGTTTACGAGGACAAGCACCTGGCATTTGAGAAAGCACGGGAGATGGTTCTAGATGGAGTTACTAAGAAGAGGAAAGAGGGGGAGAAGCAACAGCAAAACGAGGCGCTCTTCTTTATCGCCATTGGTGGAGTTCTACTCTGGGCCCTAACCCAAAGTTAAGTTGTGACGACAATCGATCTCTACCCATTCGTGAGCCTGACTAGTACTTTGATACCGAAAGCAACTTCGCCCGATGCGCATTTAATAAGTTGGAGGTTAATGTGAAAGCACCTGCAGGTTGGTATCCGGACCCAAATCAACCACTACCTGAAAGGTACTGGGACGGGGAGTATTGGACTAGCAGAGTACAGACCTCTCGTAATTACGGGGGTGAGGTCTTAGTCCCGGAGAGCAGGGACGACATTAGGCATCGAGGTTGGAGGGAACCTTGGTCTGTCTACTCATCACACGAGCCCGATACTGAAGCCTTTGTGACCTCGTTTGGTGTTGGGATAGTTCTCTACTTCATTCTCATAGCCACTGACCTGCCATCCTCGGCAACTAGTTTTCAGAGTTGGAATTTTGGCTTCCTGCTTATTGGCTACATCCTAAACACTGGCCTGACGATGTACAGATTCAATAACTACCCGCTTGATAAACCAAAGTCGATACTTTACAAAGTACGTATCGGTGCTTTAGCTGTTGGAGTGATTCTCCTACTTCACTACCTTTTCCACCTAGCAAGCTAGTTGGAGAGCTTCTTATCTAAGTAAATCAGTATTGACTTAGTAGTGTTAATAACCAACAACGCTTCTGGCTCACCCACCATCTTCTCGTTTGCGTGAGCCGCACTCGCACTATTGCGAATGGGGTTCAGGGAACTTGCAATAGTTCCAAGTGAGTTCAAGATCGTTGTCACATCTTCAGACCTTGCGCCTAGGTCTTTAAGTTTTGAGTGGCTCTTCCTTAGAGCTTTAAGAAGTATCCCAATAGTCGGGTCTTTTCCGGTCTCAATCTCTGCCGAGATGCACGCTGCTTTTAGATAACCGTGCAGCGCGGTGTGAATGCGATCAACAGCTCTACTAGGGCCTTCGGTGTTTAGCAAAGTTTGAGCATCTTGAAGCGCCGCTCGCACCACCTCACTTTTAAGCTGCAGATTGCCCTCATCGATTAACTCAATCTGCTCAAGTCGAGCAATGAGTTCAACTATTCGCTTGGAGTTGGTTTTTCGCAACTCCGTATTTTCAGTTGGGGGAAACCTCTTCAACACTCCGCGCAGTATTTTGGCCTGGTCTAGCGGGGTGCTCTGTTTGATCGCTTGAATGAAGCGCTCCCTGGAGGTCCCCTCAAAATCCAGAGTGTTGATCTCGAGACCGCCGATTTGCACGGAGTAAGGGTCTCACGGGGTTGACCTAACGGAAAGTGAAAATCAGAGTCAACCCAACACATTAAAATTTCCTGGCTTTTGGGAGCCCTCTACCAATAAATCTTGGTGTTAGGCAACCCATCAACTCTTAGAGGAGTTGTTTCGCGGTACAACTCAGCGAGCACTGCATCGGCTGCTTCAAAGATGGTCGCCCCGAATTTCACGCTAAAAGACTTGAACTCAGTTTTTCGTTTTCTCAGCCACCCATTCCACAGGTCCTGTTCTGCATTTGTTAGAGACTTGCCATTATGTGTGATAACTAGCAGGTTAACGTCTACGGGATCGAGTCGAGTTCCCGATCTCACAAATATGCGCACTTGTTCAATTTTCTCAAAATGTCCCGGTTGAGTGGCCTTATTCTGTTTGATCATTTCGGAGAGCGTGGCAGGTAAAACGCTCGAGAGTGTCTCGCTGTTGGCGGGTCGTCGAAATTTGAGCGCAAACGCCTCCGCAAACTCTAAAAGTTGCTGCTCTGAGTTTTTGACCGGAAGACGACTAACTTCGCTTGAGATCAGCAGCGCCTTTGATACTGGGAAAGCGAACCTGAAATCCGCAAACCACTCGGTTCCTTGAGAGTGGGATTCAGGCACGTTAATCGGGAAAAGATAGCCAACATTTTTTGACTTTGCCTGCGCAGGGGTGACCTTCTCACCTAACTCTTCTTTGGGGATAAGGGGCGCAACTAAAATATAGGGGTGGCGTTCCCCTGCTCCAGCTCCGGAGATGTCACAGGTCTGGCTGCAAATAATCGAAAGAGGGGTCTTGACTGGTTTCCGGTGAAGTGAAATCTTTCTCGACTTGTTCCTTGACCCAGTGATCGGGTCCTCACCGGGGGGTTCTACCCACGTTAGTGGGATGTCGACAAGAATGTCTCCTTGAATCCAATGATCAAGTTCGTCTTTGTACTGTTGCACTCGAGACTCACGGCTATGGAAGTCAGACCACTTTCCCCCTTCTCGGTTGGTTGAAAATAGTCCCCTTAGTCTTTCCCACACCGGACGCCTACTTAGATCGCGGCTTTAATAGGAGGCTAATCATCTTGAGCGGCTCACTATTCATTGAAAATCGAATCATCAGAGAAAACGTAGGCCTTCGAAGTTCGTGATTGCCGGATGCGGCACATCAACTCATATTTAACCAGTCCTTGGAGGTCACCCCTCACAAAGATTTCCTTCGCCTTCTCCGACGATTGAAACCACGCCGTTAAGTTTGGATTTACGTCTTGCATAAGTTGAAGGGTGTTTGCGATTTGCCAGATCTGGCCTTGGCTCGACGCTCTAGGCACTCTGGAATCGCTCGACCATCCGTGATACGTCCTCGGGGCTACCCCCGCCGCAACTAGAACTTCCTCCAAAGTACACCTCAATATTGACCGAATGTACTCGACTGCCTCTACGGCCGTCCTTGGGTATGAGTCGTCCAAAACGGCCTCTGTCCAAAGAATGCCCCAGTCTGAGTACTCAACTGACTGTTCAACATCGGTTGCTTCCGTCGCAAGTGCTATTAACGCGTTAGCCACGACGGGGTCCATGTTGTTTACGGATACATTGGTTTGCACCCTAGAAGGCCGGTACCTGGTTATTGGGTTGGTTGCAGTACGTCCATAATCTAAAGCCAAGCTCATTCGATTTCCCCATCCTTCCCGATGTTCGATCCATTTTTGAGGCCACCTAAAAATTCGTTAGTTAGCGTCTCTGCAAATAGTCCGTAGGCGGTGCGATTTAGCTTTCTGGTTAGATCAGAAATATTCTTGGATTCAAAGGTAGTCGCTCTCTCGTCAAAGACATCAATATCCACCAAGCAACTGAAGGCATTGGCCATCTCTGAATCTTGGAAAATTACGCTATTTACTACCGCTCCCACCGTAGGCTCCAAGCGGAGTTGCATTTGTTGTCTCGCGCCTTGGAGGAATGATCCAAGAACACCTGCAGTAGGCCCAGAGAAGTTTGAGCTCAGAACTGAGGACCAAAATTCAGGCCTTTTAGCCTCGGGGTCAGTCAAGCGATTTATGTACCGGAGACCAAGTCTCTGGATTATGGTCGCATTGGTGGTGCTGGCATACGCCCCCAGTGCCAGAGAGAATATGCCAGCCAAGCTCTCTTGGAAGTGCAGATAATTGAGCACCTGAACATTTACGGCCAAGGGCGCTAAGGTAACGGTCACCGATCGATCCTCGTTGCTTAATTGCCAGACTTTTGACACCTCTTGCGAGTGCTCGACGCCCCCACCCTCAGTTATGTTAAGGGTGACAAAACGTTGCTCATTTTGTTCTAAAAATGGGAAAAGGTCTTTTCCCAATAGCTCTCTGATTTGGTTGGCCTGCTGGTCATTTACGCCAGGCTCATCGCGCAGAAAGCGCACCTCCGCATTAGCTGAAACTATCTTGTTGCCGTCTAGCTGTACTCGGCCCGTGGTAGGTAGTGGGCCATACGGAATATCAAAAAAATCGCCTGGCTGAACAGCCATATATCCGCCTCCCTAGTGGCACAAAAGTAGCACTTTTCGTACAGTGCGAGTAGTACCGCCAAAAGCAACTAGGTAAAAGTTGCCCCTTCGGCCTAAGTTCTCGTGAAGCTCTAAGCAAGGAGCTGTCGCATTACGTCATCGCAACTAAGTCTCCCTGGCGTCACCGCAAGCATAGTCGGGACTACCGACCCCCGATGTTCGAGTTCCCACTGGCACAGATTTCAAGAACGTGCTGGGTGGCCCTGGCGCCAAAAGATTCAAGACGAGCCCCGACAAAGTCCCGTCCCACCCCTGTGGGCCAGTAAGTCCTCTACTAGTAGCCCAATAACTGCTTTCGCTCCGCCGTTAGGTTTTGGTCAATCCTCTCCAATGTGCTCTGCACACCTCTTAGTTCTTGGATCATAAACGCCCTACTGGCAAAGGTGGCCATATGAAGAGCCCGCTCTCGGAAGTAATAATGAGCCAAATCGTTTCTCGCCTTCACAGCCCACTGCAGTTCCTGTTTTAGCTCACCATTAAGAATGACGTGCTGTTGGATCCGTTGAACAAGTTGCCCCAAGGTTAGTTTTACATTTTCTGCGTAGTGGTGATCCCAGCTTTGTTGAGTTGGGTTCTTCTTGGACTTGTTTTGTACCAAAGTCAGAAAGTTAATAAGTCCCGTCTCCAAGACGTTTGCGGTAGAAACCGCTGCTCCGTAGTGAGCCAGTACTTCACGAACCTGATAGTCAGAGTCGGGCATACCAAAATCGCGCGGCAGATCCTCTCCTGTTAAAGGAGAGTCACTCTCTCCACTCCACCCACATTTAGAGCAGGCCCAATGGGGACCCTCAATACTTGCGTTGATTGCTAATGGTCCAGCACAACGTTCACACGCCACAAAGAGTTCTTCATTATCAAATATCAAAGTGGTCACTCGGTCTCTTGCAGATGGTCAATCCACTCCGAACACGATCCAGAGCACTTGCTGACTGTAAAATCTGGATCCGGGACATCCCGTTATCGGTTGCCCTTAGCGCGATTGTGAGTGATGCATAACATCTCACAATTAGCCAAGTCACTCTGTCCACCTTTAGACCAGGCGGCCACGTGATCAGCCTCCATCTCATTTAGCCTATAGACACGGTCCTTGTTAGCGTTATTGCTACGTTCGCACGTCGGGCAATTCGAGACGCCCTTGGCTGTGGCGACTTGCGTCTGAAGTGTGTAGGCAGCCAACTTAGTTTTGTCATCGAAGAGTCGTACCGCTAGTAATTCTGTCTTGGACTTACCGCTTAACAAGTACTCAAAGGCACCCTTGTGGTTAGTGACCGCAGGGTCGAGAAGGAGTTGACCTACCTCTTCCGCTAGGAGCGTTTGGTCATAGGCCGTCACGTGATATTCCTCGTAAAGTCTGCCCCACTCAAGTCCGCGCATCTCCTTATGCGGTGTTCCGGGAAATACGCTACTGATCCAGTCAATGACAGATGTAAAGTAGTTTTTGAGTTCAACGATGTTGGTGTCCTTGCGATGATGAGCCAAATAGGCATCAATATGCATACCCTGAGCCGAAGCCACCCACTCGAGTGCAGCCTCGAGGATCTCTTGGCGCTTTGGATCTCCCTTTATGTAAGCTGACCATTTTTGCATGTTTGCATTGTTGGAGTTAGAGAATTCGGCTTTAGCCTTGGTCACAAAAGGTCCTGAGTAAATGGCGTTCAATAGCTCCTGCGGGCTCAACGCAATACCGGAAATATTGATAGTGCGAAACCAGTCTTTAATCTCGGTCTCGGTGCCTTCGCACTCGTAAACCAACAACTCGCTCGTCAAGAGTTTGTCTTGGGTTTCCTTGGGCAGTGAAGAAAATGTCTGCTCTTTGCCGTTGAGTTTGATGGCAAATTTTCCAGTGACGAATCGTCCAACGCTAGTGATCCGCTGTTGTCCATCTAATACTTCGAGAACTTCGCCGTTCACGTTAAAATAGATGAGCCCCAGCGGGTAGTCCTTGAGCAAAGAGTCGATAACTGCGACATCTTTTTTCCCATCATTGTAGATATAGTGGCGCTGGTACTCGGGTTGAATCACAAGCTTTCCTGATAACCCGAAAAGTCCCCGACCCTCGAGCTCGTTATACACAAATCCTTCAAGAATCTTACCTACCGCGTAATGTTGAAGTTCTGTTTTCACTTAACGCCTCTTTTTCGTATAAGAATCCGTTTATAGGCGGAAGTGTAATAAGCAGGGGGAATCTTGGGGTCTTCACTCTTAATCTCGTAGTATGGAGCATCTTTCGGCGGATTTGGGATCGCAAACGCGGGGCCACTATTTAGAGCTCCGACAACTTTTCTCGAGCCGTCTGGACTTACTAGTGTCTGTGACGGATAAGTCTTGGTGGATACATCTGACCAGGTCTGCGTCAAGCTGACTATCTCAAATTGCTCGGGGTTGTATTTATCGAGAAACGAAATAGGAACACCCATAACTCCGTCGTAATCGCTCGGAATAGCGTCAGTGAACGGCACATCTATTGCATCGAAATTGTCATACTTTTGGTAACCCACTAGTTTGATGTAGTTATGTCGACTGTAAATTCTGTTATCGGCCATCGTCATTAGTTGGAGATGTTCGTGTCTGCGGCCATGCTCCAGGTTGGTAAACCAGCAAGAGTTTCCCAAACGGGTGTAGTCGTACTCGTCGTCAGATGGATAACCAAGTCTCGCCGCTTTGGCGCTATCCGCTTTCTTGAGTGGCGTTCCCTTTGGAACTCCGAAAACCATATCTGTGTTGTTCGCTGTGGCTCCTTTCCAAAGTTTATTTGCCTTAATGAGAGCAAAGAGGTCTTTGGTAGTCACCGCGTTACTACTTCCCACAATCGAAAACTTAACTTCACCCTTAACAAGCCATCCAACAAATTCGCGAAACAGGCTAAACGGCGGATTCGTAATCACTATGTCAGCCTCTTCACGTAAGGCGGTGACTTCGGCGCTGCGGAAATCTCCGTCACCCTCCAAGTACTCCCACCGGAGGTCGTCAATATTGATTACCCCATCCCCGTTCACGTCTTTCCGCTCCAGGACAAATTTCTTCCCGTTGGTTCGGGTTTTGGTTGCATCAAAGAGCGGGTCATCTGCCTCAAAAAGTGTTGGCTGGTAGGGAATACTGGCGGGCTTACTATCCGGTGCGTATGAAGTAGAGATCAGTTTCTTGAGCCCATAGTCGGAAAAGTGAAGCGCGAAGAGTTTCGCGAAATTACTCCACTCAGGATCATCACAAGGAAGCAGAACAACCTTGTCGCGAAACATATCTGGGTCGTACTCTAAATAGGCATTAATCTCCCGTTCGATGTCCGCCCACTGGGTGTAGAACTCATCATTTTTGGCAGCTCTCGCGGCAGACATGTTGGAGTTGTTGTACTCCCCCGTAAAGCTGTCTGCCACGTCAATCGTGACCGCCGCAGGTCTACTTTCTTGAGATGTCAGCAAATCGGCATTTACCGGTTTACTCTTACTGCCCGCCGACCTTTTGGCCATACAACCCCCTGTGCGTTTTTCGCGATGAGTCCTATCAAATGTCTTGACTACTTACTGGCATGCTTTAAATATTACGAACCGGACCGCAAAAGCACGGTAGCACCCACCCCCCCCCACAGATCCGACCTTCGTTTCACTTCGAGTCAACCACTGTTAGTTCCAACCCCAGCACCGAGCAGATCCGACCAAGGGTTCGAGTATCAGGCCAGACCACACCCATCAAGACATCTGAGACCGTCTGCCTGCGGACCGTGGCCAAGGCCCCGATCATCGAGTTCGAGTAGCCCCGCTCACCTTGCTTGGCCCTGAGCTGACGGGTGACGTTCCAGAGCGAGGCAGCGGCATCGGCCAACGCCTTGTCCTTTTCATCAAATACAGCCCTCGGATCTAGCCAACTGCTTCCTTCTTTTAGCAATGACGCCGGTCCTACTGCGCTCTCACTGATTGCCATTGGTAAAGGGTGCTCCTCTCATCGATTGAAAACTACTCGCCACACCTAGAAAGTCGCCTGTTTATCCGCCCACTCTGTCTGCCATAGCGCCCCCCGATTTCCAGGGTCCGGGCATAGTCCAAATCGTCAATCAGTGGCCCAACTAGGGATATGTGCGCTTGAGCGAACAAAAAGATTGACATAGGAGACTAAATGGAGTACACAAAGGGCAGTAATCGAACAGATGTTCGGATAGAGGCGGCGGCCTTATGGGAGAGCAGCGTGGGGGCACCAGTGAGAAGCAACAGAGCCACAACGGCCAAGCGCCACAAGAAGCGCGCCACCGCCACCGCTAAAGTGCTTCCCCTTCACCCGGAAGCGGCAACCGAAAACCCTGTAGCCGCCTCCATCAATAACTGGACTCCTGGCAGCCGCCTTCCAGAGATCGCCCTAGTCTGGGAGCAGATCGCCCCGATCGTTCGAGCCCACGTATTAGGTACTGGGGTGGCCGGCATCGACCCAGCACGCAAATACTTAATCGCCCTGGCCCGTCACACCACCGCCAGACTCAATGCCGGCCACAGAATCGATAACGCCGAGGAGCTCCTTGGTGATGAGGCGCTGATCGCAACTTTTGGAACAAAGCTCCCTACAACTCAGATGAAATCATCAAAGGCCTTGGAGCTTGGACAGCTGCGCCGGTTAAGAGCGCGGCTTCTTCCCGAGCTTTACGGGAAGCCTGCCGATCTAGTTGTTAGTCGGAAAGGATTTGTTCCGGGGTATACCCCCTCCGAAATCTCGCAGCTTCTCGCCTATGCAAGACAGCGGAGCAATCCAGTTGCGAAACATCTTCACGCAGCGCTACTGCTATCACTTGGAGCAGGGTTAACCGCATTCGAGTTATCCCTCGCTCGCGGCAGTGATTTAGTCGCAACACCTTGGGGATTGTTTATCGACACCCAAGGCCTCTCATTTGGTGGCAATCGAGGACCGCGGCAAGTTCCAATCCTGGCAGAGTATGAAGATGAGTTAAGTGAGATAGCTAAAGAGATCGGAGATGATCTACTCCTAGGAGTAGATGGCAGTGGTAAACCACAAGAACCAAGTGCAATCCAAGCAAGGAGGCGAGATCTTCCGCGCTTTAAGGCAAATCGCGCCCGTAGCAACTGGACTAGATCTCTCTTGGAAAACGATGCAACTTTTATCTGCCTACGCCAAGCTGGTGTCGCAGTAGCTAACGAGGGCTACCTCAGTGAGTTAAGTGTGGGGCTGAGCGTAGATTTCCAGCGCTACATCACCATCGTTAGAGGTGGCAGGAGCGCATTTGATCAAAGCAAACATCCCCACCTAATGCAGTACGCGAAAGGCCAGTAAGAATGGCCGCTATCACCGCCTACCCCATCAATCCCACTCACAAGTTATTAGCTCCAGTTAGAGAGCCAAAGCTTCGAGTTATCACACCTAGCGCCGGAGTTGCCAAACCAAGCAGCGCGCAACTTACTAAAGCATCTGCAGTCATTGCGCAGACCGGCTGGCTTGAAATGTTAGAGCCACTGATGCCTCACGCGCTGCGCAGCGCTAGGGGTAAGCATCTAGGCGGTCGCAAGCCAGAGATGACTCTCAAGGCTCTGCTAACCGGTTGCCTACTCCTTGCGATTATGGAGCGCCCTATTCTGGTTAAAGATGTTTGGCGCTTGCTGGCCTTTGGAATCGACGCCGGATCGCGCAAACGTCTAGGGCTAAATCCTAAGCGGAAGATAACCGAGCGAATGGTCTCGCGCGCCTTTGGATTAGTAGCGGCAACCATCAACTCAAGTATCCACGCCGAATCCAACGCCCCACTCTTTGATCCAACTAATGTGAAAGTTCTACTGGGTTTAGATGAAGAAGAGGAGCTGACTGAAGAAGACCACCAGAAGTTTATTGATCAGGTATTAGGAGAGAACGAAGTTCGCCTTGATAACTTCATTCGGGGAGGATTAAGCGCCACTCACCCAACTGCTTCGGGACACGAAGGTGATTACGCACTCGATGGCTCCTACATCTCCTCCTGGGAAGCTCCAAACCGCTCCAGAAGACGCACCACCTACAAAGATAAGAACGGAGAGTACCAAAAGCGCACAGTAAATCCAGAGGAGATGAGCGACCCTGATGCGACCTGGTGGTCAAAGAAGAATGCAGGGCCGATCGCCAAGCGAGGACGATTAGCCGGCAGGGCTGACTCCGGACTGGGCTACCTCATTACCGCAGTTACCTGGGTAGAGAAGGACTGTGGTCCAAACACGCGCGGCGCAGACATTCCATACTTGATTGATCATTTATCGGTGAAGACCGCTAACACCAGCGGCCATCTTGAGGGAGCTAGGGTTATTGAGTCGATGATCTCTCACCACGAGGCAGAAGATGCCGCAGCTAAGAAGTGCGACCGTGTGCGCGGTGACATTCTCGCTGATCGCGAGTACTCAAATGCAGTCACCTGGTTAAAGGCAATGCACACCGTCGGATTGACTCCGCACTTTATGCTCCATCGAGACCAGAGCGGGCACACCAGAACTCTTGCCTCCGGGCCCATCATTGTTGATGGAATCCCTTACTCACCTGGAATGCCAGAGTTTTTGCGCGTCTCACTAGGTCCAATGATTTTTGCAACTAGAGATGATCGCGCGGTGCTTGCAGCACATAACCTACAAAGAGCGCCCTACCGGATCCGTGCCTATGGAAACTCTCGCCAGAACGACGGCTCACTCAAGTTCTACTGCCCAGCATCAAACTTAGCCAAAGCTTCGATTAACTGTGCTAACAAGCCAAGTAGTAAAAGAGGAAGCACCGCTCGTATTCAGATCGGTACCGCGATGCCGGTGATTGTGAACTCACCGATGCCCTCCATCTGTGCCCAATCATCTGTCACCGTTCCCTTTGATGACGTCCCTTATTGGCAGCCTTACATTCCAGGAACACCAGAACATCAGTGGAGTGTTAATCGTCGCAATCTGGTGGAATCATCCTTTTCTAAGATCAAAGATGAGGCGACTCAGAGCTTACGTCGTGGAACCTTCAGAGTTATGGGAAGAGCCAAGGTCTCAATGGTGGTGCTCTTCAACGCAATGGCCGCCAACTTAGTAGAAGTCGAACGTTGGATGCTTCGCAAAGCTGGGGTGCTCTCACTCGATGCTGCACGCGAGAAGATAACTCGAACCCCACGTCGTCACACCCGCGCCAGGATCATCGCTAAAAATAAGCGTGAGGAGGCCGCGAGGGCTCGTGCCGCTAAGGTGCTGCTGGAAGAGCTTGGCGCTGTTGTTGATCTCAGTACCGGTGAGATTTTAGAGAGCTCATCTCCACCCACACCTTTACCTTGATCTTGAAGTTGTAGAGAAGAAGCAGAAGAACCACAAGAAGAAGCAGAACGATTGAGGCTGCCAGAAAGGGCGGCCATTTTTGTTTTGTGGCGCCGCCGCCGAGCCAAAGTGCAAACTAACCACTCTCAAATCGCCATCAAATAGAAAAATGCCCACCAGGAAGCTCTAAAAGCACTCCTTGATAAGCATTTGTGGTGATGTCTATAACCCAAAGGTTATGACATCTTGGTGGGCCTGGGAGGACTTGAACCTCCGACCTCTTCCTTATCAGGGAAGCGCTCTAACCAAGCTGAGCTACAGGCCCATTATCTGGGGTCTTGCGAG
>Ga0214178_1000196_pt1 | contig 19384 bp, 5 predicted proteins | sample TroBogEpilimnion_28_FD_153016 | JGI IMG/M metagenome (GOLD analysis project Ga0214178, IMG submission 153016) | Freshwater microbial communities from Trout Bog Lake, WI - 17SEP2007 epilimnion | ecosystem: Environmental > Aquatic > Freshwater > Lake > Epilimnion/Euphotic zone | place: Trout Bog... | reverse complement strand
CTCCTAGTGAACACCCACCCAACTTCTTGAGAGATATAATTAGATTTTGAAGGAGAAGAATTCAAATATGTTATGGACGACTATCGCTATGATACAAATCATAGGCGTATTTCTCCTATCTTACTTTCTTCTTAACGCATACCTTGCTCTCTGGTTTTTGTATTTTGAGCTCTTTGATCACTACCGTACTAATTCACGCAGATTAGCACTGTTATCAAAAGCAATCAAATCAGAAGCCGACGCAATTGCAATCAAAAAGAAATAAGAATGGCCATCAACATAATTGATTCTTTGACATCAATTCTCATAAATCTATTATACACTCTCTTGACAACTACCTTAGCATCCTTTTTCTTGCAAAAACTGATAACTTTTTTGACCCTCCCTTGCTTATACAAGACTAGAACAACCATTAGAGAATACGAAAAAAGAATACGCCCCTCACGGCTAGACATTGTTAAAATTTCACCGTTCACTCTTTCTTACAAAAATCCAAAACTAGAAAATTAAAATCTGTAACGTTTCATGTTTTGTAAAATGACAATTGACATTGTAAACAAAATAAATGACATCTGAAAAATGAACATTTTTTTCTTATTTTTCTTTTTTGAGAGGGGTACTAAAGATATTATAACAAATTTCATCGCCTTCTTGAAGATAGCAGATATACTCTTGTAAAAATGAAACTATCCTTAAAAACACAACGGATTTTTAGCACACTGACTAAGAGCCAATAAGGAACAAACTTCGGTGGCCCATTAATATCTAGCTGAAATCTCTCCGTTTATCTGAGCGACAAATAGGTGTACATGTTTGAGACTCATCTTTTGTTGCTTATGAAGCTTAAAGAGGGTGTAGCTGGGCAAGGACTCAAAAGTTTGGCTGGATTGCCGTACAATGTGACGTCGAGATATCGCAAGATAACAGGCTTTTTAAAGCTGGTTCACTTGTACATAGCGCAATCATCGAGATACGTAAAGTAACAAGCTAAAACTATTGAGAAATTGTCTAAAAAGGTTACATAATTTTTGAGTTTCTAAAAGGGTAAATTGAGAGATGGACGAAAGATTTAATGTTTGACTCAAAGTTAATCTGCAAAATCCCAAAATGTCAAAATAAGGATAATGAAATTGCACAAGAAAACGTCGGGTTATTTTGGATAAGTCGAGCGATTGAAACAAAATTTGTTGTATATTTCCCTGACCCCAAAACAAAAAGAGAAACTAAGATCAAAAACGAGTTCAGAAACAGAAAATGTCATTTTGAGTGGAAAACTCAATTGTGAATTGTACAAACAAACGGAAAATTAGGAGAATCTTTTTCAAAAGTACGAGGATGATAAAGTAGAAAAAGTGAACATGAAAACTGCAAATTTCTAGACAAACTTTACAAAACTTTCTTGGTGACCTAGATACAGCCTTAAACAACCTGTATTAGGAACACGCAAATAAGTAAAACGTAAAAACTATTGTTAGGATCTTTGTGAGTAAAAACTAGACTAGCCGCAAGAAACAGGAGAAACCTTTTCTGTACCCTTCCCAACCATTCCTTCCCCAATTTGAATTATTTCCGAAAGAAAAGACGAGTACTGACCAAATAGACCAGGAGCAGTGTTTACAAATAACCACTCCTTCTCTATTTTTGGCGCCGAAAAGCTTTTTTGATACAGACGCAAAAACTGGTCAAGAACTTTTCTGCGAGTACTCGAATAAGTAAGTCGGAAAAATTCAAGGAAAACTGAAGAAAGAAGATCATTTCAACTCTACATTTAGAAGAGAGAAGACAGAAGAAAAGAAGAAGATGTGCGTTATTAACTGTTACGATTGTCCAGAATGCCCAGGACTTCGAAAGTTACCCACAAAAGAAAGTTACTTTCTAAGAAGTGACACTACAAACTTGAAGCCTGTCTCTGTTTGGAGCCGTGAAGCTATTAGAAGATGGGATGCTAATCTCCTAATGGACAGACTGCTTAAAAACAAGACACAGCCCAAGTTTGTAGGAAAAATCACCTGCAGCCTTTCCAGTTGCAGACGTCGAAGATATGATCCAGCATTAGGACTATCTAAAGAAAAGGGAGCTTGCTCAACAAAATGCGAAAATGGGCTCTGTTTTGTTCTTATCAGAACAGCAGAAACCTTTTGCGCAAAGCATCACCCTGATCTTGAGACGTACAAAAAGACCCCGGTTATCTTCAGTAAGAACATTGTGACTACTGAAGATTTCCTTGATTTTATTGTAAATGATGACTAAATTGTGAATTCTTTCTTTGCCATGTTTTTATCTGAGTCTATTATTTCGATGTAAGACAAAGATAAATGTTTCCTTGTAAAACCAAAAATAAAAAGTATCCTGTATCTCACTTTTTCTTTTTATTCATGTTCATAATCATAATCAGCGATTTCGAGATAAGGCTTTACAATTTTGTATTCATTCCATGATGGAATACTAGAGAACAATTTTGTATTTAAAGACATATCTTGAAGTCCTGGTTCGCATTTGTGAACAAGAGGAAATTCCTTTGGAAGACTGTAACCACACATTAGAGTACCTTTACTAGAGAATACTTTAATTAGGTTTTCGTCTTTATTGTAAGGATGTGTGATATAGATAAATGAAGCCATACATTTGTTGAAGTAATCTAGGACAATACTTTCACTATCTTCAGAAAAAGCTCGATATCCAAGGGGTAATTCAGGTCTTTGAGTCATCCTTTGCCTACCCTTGATACGAGGATCTCCCGTTTCTCTTAGACGGCGGAACTCGTTCATAGTGGGCATTCTTTCAAAAAGATTAGGATCCAGCTCAAAGATTTGATTATCAATTTTGCATCGAGCTAAGTAGAAATAGATAGACGTAGGAAAAATAGGGACATCCAGCACTCTTTTCCTATAGCATAGCAGCACTCCATTTGGCCTGAATGCAATGTATTCTTTTTCATCTCCTTCACTTTTCCATTTTTCATTAAAAGAAAAAGAACCGAAATATTCACTGCACTTTTGAACATCAATATGACGCTCTTCTATCGTCTTTTGAGCAACATTTGTTTTTTGAGCAACTGAAAAGAAATGTAAAAGAAAAAGCAAGTTAAGAGACCGCAATTGAAAATTCAAAGATTTTTAGCAGATGCATTTTATTCATGGCCAGTGTAGTCATAGTTATCAAAGTCACCAGTTAGGAAATTTTTGAAGAAACTAGCATATTCTTTCCAAGTAGGCATACGGTTAAATAAGTTAGCATCTAGATCATTTCCCCCTTCTGTAGCAGAACAAGCATGTAGAATAGGCACTTCTACCTTAACTACTCTGACACAGTATTCCAAAGAACCTTCTTTGAAGATATGGTAACCTTTTGGATGCAATTTCAAGAACGTTTCGGACATTAAAAGGCAATCCTTAACAGATTGAGAGAGGCTTTCAAAAGTCTCATCTGAATGTTTCACTTTTAAATCAGTCCAACCCCTTAGAATTGCAGTCCAAGAAGGTAACTCTCTCTTTTCTGAATGGTACATTGACTGGTACTTAGACTCATCTTTGACAGAATCATTACACCACTTATTCGTATCGCATGATAACCATAGCAAAGGTAGAAACTTCTTGTTATAGCAAATCAGTAATCCATTTGGCCTATAGGCAAGAAATTCGTCTTCTTCATTTTGACTGCGATCAGATTCTTCAAAGCCGAAAGTAGTGATAAAACTTGAGCAACCATAGGCTGCCTCACGGTAGCGGCCTAAGTCAGGTTTTTTCATCAAGGTAGCCTCTATAAAAAGAAGCAGAGGTTTTACACTGTGATCTGTTTTGAAGAATCTGTGATAGTTTAGCATTAACTTCAATTAAGTTTGAAAAAGCTTACTTGAAGATGAGGTTAGCAAGAAAATGCTGAAGACGAGAATGACGATTCCCATTTTTGGCGGATTCTTTTTAGATGTTTTGATGGCAGATATTTTTGAGCGACTATGAGTGTTTTAGGTTTTGATTCGATTAAAATATCGATTAAAAGTAGGATCAATGATAGAAACGTTTGGAGAGGTGATTAATCAGTCATAAAACTTTTCTTTCCTTCTTTTTGACCATTTTGTACGTTTTCTCTATTTTTCGTCCTTCTGAAAATGGAAAAACTATCAAAAACGTCAAAATTCAAGAAAAAGGGAAACGAACTCTAGAAACGGGTTTTCTGGAACGTTCCTTTTTCTTGATACTCTTTTTAGACCCCTCTAGACTAGACAACCGGCGGATAGCAACAACAAATAACAACAGTAACCAAAGACAACAACACAAACAGACACAGACACAAACACAGACACAAACACAGATAGACACACAAACACACTAGCTTAGATATAGAAAGTAGACTCTAGTAGTAAATTAGTAGTTACGGAACACTATTAGTTAGCTAGCTGGGTTACTTTTTATAAAAACTATTTTTAGATTAGTAAGGGGATTAGTATTAGTAGGATACATTTCTCTTTTCTAAAAACATAGTTTTCCCCGATACTATTTTTCATAAAAGTTTTCCTTTGGCTCGAGGAAAGGTTTTTTGGAACATAGCATCACCCCGACAAAACCCTAGGTAATCTCTTAATTTGTTGAAGTTGAAATTGAAAAGTTCAAACGACAATCTAAAAAGGTGGGATCGAAAACTCAAAGCGAGATTTTTCGGTTCTTCAGAGGAAAAGATATCGAAGAAGTTTTCATTTTGACCAAAACGAATTATGAGATTCTGTACGTACAAAAGACTGACAAAAACGACTGACAAAACTGACAAATGACAAAGACGCCCTCTAACGAGGAAACCCCGAAACATCTGGTTTTGTACTAAATTCTAACGCGCGCTAAAAACTATATTATATGATCAATTTGTATTAATTTACATTTTTATCTATAATATGGGGAGTTTAGAACAAACCAACCAGAAGTTTCAAAACGACAACTGACATGACGACAAATTAAACCAACCAACTAAGAGATACCATTGCATTGAATAAGGATGACACATTTTGATGACATTTTTGACAAAGCAAACTGAACTCATGACTGGCCCCGCCTTTGCGTTTTCTGTTTTTCCAACGAAGAATTGAAAATTTAAAGGTGACAAAATTAGGAATGGAAATTGTACTAATCGCTAAAAAGTGAGGGGGTAGGGTTATCTTTGCCCATCCGAACTCTGACGGTTGCGTATAAAAACAAAAACCTAAGAGTGTTTGAGCGAAGTTAATTTTTACTCTTCTCACCGTTAACACCGAACAAAGGTAAAAACATTTTTTGCGATTATTACATTTTTTACACTTAGACTTAAGGAAAAGAAAAACTTAGTCATTTTTCAAACGATGAAGACATTTTAGATCTCATCTTCATGGAAGAGAAAAGACTTAGAATTTCTTTTAGGAGCTTTTACAAAGTGCGTTACTCTGAAAAACTTAGAACTTTTTTGGGAACAAAGTAGTGTGGAAATACTTTAAGGAATTTGACCCCAGCGGTTATTACCCTTTAGTATTTGCTCATGAAAACTTTTTTAAGCTCTAACCTGAAGGATAAGGCATTATTTGTTTTTCGGATTCCTTGAAAAATTTTAGAAATAACTTTTGTAACGCTATGCCCATACATGTTGAGGATGGTGAGCATTTTCTACACAAAGTTTCTTGATCATAATAACGACATTTGTCTTTTGTTTCTATCATTACTAAATATTCTGGATTGATTTAAATGAGTATTAAGTGATGTGCTGATGTAACAACCAGGACAATGCACTACCAAACACTTTTTGCTTATGAAAGTCAGGAAAGATAATTGAATAATGATTGGAAGGAGAGATCTATGTTGGGTTATTTTCAAATAGATAGTTGTGAAGAAATTGTATTGCACTCTTCAAACACTAAAGGCATGCGGAGCATTAGTTAATTGTAGAGCATTAAAAGATTAGGCGCTCAAACTTTGGAAAATTGAAAGTAAAACCGGATTGTCGTATACGTGACGTCGAGATACTTTTAAAGTAACAGGCTCTGTCTTTAAGAACTTTCGGGAACTTAAAGACTAAGCTGGTTCACTGTACATTAGAACAATCGTCGAGATACTTTAAGTAGCAGGTTTAACGATCAAGATTCCATAAGAATGACACTAACCTTTCTTAGGGTAGGTAGGAGTTAGGATAAATTTTTAAAGGATATCCCTCACAAAAACAAATTCCAGGCTAAGGTAAAAAGGCCCTTTCTTTTCGACAAAACTCTTTTATCAAACCTTGCAGGAAGAGTTTATAAACAAGTTTTCGAGGAAAAAAGGGTGTAACCAACAAAAAGATTTTCAAGACGTGAAACTGATCATTTCCACTTTGAAAAAACTTAGTTGTTACAGAAGCCTTGTAGAAATCTATTCTTAACAACCGGGTTATAAAATAGCATTTTTAACAAACTTCTGTATTTTTACCTGATCCGAACACAACATGGCAACCTAGGCAGCATTAGAACATTTTCGATCAATCAGAAAAGTGAATATGTCGATGCGAGAGTAGGACTAATGATATGTGACTGATTTCCTCAATTTCTTGTAATTTCAGCAAAAACCGACAAGTTCCTTGTCAAAAGAAGGTTCAAGCAAGACAACACCTTTTCCTGAAAAGGGATTGCAAGATCCTTTTTTAACCCTCTTTCCTATCTCTCCTTATTCTTCTTTCTGAGCATGATTGAAGCTGTGCAGCCTAGCACAAGTATGCAAGAGAGGAAGGCCTACCCTTGGGGATGTCCTTATCACTCTTGTAGAGGCCCCTTCCAAAGAGGTCTCCCCCCACATCGGTCCTTTTCAGGACCACACAGAGGTTTTTCCCATGGACCCTCCTACAGACCTCCTCTGAGGCCACCTGTTAGGAGAAACATCGCCACGAATCCCTACGTCAAGCCCCGATCCAGACCTCATCGGAACGACAACAGGAATTTCAACGACTTCACGCCTCCATCGGGAAATTTCACCCCTCATCCACCGGCCTCAGAACCTCGCTACTACCAGAAGTTCTCTCAGGCCTTGCCGAACAAGATGGAACCGCCAGCAGTCCTCGACTACAGGACTGGTGAAAAGGAAACACAGACGCACAAGAAGAAGAAACCACCCGTTAGCCGTTACCCAGAATGGCAAAGGGAGGCTCCACCATTTAAAAACGGTCAAATGGTTTGTCTCCTCTGCGGTGGTGGACACTACATCCGTTTCTGCCGTCATTCCTCCAACGCTCCGCCGAAGAAGACATTAGTCCCTTCCTACGACTCTTCCATTGAAAACGAGATCTCCCTTCTTGACCACCAGATCAATCAACAAGGTTCCCGCATCAATGATGTAATTCTTTTCTTCAAGGAGGAAAAGAACAATCACTTTGAAAAGGGATCTGTTTATGATCTTCTGATTCAGACATGTCAGAACTCGCACAAAGAACTGGAAGCTTTCCAAAAGAATGTCAGGAATCTACGGAGGAAAAGTTTCATCTCCATCCGTCGCCCGAATATGGCTTATTCCCAATCGACATGGGGAAGCTATATTCAGAAGCTGCAAGACATCAATGAGGAACACATCGCCGCCATCTCGCGACTCGCCATCCAGCACTTCCGTTATCCGGCTGGAGTTGTCAAAGCTATTCTCAAAGAGTTTTTGGAGAAACTCCTTTCAGAAGCGTTGGAAGAAGAGAAGGACCTCCAGTCTCTTCGAAGTTTCAACTATATGTTGGGACTCCAACATTGCTTTGCACTCGAGAGGACCATCACCCGGAAGCAATTCTTCATTGATCATCTTGGAACCACTTTCAACAACATCAACAAATTGGACAACCAGGCAATTTCTACCCTCAAGGAAAACCTAGAGGACCTCACCCTGATCAAATACAGGATTGAGGAGAAACTCGGAAGCCTGCCCGAAAGTCTCCACAACGCAGAAGACTCCAAACTACAAGACGCTCTTTTCTTCATCTCCAGCATGACTGAGATCTACTTTTCTCAATCCGAGGCTGGTAAATCACAGATCCAAGTGTGGCAGAATCATTTGCACAGGATTGTAAATGAATCCGGCCTTGTCCTGGAGCAAGTGATTTCCGACCTTGAGAAAAAGTACAAGAAACTCAAGACTCTCCAACACTCGGACTCTGACGTTTCTCTCAAGATCATGACAGAAAAGAACACCACCTTGACGGATCTTGTCTCCTTGGGACACTGGGACCCTGAAGATCCGCCTCCATTCTACATCCACGATCCAAAGGAACCCTACAGCGCATTGATGAACTACTACCGTCTCTGCCAGAAGAACCTCCATCAACAGAGAAACAAAATCCTTGAGAATCCCTTCCACCAATGGGGATCCTCCAAGCATCTGTTTTTGGACCAATACTTCTCGACTCTGCTGAGGGACATCAACTTGGATCTCCTCCTCTTCGAAATCCGATGTTCAGATCTCTCTTCATACAGCAAGAATGGTCCGTCCAAATTCCAAGCTTTGGATGTCAGACAGAACTTCCTCCTCAAATACTGTCCTTTGACCATTTCTGCTTTGGAAACACCCATTGAAGAGATCTGGGACGACTACAACTTCGTCTTCCACTATCGGATCCGTGCCCTTCTCCCTCGAATCCTGAAGAAAGAAAAAGACGCCTTCTACAAGGATTCGATAAAAGAAGAACCCCAGACGGGCCAAGACAAGCTCTCCTCTTCGCCTGGTCTTTCTCCGGTTTTCAACCACCATGATTGTGTCATCATCCTGAGCCCTACACCAAACTAAACATGATGCCAAACAGCGAAAACCAGAGAACAACACGAAAAATGAAGAGCAACACACGTTACAGAAGAAAGAAGACTCTGATGCAGAAGACCCTGATGCCGAAGATCATTTTGTTAGCATTAGGATTTCTCCCCCTGTTATCTGCGGATGAGTGCGGGTATCATGCCTCCTTGGTAGGGAAGGAAGATTTTTATCTGACACAACCGTTTCAGAAAAACATCTCAATTGATCTTCAAGATTACTTTTCCACTTTTGATGAGATCACGGCATATAAAGATCTCTTTGTAAAGCAATTCAGTAATTACAGCACCAATGCTCGATTGGACTCACTGGAGCCCTATCCCTTGATTCCTTTCACTGAAGATCAAAACCTTATCCATATCAAGGAGGAGATACCATCTTTTCGTGCTTCTAGGGAATGTTCTCTAAGAAACGCACAACTTGTGAGGATTACGAATTTAACCAAAGACAAAATCAAGCAAGTTCTGATAGATTATGGTATTCCTTATGTTCCTTTCCTGGGCATAGGATATCAGTCTTCAGTTTACACCCCAAACCAAGGATTTGAATTCTTTGACACACCTCCCTCAGGCTCGAAAACAATACTGAAGTTGCATGAACTGTCTTTGCCGTTTTTGGATAAGCAGGGAAATATTGCTTACCCTCCTACGACGGATGCTTCATCAACTCCTACTATTGGTACTACAACCATTAGCCCTGTAGGGAAAAGAAGTGTAACAACTTTTTCTCCTGAGGATAATGATGTGTACAAAAGCCAAGTGTTGTGTGCTAAGACTAATAATCCCTGGGATCTTTTACGCAATCGGGATTCTTGGTTCAAATTGTACAACAAAGTTTCAAAAACCTTGAATACCCTTAGCAAAGCAATTCCAAAATTTGGTTCAGTTCGTAACACTCTCAAGACACTCCCCTCTAAGGCTAACTCAGTGCTCAACTTGATCAAAATCCAAGCACCTACTTACCTTAAAAACATAGCAAAAGTTCTCAAAACTTTTTCCACTTCTTCCCCTTGGGAGAAAGCAAATTTTTCAGTTCTGGATACTTTCAAAAATCTCATAAAGGACGTCAAAAAGACAGTATCAACTCTGGGACGGTCAAAAGGAATGCTTACAATGACAGAAGGTAATCCATCTTTTATCATCTCAGACGTGGATGAGTCAAATTGGCTTGGTAAATTAAATCTAGATGAGGACGTTTTTGGCATCGCAGGACCCATTCTCGTGGAACCTGTGGGTCATTCAATCCAAGCTTCAAAGGTAGTATCCAGGCCTACGATTCAGCCTATTGTCAACAATGGCAGGGAGGATTCACTGTCAAACGCTAATGTAGAAATAGATAACTATGTAGTTAACCTCAACCTTAAGATTTATGATAGAATTAACGATAAGTTGTCAAAGTACTTGGTTAGACCGAATATCATTAAGAATAAGGTGACCACCGCTACCCATGTGGTGAGAACCAAGAAAAGTAGTTACGCGTTAATAAGGCAGCCATCTCTGACCAATTGTTTTAGGAAAGAAGAGGAGGCATATCCAATATGTCATTCCCTCGACTTTCAGAAGGATCTAGGGCTAGATAACTTCAATAAAGCTAAGTCTATCTCTTGTGGAAATTCCCTTTTTAGCAAAGATTATGACCCTAAGTTCCTGGAATGTCCCCTCGCGGATGCTCCAGAAACAACTTTAGCATATAGAGCACATTGTACACTACAGGAGGAAAGCAGTGATGACATTGTTGACAACAATATGGCTGCAATCGTAAGTTCCACTAAGCCAATTAGTCTCAGACTCATGTGTGATGATGTATCAAAGATGGATGCTAAATCATTTGAAGTTTCTAATTTTCCGATCCAGATTAGTACTCCTTGTGAAGTCCAAGAGATTAAGGAAGACACTTCAGTGACACTTTTGCCACAACTTAACAAGGATTTTGTCCAAAATCAGTTTAGCACTGAAATCCTTACCCAAACCCCAAATATTGTAAAACCCTCCTTCAATTTCCCCTGGCAACATCCCGCAGCAATGCCTATTACTATAGCATTGTCCATTTCCATCCCCATTTTAGTTATCACAATATTTGCTACTGCCTTGACATGTATTCTGACTAAGACCCCTTTTTGTAAGCCTAAACTCAAGAGGAAACCCTCCCTAAATGAAATCCCCCTTGAAGATATAAAACCTGTTGAAGTTGAAAGATTTCTTGAAGAATATGCCCTTACAAGAGGTCTTCCCGACTACACCAGGCTCTCCAATCTTTTAAACAGAACATCTAGACCCTCGTCTAGACGCAACTCTTTTTCCCGGCAATACCCCTGAGCAAAACTCATGATCCCCAAGTAAACAAGCAAAATTGGCATTTGTAAACAACATCCCTACTTTTACTGGTCCCACAAACCAGAGCAAACAACATCTTTCAAAAAGTAAAAATGGCCCAATTTTAAAGAAAAAAGGATTCTTTATATTGAGATGTCAAGGAGCCAAAATGTGTTCTTTTGTGGAGGTAACAATCCACTTAAGTACATCCCTATGTGGTTCCCCATAGGTTTTTCTTTGACATTGATTTATCAGGATGTCCTTCTCCCTTGTGGTACATTAAAGAGACCTTTGCTCAAAACCCTCCCTTTCTCCCTATCAAGTACTCTTGGGTTTTTGCAGCTCACATATTTGTTGTAACATGTACCCATTGCGGAGAGTTTTTACAGACATTTATTTATTTACATGTCTGTTCACCATTTGTAAACCATTTTTTCATGTTTTGTCTGCCAGAAGTGATGAAAATGGTTAAGTAAGGAAAATTTTCCCAAAGGGTTTTTATGTACTTATGGTGCCATTTCCATCACCCCTGTCACTTTTTTGAGAGGGGTAGATTAATATGTAAAGCTTTTTTAGTTAGAGAAGAAAATTTCGAGATTTACAAAGTAATGCAAATCCAGCAATTCTCCCCCGCAAATTAGAACATTCTAGATAACTTTTTGACCCCGCAACTTTTCTCACTTTTTCCCAAAACAGAAAGGAAGTTTAAGATGGTTTTTTGTCAGAGAGTTGAGTATTCTTTGATCAGATGTCGTTAAGTCGAATGTTATTTGGTTAGGGTCTCATTTGGTCAAGTATCATTTGGTCAGACGTCGTTTGGGCAAGTGTTATTTGGTTGAACGTTACTCTTTTTCGGTGACATCCGATGTACCGTTATTTGAACTCGAAAATATTCAATTTTCACCTGTCAAAATCCAACTCAGACCCCCCGCTGTTTATTTTGTTCACTCTCCCTTTTTTAGCAATTATGTCACCAATTTGGTTATGAGTTTAGAAATGACGAAGAATGTTTTCAAAATCCTATTTTGAAAACATCCTGAGAAACTTCTTTAACTCACTACTATAAAAGGTGATGTCCCTCCCCATTTTAACTCAGTACAATTTTTACCTTCAACAACGCCATTTCGCACCAGATAAGTTTTTCACCCACAACTCCGAACTTTTACAAAGTTGAATACTCTGAGTATTTTCTCTAAGTATTTTTCTTATAAAAGTACAACATAGACAATTTTCATAAGTGATTTGCATCACCAAGTGAAGATCGGAAGGCTCTGCCTTTCAAGCACCCTTGTGCTACCTAGCCCTTCCTTGCTCAAAAGCTATCTCTCTCAAAAAACAGACAAGTCTGTAAAGACTCTGCGCTGCTATTTGGAATAAAATAGCTAAAAGAAACCAATCACTCTTTTTATTTTTTACTTATTTTTGATTATTGTAAGGCACCCTAAGGTAGTCTCCATAGTATACAGTCCTAAACAAAAACTCACAAAAAGCCTTACATTTTCAAAAAGTGGTCCTTCGAGCCGTTGTGTTTGTTCTTTGTTAATTTAATTTCTTGAAACATAACCTGATTCTTGAAATTTTATTTTCCAAGAATAAAACACTTAAGAGACGAATTAGAGCTACTTGAAAAAGTAGTAATTTTTCACCTCTTGGTTTGGTCCATCCAGCAATTGCAAAATTAATTGGTCTCTTTCTGCAACATTATTCCGAAAAGTATTTGCAAGTCTTTGTCTTGCTTGGTCCTTTTAAGGAAACTTAAGAGGTTTTGCTGTAACGAAAGATTGCTAGGAGTTGAGGAAGAGAGGCTAGCCCCTCTTCAATCCGTCACATCTTCATCGCCTCGCATCAAAGTTGCGGTAGGACAGATTTCACTTTTTTTGATTGATCGAATTTACCGAAAACCGTTACACAACCGTTCCATAAAAAAGTACTTAAGTCATATATGAGGGGTCGTAAGACCTTTCATAGAATGAGTGAGATGTGTGCGGATCCTGGTTCCTTTTCTAAGACGGAAAGAGCTTCTAGAAGTAGGACTAGAACTAGGATTTGTACTAGTAGAAGTGCAAATCGGGGACGCTGTTTAGATATGGCGCCATTGAGAAGCCGAAGTCCATCCAGAGGAAACTCTACCGATGCGATTTCTCGCTTTCTTGATGACAACATGAATAAATGGCATACCGTAGACATTTTAAATAGAACCATTACGGAAGAAGAAATTGAACAAGTCCATGTCGAGCTTCCTTTAGTTAGGGCCTTGACTATTGACCGTACAGTAGGTTTTATTTATTACAATAATAATTTCCATCTTAAAACTTTCAAGTTTGGAATGGAAAACATAGCTTCCCTCCTTATTAAGGCTTTTGGGAGCGACTTTGCTGACTTCCATGATGAACCTAACAATGTCTCTCGAGGCATTTTTAGAGCATTCATCAATGGAAGCGCTAAGTTGTTTCATAAAGTAGCTTCGGGGGTAGACAAAACAAGCGCACTTCCTCTCATGAAATTTGTAGCCATAGCCATTAGCTTTGGGCCGGATAGAGCTCTTTTCGCTCACAAGAATTGTGATCAGATGTGGGTGAAGTTTGAGCATGGATTTGAGGAACTCTATTTCTATGAGCACTTCACTGACAACTCCTTAGTCAATGCAGCGCCCTATCTCTTAAACCTTAGGGAAATCTTTAACCTTTACTTTAGAGATGGGAGATTAGAGCTCATAGATAGAAAAAGTAAGGGAAATGAGAGTGCTTCTTCCCATCCTAACAGATCGGAAAGCACCTCTACAGCTAGTACCCCTTTTCCTCGTTATGTAGGCATAGCTCCTCCTACAGGAGAAACTACCATTAACAGTTCCAGAGCTGTTTCTGAAGATAGTTTTAGATCAAATAAGCCAGAAAAAAGCTTTACAAGTAGGAATAAAACGACTCGGGAGCGTTCTCAGGAAACTCTTGATAGTTTTTATAGCCAAAGTAAGATGATTGCAAGTCAATCCAGAGACGCTACACCCAGTGGAGAACCTTTTCCCTCTCCAGAAATGACGGAAAAATGGTCTTTTTCTGAGCGATTTCCTTCTTTTCATTCAAATTTGACGCAAAAGCAATCTGAAAAGGAAACTCCAGCAAAAGAAGTCCATTTTTCTAGACCAGAACTGACAGAGAGATGGTCTCCCACTGAGTATAGTTTTTCTCCTCCAAGAAAGGAACAAAGTGAGGATTCATTTGGGGTCCTTTTAGACGCAAATGATACTCCTAATTCCTCTAACTTGAAGGAGAAAACTGGAAATTTTGACATTTCTTACGGTAGACGGGATAGAGTTAGCTTTAAAGAACCTCTCCCCTCTAAAGAAAATGTTATTGATTCTCCCGAAACCCCCTTAGAGCCTATAGACATGCAGCTTGTCTTCGATCTTGCTTATGGGCATGCCCAAAGTATCGCAGACGTAGCTCATGGCTATAAAAAATCTAGAGAACTTTCTAAAGTACCTCTTGAGGAGATAACAAAGGAAGAGAATGCTGATTTAAGACTTGATCTTTTCGATTTTTGTACGTTTGGGAGGACTGTTGAAGAAATTTTGGGAACTAAGTTCGCAAAAACTTTCTTTCCTAACCCTGGATCTCGAATTGAAACTAGAAACGCAATTTTACAGAGAGTCGTAAATGACCCTTACACTTTAGATGAAACTAGAAAATTGGCACTAAGTGAGTTAGGAAAAATAGATCATCCCAAACTTTACGAAGAAAACAAAAGATATACAGTCTCAGCAACTCGGAATTTGTTCTTGAATCAAGAGCAAATAGAAAGAAAGAAGAAAATGCCTGTACCAATCCTGGGTTATTCTCCTTTGCCACGAAAAACACTAAAGCTTGTTAAGTCTCTCATTGGCCAGTGGGGTCGATGCGATATGGACAATTTGAATGCAACACACATTACATCTTACTTGAAAGAATTATGTCCTTTGATAACTAAAGAGCAATTGGCAGAAAGTAGTGCATACGCGTTGCTCCTAGCTGTAACCAAAGGAGAGACTTACAATTTGGTGCTAAGTAGCATGGACTCAGGGGTACCTTTTCTTCAAATTTGGGAACTTCTTTATAGCTTCCGTCCTCAAAGGAAAACTCAAGCAGAGATTTCCCTTGAATTGGATAGGGTTATAAGGGAGCGACCTAAAAACTTGACTATAGCTTTACACCAGATTCTTGGTCTCTGGGATTCTACTGGTGATAAGGATGATTCGTTCCAAGCACAAGTAGTTGAAGAAAATACTCTTTTTGACATGAGGAAACTTATTCATACTCACTTTGCATCTCAAGCATCTGGGGTTGAACTAATTTACAATAGCAAAATCGCAGCACAAGCTCAGGAGCAAAGAGACATGGTAAACATGAATCTAAAAGCCCCTGCTCTTATGCCCGGTTATATGCTTTATATGGAAGCAGTAAGCGAATTCGTTAAGCCCGAGATAATTGAGATGAAAGGAACAAAATCACCTTTCACCGTGAACCCCACCAAAAGAGCCAAATCTGTAGATTACATTAGACATAGAACAAGACATAGGACTAATGTTAGGAACAAGGGTCGAAGCCATTCACGTTTGGCAGCAAAAGTGAATAGGAATAGATCCAAGACCCCCGTAGGAATATCAGGACAGGACGGGAAACAGATAGAAGGACTTAGAATTTCCTATTCTGGTTATCGTTGTAAGTTGTGTAATCTTCTGGGTCATCATGCAAGAAACTGTCGAACATATCCGGGGCGTTTCCCCTCCATTTTGATGTGTTCGAATTGCAAAGGTTTCCACAAACCTGTTCCTTGCTTTTTTGATCCTTTTGAATACGACAACTTCTTTAGGGGTAGACCCCCAAGAAACCTTTATCGTCCTGCTGAGGATGATCACAGGTACGACAAGAAAGGTTTCTTGAAAGACGAACATAGGTTCGGCTGGATCAACCCTGAACAAGAGCAACGAGAAATCAGAAAAGGAAGAGTAGGAGATTGGAGGGAGTATAGCGTAGGAGGTAGACTAGAAGGGAATACTTACAACCCCTATACCCCTAGCCGTACAGTAAGAGGATCTAGTTACTTAAGTAATGTAGGTAGGAATTTGCCTCCTTCCACGACCACACCCAGTGGGGTCACTAGAAAGCAGGACTCTGGAATTGGCCCTCAACTTTCTAGGGAAGGTGTTTGCAACGTAAAGAATTCCAAAAACCACATAGAACCCCCTCCCACTTCTTTCTCTACACACTCTACACATACACATACACAAAATCATTGCAATATCAATAAAGGCTTTATGGTCGATACGGAAACTGGTGTGTTATCTCCTGAATACAGACACCCTTCCCCACAAACCCAAAACACTACACCATTACACAAAGGTGGAATAAAGAGCAATATCAAACCAAACGAATTAAACGAACTTAACGGACCTAACGTTAACGTTCTTCAGACCCTTGGTGAATCCAGTGGTCATTTGAAACTTAACACACTCGGTAATGTCGTTTCGCTACCCATGTCTAGTGCTGGTTCCACTGTCATTAGACTATTGGGGTATGGTTTTTACGAAGACAATGTCTTTGAAAGACCATATGCAAACGAACTAAGGAACATCAGTAGCGAAGGCTGTTGTGTCCTTGACCATGTCCATTATGATAAGGTAGTCCGCGTGGGTGACAGGTCGTTGCGATCTTTCTTCGTGGATGGGATCAAATATGTGCGCATATATGACCCTGACACTGATCGCTTCTTCATACAACCTGTCCCCAAAGAGGGAAGCGACTTCTTCACAACTGAACTTGAAGCTTTTAGAAAACTCCACTGTGAGCCTGATATCACAGGAAGGTTTCCTAAAAGGCTGTCAGGTTATCCTGGAACTGATGGAAAGGTTCAAACAGGAAAAGTCTATGATCTCTATAAGAATTATGGAGATATGGACACTAAGCTCATTATGGATGCCATTGGTATTCATTTTGGACTAATCCCTGATGACATTGACCCTCAAACAATGACTCAGGATGACTTGGATTATTACTTCTATGACAGAACTGGTATTAACCTCAGTCTTTTTGATTTGTTCAGGCTTCAACAATATCAAAAACACACTGGTAATACTAGTCTTCAAGGTACATTGGAATTAGAGAAAGAAGAGAAAAAACTTCTGGAACCTCAACCTCAGGAGAACCTATTACCTTCGAAAGTTTGTGAAAACAAACCTGAAAAGTGTAAGAAGTCCCTGGGGGGCGACAGAAATCTTCTGCCTCTGTTTCCTATTGTATCGGAAGTGAAAAAACAAGTGGAACAGACGAACAAAATTGAAGACAAACAAAGAGCGTCACCTCTTGTGCGTCTATCATCCCTTGGAACGGATCGTTTTGAACCTCAGATTGAACCTGAAACAGTTTACTTCAGCTTGGCACCAGGCCCAAGTGAAGAAGCTGCGGATAGTCTTTCAGAGGATTCACAATTTTGTGACTCTAAAAACCCTAAACATTTGCAATTAGAATCGGAAGACGACTGGTCAGAAGATTCTAATAGGCCTTTGTTAGGAAGTTGGCCTACTGAATCTGACAAAGATTCAGAAGTCATTGTTTTTTCAAAAAGACAACTGAAAAAGCAAAGACAAAAAGCCAAGAAATCATCTGAAAACCAGATGAAAAAATCCAATGATGATGAAGTCCTATCTGATTTGTGGGTCTACGAGTCCAGCAAGAAACTCGAAAAACTCCTTATCATTTTAGTATGGATTCTTATTGGTCTGTACCTGAGTGTTTCTTTCAATAAGGAATATGTCCTAGTGTATTCACTATTTTCAATACTCTTTGTTGCGATATGTGTGTACGCTCAGTACGTATCATCTGAAGGAAAAAGCACAAAAGTACAGGATGAAGAGACTGACATCTCTATCATCTTTGAGGAGGATGGAAATACTTCAAAGACAAGAAAAGTAGATACCATCACTAGACTCCCTGTGCCCACACCACACATTAGAGTAGCCTCATTTAAAGCCTCTCCAGGGCCTGAGGATTATCAGTCCTATTCCCGAAAGACAAGCAGAAGTCGCTTTGATCCTTCCAGGACCACGCCTCCTGTTAGTCTTAGACAAGGAAGAAGACGAGTAGACAAACCACCAACACGCACAGGAAGAGCTAGTACCTCAAACTTCAACTGTCTTCAAAAACAGATGAAGAAAACAGCTTTGGCTCTAGATTATGAACCCACTATCTCCTCTGGGACATCTTCGCAGAAGAGAAGATCCCCAAAAGAGAAAAGTATTCATATATCTGAAGCTCGAGTTGTCAAAGTCATTGATGAAAGGCCTTACATCTATGTTACCTTGCCCAATGGTGACAAGAAACTTGCTCTATACGATACAGGAGCTAGTTGTTGTTGCGTCAAACCCAGCGTCTTTGAACAACTTCAACAAAACTCTCTGATATCGTGGGAACCTGCTAACTTCAACGTAAGTGGCATAGTACCAGGAGCAATGGAACAGGCAAACAAAATAGCATACATCGATATACAACTGGAAACCGGATATACCCTGAAGAGTATCCCTTTCATTGTGTACGATTGTGCTTATGACATCATCATTGGCAACAATCTTGTCAAATCACACCGTTGGTCCAACTACTGGAAAAACGACAATTTCTACATCAAATTGGGACCCGTCCCAAGTAGAAAACCAGTACAAGCCCATTTCAGACACTCTGTTAAATCTACTAAAGGCGTCTCTTTAGCAGAAATAACATTGCAACCTCAGGAAACTGCTATGGTTACTCTGAAAATCCCTGACTTAGATGCAAACTCCTATAAGAATTGGAAGAGTAAAGATCTGTTTGTGGAAGCTTTGTTTGACAAAGGAATTCAAACAGAAACTAACCCTAATTTTGAAGGACTAGAAGTTTTGCCCTCTTACACTAAGATAGATAAGGATAGGGAAATCACAGTTACCATTCGGAATAAGGATTCCAAGTCTCCTTTGAAAATACCGGAAGGTATTGAAATGGTGACGGTAACCACGGTAGAGAAAAGAGTAGATCACTTTAGCCTACACGAATATCAAGCAGCTAGAACTATCTTTAATCAGATCCCTAGAGTGCATAACATCGAATGTTATTGCCATAGACCCCCTCTTGAGAAAACTGAGATTAGCATATACATCGAGGCTAGTGATCCTTATGGACAAACATCCACAAGGAATTACAGTAATCCTAGCGGTCCTCTGGAGCCTTACGCGCCAGGGATCCGTATTTTTAGACATTACGAAACTCCTTCACCGATTGGAGGACAAGTAGCACTAACCATGCTACTTAT
>Ga0214178_1000180_pt1 | contig 20465 bp, 32 predicted proteins | sample TroBogEpilimnion_28_FD_153016 | JGI IMG/M metagenome (GOLD analysis project Ga0214178, IMG submission 153016) | Freshwater microbial communities from Trout Bog Lake, WI - 17SEP2007 epilimnion | ecosystem: Environmental > Aquatic > Freshwater > Lake > Epilimnion/Euphotic zone | place: Trout Bog... | reverse complement strand
GATTAATTTTACGCGGCTTCTTTGACTTTTCTGACATGGTCTCCACTGGTTTAATTATTAATAAAATACTTATATCCTTTGTTTACAAGATTTTTGCGGACCGGACGGGACTCGAACCCGCGACCTCCGCCGTGAACGGCATCCGCCGTGACAGGGCGGCATTCTAACCAACTGAACTACCGATCCAATAGGTTCTTATATATTAAGAACCATTTTGATTTTGTAATGGGATTCGAACCCATACCTACGGCCTTTTAGAACCGTCATGCTGTCCAGTTACACAAACAAAATAACCACTAATCAAAAAGGTCTGCAGATTTTTTGACCACTGTGGTAGACATAGAGCTTACTTCCTAGCACTGCAGTTAAGTTTTCTGCTCTTCCAGTCTTTGCTGAATAATAAGGATTCGAACCTGTACGAATCTACGTGCTTAACTCACTTGCGATTCAGTTCCTCTGTTAAGGGCTGCGTCTACCATTCCGCCACCTGATTATTTTGCTGTCCGATTTAATTTTAGCCCCGAACGTAGTACAGCTGCAAACGGTTACTGCAATCAGGACAGGATTTGAACCTGTAAGAACTATGGTTGATGTTAGTTGGCACTCTTTCGAGGATACTGGTTAATATTTTCATCAACTTTATTGGAATGCGCTGCGTACCGTGCTATTTACCCAACTTGTATATCGCAACCTTATGCCCATTCCATTCAGAGCCCATGACTCTTGTGTTTACTCATTCCACCACCTGATTATTTGAGGGACGCTAAGGTTCGACCTTACCTTCTTGAGCCTAGGAACCTCAAGCTGCAATACGTGCTACATCCCATGTTCTTTGTCTTTCCAAAGCGTCACCAACTTTTTCTTTCAATGTTTCGGAGTTGGCACCTTCTGTAATCGAGAAAGGATTTGCACCAATATTGGAACGTCTTCCAACCTATGCGGGTTTCCATTCTTGCGACATAACCTCTACGGTTGTATATGTCTCCCGAGAACGCGCTCTGCTAAAAAAACAGAGGCCGTGAATCCATAGTGCGGCTACTGTTTCGCCACTCGATCGTTTGAGAATTAGACGGTGAATCTAATCCTCAGGGTTTAGAAGTTTTGTTTTCATTTTATTAAGAGGCTTAAAAACTGCATTTCGGCAAAAAAGAGCTAGGTTAATTGACGCTAAACCATAAATCCGTATAGTCTACAATTTCTTTGTTTGTTTAAAGTCTTAACAAAGATTCCCTTGCTATAAAAGCCACTAAAATGGACTCACCTGGTACGATGTACGGGATTCGGACCCGTATTACCTCCGTGAAAGGGAGGTGAACTAACCCTTATTCGAACATCGCATTTTAAACCAATATTTCAAAGATCCTTTGTTTGTAATTATATGTAAATATAAAACAAAGTTTTCAAACTAAAAAATATTTTATCAACTATTTTTTTAAATTAATGGTTTGTAATCGTCCTGTGTTGGCATCCAACTCTGTGCAACCAATACGTCTCTGGTTCCTCTAGTGACTTGAGTAACGTAGTGCGGATGTGTTAAACCTCCAGCAAAAACAATTACATCTCCTCGTTCGATTCTACATTCGATCTGTTGTCGTGGAAATCCTAATAGACCTCCAAGGTACGTCGATGTAAGTCCTACAACCGCCGTGAAACCGCTGAAGTCCCAATGAGTATTACCATCAAAAAATTGATCGATCTCGTCAGTGTATCTCAGCATAAATATATTTCTCCATTTGGCTGAAACGTATTCTTTTAGACCTTTGACTGTTTCTGAACTGCTGTTATAACCAATTCCTTTCTCTAAATCATAGATGCTAAAATAATCATCCATGATCTGTGGTTCGATTGATTGTAAAAAGAAATCATTGAATGCACTTAAAGCATCCATGTCTACCTCATCAAGATTAATTCTATCGTCGTGCGCTGCATCGGTTCTGATCTGTAGAAAACGTTCGATCAGATTTTCAGGCATTGCACCATTAAACATAAAAATATTTGTGCTTAATTTAACCATTAGTCTAATGCTATATTGATTGCCTCTGTATACTTTGCCTTTGTAGTTGCACCCATAATTTTGTTAACAACCTCTCCGTCCTTTTCAATAAATACAACTGGAATCGAAGTGACTGAATATTTTGCAGCCTCTTCAGGTGATTCATCTACGTCGAACTCGATAAATTTAACGTTATCGTGTTTTGCTTCATACTCTTCTTTTAAGGATGCTAAAACTGGTACAATTGCTCTGCATGGTCCGCACCAAGTGGCTCCAAATTTCTTGATTGTAATCATTTTTATTTCTATTTTTGTTTGCGCTGATTCAGAATTACGATATCTGGACCCCGAAATTAACAGTTTCGTGCTCTGCCTCTGAGCTAAATCAGCAAATGGATGTCTCATAAGGATTCGAACCTTAAATAACTGGACCAAAACCAGTTGTGTTACCGTTACACCATGAGACAGTAATATAAAATCTACGGTAGGCAATGATGGACTCGAACCATCGACCTCATCGGTATCAGCGATGCGCTCTAACCAACTGAGCTAAATGCCTGTCTTAAATCTTATACAATAATAAACCACCTTGTTTATTAAATTATATATTGATTGTAGTCCCTGTCGGGTTCGAACCTACATGATGTCCATATCCCAAATATGGAGACTTACCAATTAGTCCAATACTCGTATGATCGACTCCGATTTTTGAATAGAACGTTGTCGAAGTAAACTATTGGTTGCGGGAGCCGGATTTGCACCGACGACTAGGAGCTTATGAGACTCCTCTGCTACTGCTGCATCATCCCGCAATGTGTGATTCTATTAGGATTCGAACCCAAACTCTGAAATCCGTAGTTTCATGTGCTATCCGTTACACCATAGAATCAAAGTGTACTCCCAATAGGATTCGAACCTATAACCTTAACGATATAAGCGTTGTGCTCTAACCAACTGAGCTAAAGGTCCAGTCTGCACGAGTGGAAGGATTCGAACCCTCGCAAGACCTAGTTTTGGAGACTAGCGCTCTACCAACTGAGCTACACTCATATTAATGTGGACCGGGTAGGGCTCGAACCTACATGCTCCGAAGAGGGTGGATTTACAGTCCACTGGGCCAACCAATTGCCCAACCGATCCATTTTGTGGTACCTACTGGACTTGAACCAGTGACGCCCAGCTCTTCAGGCTGGCGCTCTACCAACTGAGCTAAGGTACCTATTGAGATTAGGAAGAGAATCAAACTCTTTCCAGTGGATTTGCAGTCCACATAGCCTTCATGACTAACCTAATCACATTCAACCAATATGTCAAAGAACCAATCAACTAAAAACAAAAAAGAGCCCGATGTGAATCGGACTCTTTAGTTATGTAAAGTTTATTTTATACTTCTCTGTTAACTTATAAGCCCGCATTATATGACACGAATCACCGGTTGGTTACTAAACCAATAGCTATTCACGTTCATTGTATGTTGCTTTATAAGTTGCATTTCTTAATTTATTTAAGTGTTATAGTCGTATATATCCGTTTGTTTCAAAAAATTAAAGGTATTTTCAAAATATTTTTTAATACTTTGTAAATATAATAAAAGTTTCTGACACGGTAAAATTTATTTTAAAACTGATTTTCTGGCCTCTCTTTCTTTTTGTACCAAATCTTTATATTGTCTTTTATTCTTGTAAAATCTTAATTCTTCATTCATATCTTCGTACATTTTATATAATTGATCGAAGAATTCTATCTTTTCGGCATCAGTAAGTACTTTATGATTTCTATATGGCCATCGTCCTTTTTTATTTGGATGACAAGTACCATGTAAGTTTGTTCTGATCCAGTTTGATACTTTGGCCTTCATTGCCATAGTTTTTAAAGCAATTGCTTGTTGTTGTTTTGTCGTTTTCATGTTTAATTAGTTTTATTTTTTAAAAGCAATGGTAAGTGACTTACCAATTTTTGAGTTTGTTCCGAAGGTTCGATTGCGATGGCTGTGATTGCATCATTTAGATCTGGTTCGTGAAAGACTGAGATTGATAAACCCTTAAGGTTACATTTGTGGATCATCTTGATCAGATCCTGCTCGTCTTCTACTGAAAGCATCACCAAATAATTCGAATCATAAAACCAAGGTCCTGCTCGGTCCGAATGCTCGTAAATAAAATTAATTGCTGCATGAGCCGACTGTACGGCTTGCTGGCCTGGTAATAAATCACGTCTCGTGATGGTTACCAATTTGGGGTTCTACTGAAATTTCATATTGTTGTTTTATTTTTAAAGACTGTTATTTGTCTTTGTGACTTATATCGGGGTCGAACCGATTCTGCTTAGTTTTAGAGACTAGCGTGCTAACCATTAAACACTAATAAGTCTTGTTCTGATCTTTATACACAAAAAGAGCACAATGTTTCCACTGTGCTCTTACCTTTAGAAATATAATTTGTCTAGATAGAATCTTGAACTGTTCCTACTCCCCAGATCTTTTCTAACTCTGGTTTAAGTCTTACATATAAGAACTTATAAGGATCCTGAATAAATTCTGGATCCATCATGTTTACTTGAGTTCTTGTCATGTTTTCAGTCTTAGTAAGTACTTTCTTTTTCACAACTACTTTTCTAGTTGATTGAACTGGATTTCCATCAGCATCGAAATCGATGAATGGTTGATCCTCTTCAGTATCTACTAAATCATAAAAATCTTGTGCAACTTGAACCTGTGCTCCTAATGGAAAAAAGAAACCGTTAATTCCATATCTAAAATCATCAAAGAAAGGAGTTGGTGCTACAAATGGAGCTCCACCTATCAATGAATCTGTATCAAATATCAAAGGCATACTTACAGGATCGATATCATCAGGAAACTTTCTTTCCCATGTTTCTCTCGTGTATTTTGGTTTGATTGAATCAGCCGCATCCTTGTCTTTAAAGTACGATACGTAAGCATATGCAGTTCCACCCATTTTTTCGATTGTTACCATATCAATTCTAACGTACATTGAATCGTACGTGATGGTATCTCGCTGGTAGCTTTTGTTGATAATAAGTCCCATTGTTATATTGTTTTATTTTGTTTATATATTTATAAATTTTACGACCACGTCGCAATTGCCGTATTATACGATGTATTTCCAGCCATTGATATCGATGTTGCAGTTGTTATTAATGCACCTCCAGCACCGTATGGTCCACTGTACCATCCTACCCATGATGCACCGTACGGAGCTGAAGTATATGAACACGTTAAGGTTGTACTATACGCTGTATCTTGGAATATTGCAGATGCGTCAGAATATGCTGGGAATGTTGTTACTGTTGTTGGCGCTGCGGCTCCAATCTGATACGTGTTGGTGTAATTTCCCCATCCGTACGCAATAGATAATGTTGCTGACGTACCTGCTCTGTTACTAAGCGTCTGTACTCCAGTTGAAAGTAAGCTATAGAATGTTTTACCCAAATAATAAGTTCCGATGCTTATATTTGAAGTTACTCTTGGAAATCGATACTGTGTTGCGTGTGCGTACATACCTATATTCGGCGCGCCATCGGGCGCACATGCTGAAAGACTTGATCCAGCACTATAAAATACCGATCCTGAAAATGATACTCCTGATCCTGCCATGATTAATATTGTTTTATTTTATGCTATATATCGATGTTAAAAGTTAGAATTCATAATTCTAACATCAAAATCATCAAATCCTATAAATTGTTCATCATCGGCATTAATTCTACGTTCGATAGAGTCATTACTGTCATTTCTATTCTTTAATCTTTCTACTCTAGTCTCTCGATCGATATCTAAATAGATCACAAAACATTGAGCTCGATCGGCTTCTGATAACATTTCTAACCCTTCAACGTTTAGGATCTGCAGTTCACAACGATCAAATTCTTCTCTACCCAATCCATAGTACCATCCATTAAACTCCTGGTACTCGACAAAATAGTTTTCCTCGATCTTTTTTAAGAAATCTTCACGAGTGGTATAAAAATAATCAACTCCATCTACCTCTCCAGGTCTTGGAGACCTGGTAGTGTAGCTTACACCATATTTTGCTCCTCTCTTTTCAAGGCGCTTTCTTAATAAATCTTTTCCTGATGCTCCTTTTCCAAGTAAAACGATTTTCATTTAATTTAAATTTAATTTGATAATGAGTTTTCGATAGAATATAAAAGATCCAATTCATTAGAGAATATTTCAGTCTCCATGTTTGAACAATCTGTTTCGATTCTTCTTAAAACTTCATCCAATAGAGGTTTAATAATTTTAAAATCAAAGTGACGCACTAAATAGAACTTGTGGTTTGTGATTTTAATGCTACTGTCCGAAAGTACAATAAAATATCCATTGACTTTGTTTTCAACATAATAGTGACCAGTCTTAGGGGCCACGGTAACGATTGAATCTGGTGTCGCACAAAGTTTTTGTACGATATTATACATTACCTGTTGTTCTTCATCAAACTGAACCGCATTGCGATTTTTCCACGCTTTAATTAATTTTGAGATACTTAATGTCATATAATTGTTATTTGTTAATTTATGTAAATATAAACAATTTACCCGACACGGTAAAACTTTTATTGAATTATTTTATAATTTTTTAACATCTTTAAGCGCGGATGCAATGACTTGATGCATGTCGTAATATCTGTACTCTGCTAGCCTACCACCGAAGTAAACGTTATACATTTTATTTGCATCTTTTTTATACAAATTGTATATCTTACTATTCTTTTCATCGTTGATCGGATAATAAGGTTCATTGTATCCTGTGTACCATGCTGGATATTCCACGGTAATCACTGTATTCTTTTGACCGGTATTATTAAAGTGTTTATGCTCAATAATTCTGGTGTAATCATATTTCTCATCATTGTAATTTATGACTGCATTTCCCTGAAAATCGCTGTCTTCTATTGTTTTATGTACAAATTTCAATGATCTGTATTCTAATTTGCCGTGTTTATAATCAAAGAATCGATCGATCGGACCGGTGTAGATGATCTTTTCAGCCCTGGAATTTGAATAATCTCGATCTTCGAAATAATCTATGCCAAGTTCTACATCGATGTTTGGATGATCCAACATTTTATTGAACAGACGAGTGTAGCCTTCAACAGGGATCCCTTGGTACTTATCATTGAAGTAATTATTGTCCCACGTAAAACGTACTGGCAGTCTCTTAATTATTGAAGCAGGCAATTCCTTTGGATCTTTGCCCCATTGTTTTGTTGTGTACTCTTTAATTAGGGTCTCATAGATGTCCTTGCCGACCATTGATAGGGCCTGCTCCTCTAGATTTGTAACCTTTCCGGTAAATCTTTGTGATTCAATTTTGGCCTGAGCCCCCTCTGGAGTCTTAACACCCCATAGTTGGTGGAACGTCCACATATTGAAAGGTAATGAATACATCTTGCCGTTTGAGCATGCAATCGGTGAATTTTTAAAGTTGTTGAATTCTCCAAATTGATTGATGTAATCCCAGATCCATTTTTCATTTGTGTGAAAGATATGGGCTCCGTACCTGTGCACGTCGATATCTTCAATTCTTTCAGTATATGCATTTCCGCCGACGTGATTTCTCTTATCAATAACTTTGACTCTATATCCTTTAAGTGCAAGTTCTCTTGCCATTATGGATCCATAGAATCCAGCGCCAACGATTAAATAATTATACTGCAGGTTCTGCATATTGTTGTTTTACCTTTGATTCTAATCTGGTTTTTAAATCTTTAACATAGGTTCCAGTATTCCAATACGCCTTATTTTCGATCATAAACGACCATTTTGGAAATGGATTCGTTCTGCTTTCAGAAAGACCTGCCATACACCAGCTTAGGGCCTTTTCATTCTCTCCAAGTCTTTCATACAGTTCAACGATATCTAAGATATTTTCATTTCTGTCTGGATTAAAAGTGTGTGCATATTCATAGTGTTGAATCGACTTATTGTATTCACCTAAGAATGCATACGCCTTTCCGATCAGATGTAGAGCATAGAATCCCATGTCATCGATAAATTTCGGCTGCTTGCTTTGATTATTGTACCAATCATGTGTTTGATTTAAGTACATTTCAAAATAAAAGATTGCACGTCTTGCATATTCTCGTGAGTGATGGATTCCAAATGGAAACTGTGTAGAGTCACCATAAGAATCTGAGTAACTTTTACCAATATACCATAGGTGATAGTTGTCTTCTAAAACTTTATTTGAAACAACCTTATCCAATTCTAATTCTAGAGCATCATTTAAGAACTTCATCGGTTTAAACCAAGTCATTCCATCATTTGTAATCAATTGTTTGAATCCTATTGGTAGAGGAACTCGTTGGAAGTTTTCACCCACGTTCGGTAAGTGAATGCACTCGTGTCTTTTGTCGTGTGCAAAGAACCAAGGCAACTTTGAATTCCACATCCAAGTTCTAAAATACATCGAGTCTCCAGCATCCGCTGGAATGTTCCACGATGTAACACTTGTATCATTTAAGATGCTCCAATCGAAGTCTTCTGATACAATCAGTTGTTCGTCTGCATCCATCCTTAAGATCCAATCACAACCATGATCCGCACTCAAAGCCTGTTGTAGGGTATGATCTCGGTTCCATCCTGGATACTGCCAATCTGTTTCATATAAGAATCCAGGGATATTCTTTTCTGCAAAGAAATTTCTAATGATGTCTTGTGTTCCATCCGTAGATCCATTGTCTTGTACCACCCAATAGTCAATATAAGGCGCACATGACTCCAGCATTCTGGTGATGGTATTTGCCTCATTCTTCACCATCGCATTCATACAAATCTTTGTTGTCTTCATATTATATGTTTGTGATTATTTTGTTCTGATTTGCATCATCGATAACATGTAAGAATAAGACTTGTTTGCTTCGTTCGTCGATATCAAAAGCTCTAATTTTATATTCTTTTTGATATAAATGTTGAGGTGTTGATAAACCTGGAATTGATACTTTACCATTGTGCGCTGCTACCAATTCATATTCTAGATAATCTACTGGTAGACTTTGCATCCAAATCAAGATGTCTTTTAACTTTAGACCTGGTGCAGTGAGGATATTTACTTCTGACATTATATTTGTGTTTAATATTTATAAAATTTAATCGATTTCAGAATCCCGTTCTATAATGGGATTAATCCCATTCTGTTAGTATAAATTGAAGTTGTAAGAATGCAATTTTTCCATTCTCTTTGTGCGCACTAGCTTTAAATCCTCCAGTTTGAATACAGAATTCTTCGCCATCTGATTCCAATGCATTTAAGCAAGCTCTATTTAATAAAGACTCTGCGCAATCTTTAATTTTATCCAAATTTGGAACTTCAGCATTACCTGATCTAGGATCTCCCCATTTCCAATTTAAATGATCCATCACTGACCAAACTCGATAAAAATCAAATTCATTCATAATGTCAACAATAAGGGCTTGATGATTTGGTCTGGGGCTCTCTTTCAAGTTCTTAGGTACAATTTCATAATTGTCGCCTATCAACCATTTAAGGATTAATTTCTTCATGTATATTATATGAATATGTGGAGAAAAGTTTAATGTCTATGTCTAAAAGGAATAATAACTCTTCCTCTTGAATAGCCATAAACTGGAGTATACAATGGCTGTACGATTATTGTTGAATATCTTGGTTCATAATAACCATATTCCATTCTTGCAGGTGCAATGCAACTAGAAAATAAAATCACAATTGCAACGAATAGTATTTTTTTCATAATTTATTTGTTTTGGTTCTGTTGATTTTTAAGTAATTGTTTAAGCAATTCCTTTATCTCTTGAATTTCTAATTCTGCCTTTACATCTAAATCGTAATCTTTAACTGTCAAATTCTCCATCGCCTTTGTTTGTACATTTTGACCAATAAGAATCAGTGGCATCAAAAAGATTTGAATCATATTAGATATGAAAAGCCACAGTACAAATGCTGGAAACGGATCAAATCGATATGCTACAGGAGCAAATGTGTTCCATCCCAACCAAAGCAACGTCCAAATTACAATAGTTGCAAAAAATCCAACGGTACCTACCTTATCGGTAATGTACAGCGCAAAATCATCTGCATTTTTTATTTTAAATTTATTCTTCATTTTCAAAATCAAATTCTGGTAGTGCAAACATGGCAATCATAAAAAATACGCCACCAAACAACCAATCTTTTTTATAAAATCCAAATATTGAGATACCTAGAAATAGTACCCATGCCCAATGATAGTTTTTCCAAATGTTTTTTAATCTTTTCATTGATTATTTATCCTCTTTTCTAGATTTAAAGTACTGTACCAATTTTGGTTCGATTTCTCCATTAGGATCTACCAACTTTAATAATCCCTGTGAATCTTTCTTTAAATGCTTGGATGGATCGAATTTCACGTCAACCAGGATCTTCCAACGATCCACATAGCCTCTGTCTTTTTTTGATCCATGATAATAATGATTTAAGTGAGTTTTAAGGTACCCAATTCTACCTCCAATATATTTTTCAGCTCTTTTCTGCCAATCTAGAATTGCCTTTTTATAATTTGGATGAAACTTAGATGCCAATGCTAATTTAGATTGACCAACCAAGGCCAGTGCCATATAATTATCCGCAGAACCTAAAATTGCAACATCAATCATGCCTTCCAGATCATCGATTGCATCTCTCGTCCATGCCCATGCATAACCAGGGTGTTGAAATCCTATAATGCCTTCATGCGCCTCTTGTAATTTGTCATCAATGAATAACTTGTTATTGTACGCAAATACAAATCCGATGTGCTGCTTCATTACCTCGTAATCAGAATCCAAATCATTTGCATGAGTGAACATTTGAATCACTTTGAAATATTGAAGTTCATGAATGGTTTGTTTTACCCAGTCGTATCTGTTAAATGAAATGTCAGCATCGATCGTTGCAACGTATTTCCAATCTGTTGGAAGTCTACCAATCGCAATGTTCAATAGATTTTCTTTGTACCAAAGTACGCTATCTGCTCTTAACTGAATATGATGTGGATTGTTCGAATCGGTCACCATGAATTCTTGGTTTCCAATCGCAAGTTCAATGGTAATTAGGATTGCACCACTGTCTTTGATGTATTTTGCGAAATCATGGTATAATTCATAACGGTTACGGTACTTTTCTGGATTGAAAATCGCAGTAACTACGTATAAATTATTATTTGTTGATTTCATCTCGCGCTCTATGTATTTGGGTTGAGTTATATATTAAGATACAATTAACATATCTTTCTCCAGAATGTTAAATTTTAAAATATTCTATTAATTAATTTGATTTATATTTCAAGAATATATAGTGTATAAAAATTACTATTAATTATGTCACTAACTCCAGTAACAAGACCTTTTGCATATAATACCGGATCTTCGATCCCAGGTACAGAACAGCATGGAAATCTAGCAGTTGGAACTCCAGACTCTGGATTTGCAGCAACTGGATTAAAATGGTGGAACGGTCCAGATGAAAATACTGGATATGTTATTGCAAAGCAAGATCCAAGTGGAACTCATATCGGTGCAGACGGACAAACTGCATATTTAGGATTTAATAGATCTGATTCTTTAACTGATGCATCATTTATCGGACTGGCAAATGATTTAACAGGTCAATCCTTCGTGGATGCAGCAACTGCAAAAACTTGGTTGAATTCAAATGGATATTGGACCTCTTATGGTTTAAATAATGGTGGTGGAAGCTCAATCCCTGGACAATGGTTCTTATTGAACACGTACACACCAGCATTACAGAATGGTTCAATAACATTCCCTGATCATATTGAAGGTATCGGTGGTTTAAATCCAAATCTCGTAGGTCAAACCGACGGTTCAACATACAATGTGCAGCTTTACATTAACACAAACGATAGTTTAGGAAATGATAATTCTAGTCTATTAAGTCAATTAGTTGGAAATGCAGGTACCCTAACCTTAGCGCAAGGAAGTAACAGTGTTACCTATTCATTTACAAATCAAGCATTTGTTTACATTGGAAACGGAAGCGGAGGTTATCCAAATAATGTATTCTATGATAGTGAATACGGAAGCGCGCCACAGGGTTCTCTTGTTGTAACTTCACCAGCATCTGGAGACTTCAACACAACTGATCCTATTTCAATATCATTTACAATATAAAATAAAACAGAATCATCATGACATATAATATGGCAATAAGAGTTTATGACAACACAAATAAACTCGTTCACTCAGATAAATTAACAAAGGAGTTAACCAATCCTACGGTTAAGGACATTAAGTCTCTATTAAATCCAGGTCTTTATTCTACAATAAAGAATGAGAAGTTTATCTGCGACAGTAAAGATGGATTGGAAGATGCTTATGTAATTACCACTCCATTTATTCTTTATACAATCCATTTAGTCTAATTGCTTAGAGGAGCCTTGATCGCTGGATGCGATTGATAACCCTCTAATGCAAAATCAGTTGGATCCAAATGCCCATATATGGATGGATTCTCAGATAAACTAGTATAGAACGCTTCAGTCTTTGAATGTTTTAGTGTGGGTAATTCAAACGGTGTTCTACTGGCTTTTGGAATTGGATGAATATCAAAGTATTCGCTGAGTCCACCTCCGAACGGTACTAAATCTTTAACTGCTTCGTTGTAGACGTCTTCGCCCATTGCCTGCTTTAATAGTTCCAATCTTTCTTCACCGGTATAAACTTTACCGATTTGTTCTTTAGCAGCATCGATATGGTTAGAGTACAGGTGAACATCACCTAAATTGCCAATCAATTCATCAGGAACCATGTTGACCTGCTTTGCAATGATTTCTAATAGTAAACCATAGGATGCTATGTTAAACGGCAAACCGAGAAATGTATCCACAGAACGTTGATTCCACATTAAAGAAATTGCTCTATATTTTCCAGGATTAACTATTTTCTCATCTCTTGTGGTTGGTCTTGTGTAAACCTGAAACCCATAATGACAGGGTGGAAGTACCATTTTCCCTTCAGTGATATGTTTCCTTCCATATCTGTTATTAAAATCCCTATCTATTTTTAGTTTTTCCAAGAACTCTTCTTTACTTAGTGTATTCATATATTTTGTAATTTAAGTATTTAAAATTTTTTGATTTAATTCGATTTCTTAATGTTGATAAATTTATCCCAGTTTTAATAGAAGCTTCTGTTAGACTTTCATAAACAATTCCTTCTATTTCAACTTTAACTATGTTTCCGGGTTTTTTACCTTTATTAGCTTCACTGAGTTTTCTTTTCGTTTCATCGGACTTAGGTTTTTTATTAGCATCCGATATTCTTTGCTTAATTTCATCAGTGTGAGTTTTACCTTTCATTGGGTTATTTTGTTTCATCCAGTCTGAATGATTAGTATTATCTTTTCCCTTCCAATAACCTTCTTTACCTTTATTTGATTTGCTTATTTTATCACTAATGTTATTTCTTTCTTCTTCTGTTAAGTTTTCGTGCCATTTTTTTCTAGCTTCTGACATTTTAATCTTTGAATCATCATTATGTTTTTTTCTAAAGTTTGGACTATTTTCACCTTTATATTTTCCAACAAAAGAATCTTTCCATCTTTCTATTTCATCTTCACTCTTCTTTCTACCTCTAGCTGGATTGTTTTCTTGCATCCACTCTGAATGTTTTTGCTTAATTAAATCTTTATCTGGATGATTTGAAATAGTATCTCCGCCATCGCCACCCAATGCTATATTATATCCAATATTTCTATCAGTTGACACGTAAAAGTTTATCCAATACCTTTCTCTTTCATCCAATTGTTCTTTTGATTCACACTCTTCAATTATTTCTTTGATAAAGTTTTCAGTGCCATATTTTTTAAAAGCAAGGTGCAAAATCTTACCGCTTCCTAAATAATTAGGATTGTTGTGTTTGTCTTGTCCTATATAGATTTTAGAATTTACCTGATTTGTGATTTTATAGATAATCATAATGATATTACTTCCTTTTTATTTATATATCTAAGAAAGTTTTACTATTTTACTTATTTTCAAAATCCTTTAAATAATCTTGATAAAGTTCATCATCTGTTCTATAATCAGTAACTGGCAAATCTGCCACATTCCAAGCATTAACCATTAAACGTCTACTATCTGGATTTGTTTTGAGTTCGTTGATTAAGTTTTGAATTTGGTCTATCGTTTTTACCTCATACTTACTATTATCTTTATCAATTTCAAACCATCCAGTACCCCACTCTCTCCATTGCTTTCCATAGATCGGTCCTAAATCACCCCATTCTTTAGCAAACTCATCATCGGTTTTGATTTTGTTGATAAATTCTTCTTGAGTAAGTGGAACTATCTTATTAGGTCCTTCATTTTTTAGAAAAAAAGAATTTAATCTGTGTTCTACTTTTTGTTTATAGTTTTTATAAGCATCACCATCCCAAATGTGGCAACCATTATCAACTAAATATTTGATGTTAGTATTACCGTGTAAGAACCATAATAGTTCTGTTACTATTGATTTCCAAGCCATCTTCTTAGTCGTAAGCAAAGGAAACCCATCACTCATTTTATGCCGAATCTGTCTACCAAAAACTGAGATCGTTCCTGTTCCGGTGCGATCCTGTTTCTCAACACCATTTTTCATGATGTCTTTTAATAATTCAACATATTTTTTGTCTAGATTATTCATCGTTCCTTGCTTTACTTTTATGCTTTGATAGTTTTAGATCTGCCTTCCATGATATTGCCAAGATTGCAAAACTGCAGATTGAATTGCTTACTAACATTGTCCCTGGCTTCACATTTAAAACCGTACCGACGATAACAATACCTATTGAAGCCAATGTTATTTTGTCCGTAATTACGTTTTGTTTGCCGTAGTTTCTTAACTCATTATCGATTTTATCGAATCTAATCGAATCCTTTTGATGCTGTGCTATTAACTCTGTATTTGTTTGTTCGATGCTTTGAGCTCTAGAGTTAAGAGATGCAACCAATAGGATTGCTATCAAAAAAAGTTTCTTAAGTTTCATTAATCCTCTTCTTTTTTTTGAATCACTAATAAGATAAATGTTGTAACTATAGCGCATGCTAATACGATTCCAAATACTGTAATTTTTTCATCAGTATTTAATTTTATGCAGTTATTTATGCACTCTTCCTCAGTAGATCCCTTTATCGTATCTAGTACGTGGGTTGATTGATTTATTTTTAAAACATACCAATAATTCGAAATTGAATTATATGCAGGTCTATAGCCTTCATCGCCATGCGTACGAATTAAAATTTGAGGTGCTCCAATATAATCAGAATATTGTATAACCGAATCTTTTCGAATTGTATTTTTTGTAGTCGTACAACTAAATGATACAAATAAAATTAAGAATAGGATTAATTTTTTCATTTTAAATTCTTTAAGTAGGTACGAGTTCTAAAGAAAATGTCGGCTGGAGCTAAAACCCAACACAATATTAAGCATGTTAATACATCGAATCCTGGAGTCATTCCAATAACTCCATCTGGAGATCTTTTGTCAATGTTTTTAAATGTTAAAACCAAACAATAAATTAAGGTTATAACATAATAGACGTTAAATATCATTATGATATGTTTTGATGAGTGATCCCGATTGGATTCGAACCAATGACCTACTGCTTAGAAGGCAGTTGCTCTATCCAACTGAGCTACGGAATCATTAAAATAATGCAATGTCTGTACGGTTTGTATCGAATCCACACCTTTGTATGTGTTTCAAACGTTTCCATTTCATACATAGCGTCTGTTCCGTCACTTATTTCTAAGTCATTGCATTTTTTTACAGTTATTGTACGTATATATTTAAATTTGTTTCAATTATATGTACAGCAACTCAACTTTTGATTTGGCATGCCTTTCGATGGTTGGTATGCATTCTGGATTTGATAAAGGTTTCGCATCGCTATATTCATCACTGAATTTAATGAGACCTCCTTTTTCTAGACCAGAAAAGAACTGGGCCTTTTGATTCATTACAATGAACCATTTGACCTCAGCATTTCTTATAACCTTGGCGTTTTTACTTGACATGAGTCTTTTAGCATTACAAAGAATTTTAATGCTCTAGCGCAAACAGAATCTGCTCTAGAGATTGCATTGTATAGATCGTTATCGACAACCGCTTGTGCAAAGCTTCCTCCTGGATAACCAACCTTGTCTCTCGTCATTAGGATCGATGCTGCAACCTGTATCACGTGTTTCTTATCGCTTTCTTGCATCTCTTCTCCATGTACCGCATAATTCAAATTTCTATCGGCATATTCTTGAGCCGCTTTTTGATATGCATTTACCAAGATGATTGTTTCTGAACTCATATTAATCTTTGTTAGATGATGAAGTTGGTTTAAATAAAATTGAGAATAGGAATATCAATCCTATCGTCTGTAAGAAGTTAATTTCATGAACTCCGTTTACTGCTGGAACTAAGCAATTGTTCCATAATAACATTGTTGGATAACCCAATATGAATGCTGCAAGAGAAATTACTGCAAATCCTAATATTAAGGTTCCGATCGCTTTAACTAGTGTTTCCATTTGATTTTGTTTAGTTGTTTAATTATTATATGTAAATATAAACAAAAGTTTTGACACGGTAAAATATTTTGTAAAGTATTTTTAAAGTATTTTGTAAAGTGTTAGACCCCAGACTCTTCGAATGCCTTTCTCATCTTGGTTGAAAGCTTATCGTATTGCATGTTAAACTTATTAGAGCATGCATCGATCAATAATTGATTTCTGTAGGGTGAATTCTTTCTGGTTGCCCATTTTCTTGTGGTTAACATCCATGTGTAAAATAGGACGTATGCGTTTGCTCTCTTTGTATATAATTCTGTATCGATTGGCAGGTTAAACTTTTTAATCAATTTAACGGCACGTTTTTCATTGTCTAACTCTAGATCTCTGGAGATTCCCATCCACTTCTCGATGTTTCTTACCTCTTTGCCTCCAAGCCATTCATCAACCTTATTAAGCGCTGTAGCGGATGCATCCCATATTGATAGTTTATCCATATACTGCGTGAAGTGCCCGAATTCATGGACCAAAACTTCTAATGCCAATGGATGATTCATTGCAACTACCATTGCCTTATCACTCTCATCAAAATAACCAGAACAATAGATATTTCCACTCAACTTTAAAAATTTGGTGGGACGAAGATCAACTTTAATACCAGCAGCACTGCACTGCTTATGTACATGCGCAAGAAACGCTTTAACGTATTTGTTGTTCTCGTGTTTCACTAATCATAATGTCTATTTTTAGTCGATAGTCAAATTGATCTTCACCTTTGAGCCATCTGGTTTACTATAAATTGCGTATTTTGGAACCATCTCGTGGATCCTATCCTTAAACATATCAGCGTACATTTTACCTTGACCCGGTGTCAGATAGGCAACCGTCATGTGTGGGTTATAGTCTGGAAAATCTGTATTGTGGGGCAACTGACATAATTGCTTATTACAGTCTCTTATTGCATCTCCATCAATATCGAATTTCAACACGTCCCATTTTTTATTTTCAAATAGTGATGCATTGTATGCTTTGCAGGTACCGAATGCAAAGTTCTTCAATACGTCTTTAACCTGATCATCCGTAACATTTTCATGTAGACCATATAATAGAATGCAACGTGGCTCGTCCTCTAATCCAAAGGATGGATCATTGGGATCATTAAAAACATGATCCGGATCGATGCTGCCGTGCAATTCCTTCATTTCAGGAAAGTCAAAGTACAACATTACACATCCGTAATCATAAGATTCTTTCTTTTCTAGAAGCCAGCTGCTAAAATTTTTAATTGGTTGCATAATCTATATATCATTGTGGTTTATTTTACACCTCGGATTGAATCTAATGCGTCCTGTGGCAGTACCCTAATGAAAAAGTCAACCGCGTGCTTAAAATCTTCTGGAGACATTACCATTAACTTCAACATTTTGTTCACCTTGCCTTCAGTTACATTTGCAATTGTCGTGATGTTTCCCTTGTTTCGGTTCAAAATGAATGTTGTCAATTCGGCGGCCAAATGGCCATCTATGTAATCGTGCAATTCTTGTATTGAAACGACTCCATCGTTATTTTTGTCCAATTCGGCAGCATCAACTTCAAAATCATACATGAAGATTGATTTTTCAAAGATTGCCTGTTGATACTCATTTTTGTTTAAAATGTTATCAATCTCTGGGTTTACTTGAGGTTCTTGATTTTCCATAATTAGTCTCTATATATTAATTCGTTACCTTTATATATACTACTCACCGAACCTTGTCCGTGAGTGATTGCAAATTTCCAGCCCATGTACTCTACGATCTCTGTCGGCCAGTTTGTTGTAAAAGGATCCACTCCTTCGCATTCAACACCTTCTTGTTCTGCCAAACTAAACATCGCATACATGATCTGTTTTGGATGCGGTTCATGACCCCTTTTATAACAAGAGTCTACGTATGTGTCATCGTGCTTTGCAATGATTTTATGCATCAGTGCATCAAAAGATTCTTGATCATTGAACATCTTTTTCATTCTGTTCGCGTGATGAATTTCAAGCTCGTCTTTGAATATCAATTCTTGGACAAACCTATCCATTGACGCTTGACCCTCTGGTGAATCTAAAAATTCACTTAATTTTTCTAAAATACTTACTGGCATGTTATTTCTCTTTTAATAAAAATTTGTTTGATATTGCTTTGAAAGAGATCCTACGATCATGACTTCTGATCACCAATCCTTCACGATCAAAATCAGGATTCAATCTTGATTTTCCGTCCGCATGCATTATGATCTCTTCAATTGTTTCTGGCAGATAGAAATCCAAATTTAAAATCGGTACCATTTCTAATTCCAGTTTGGTAATTAGGTTCACTAGGGATCGAAGTTCCAAGTACTGTTGAGTGTCTATATTAAATCCATTAAAGAACTTCACGGTTTGACCCTTGATCTTATATGGATTTCCTTGGATTCCCTCGCCAATTAATTCGCCCTGTAGACAAAAGTTATAACCGATCTTCGACATCTTTCTCTCTAAATCCAGCGCTCTTGCGACCTTCCAGAATGAATTACCTTCGCTCTCTAATAATTCTAGGTTCCTAGAGCAAACTCCAAACTCTCCGTCCTTGTAATAAAATGTTGCAGAGGAACCATCCAATTTTTCAGTCACATAATAATTGAAATTCTGTAATTCTTCGTATTCATTGGTTAGGTTTTGAATCCTTTCCTCGTCTGTCTTCTTAATGAATGATGGAAACTGACCCTTTGCCACTCCGGATAATTCTGCTGGAATCGGTGGCTCGTATTTTAAAATACCTAGTGCTTTAGTAACGTCTAGACCCTCCCATATCGCATCGACGAAAGCTGAGAAAATTGTCTTTGGCAGGACCAAACCTTGAGATACTTGACCTCTTAATTTAATTGTCTTTAACCTGAATCCTTCGACGTCTCCCATCTTTTTGTAGGAACTCTTTCTTAAGAATTCAAACTCATCTCTGATCGGTAGAAACGAATCGATCTCACAATAAACTACCAATTCACCTTCGTTGAACTCTCCCTTCTTCGCAACAACCTTCCAGTCATTGATTTGTACGATTTCAATAGCATCTGCACCTTCGATCGGTAAGATTGCTTTGACCTCTTGTATGCTAGCAAGTTTTCTTTCCATTATAATTATATTATTTGTCTGTAAATGGTTTCGAGTACTCTGGTTTGCACTCCTTCCAAATCAATTGTGTAACATCATTACCCTTTGCCAATTGAAACAGGATGCCTCGGTTAACACCAGGATGTTTAATAGAGTTCACAATCAGCGCAAATTCCTTTTGCGTTAATTCTCGGCCACGGGTGATGGCATGCCAGTACGCCTCGTGCATTTCCAATTTATATTTAAACTCTTCACGTAATGTGTCCACCATATTGTTTATCCAATCATAGAATTCATCTGGGACCTCTTTGATTAATTCTTCTGGTATCATATTGGTCTCCATTAGACTTCTCCAGATGTCATAGGATGAACACTCAGTTAATAGACTGTGCAACCTGCAGTACTCTTCAAATTTGATCTTCACCCTAAAGTTAGATGGATGGAATCTCAACACGTAACCCTCTTCATTGTTTATGTTCCTGCTCTTCAGGGCCTTATATAGGTCGTCTCCCAGACCATTGAAGACCTGTTCGGTCTTTACAATGTCTTTCTTTTTGATGCCAGAGATTTTAAAGATTTCTTTAGAGGTGACCCAATGCAATTCACTTTTATTTTTATCCTGATCTGGACTGTGAGTGTTCCAATGATAATTCTTTACCGCTCCCAAGAACACGATCCTCTCTTCATCGTAATTTACGACGATTCGATTCTCTGGATAAAGGATCTCTACAATGTACGCAACAGAAGGCTCAAAAGATCTTAATGTGTACTTAGAGTTTAAGATCTGTAGACCTCTAATTGCCTGCTCAGAGGTAAAGGAACCTCTGGTT
>Ga0214178_1000178_pt1 | contig 20626 bp, 25 predicted proteins | sample TroBogEpilimnion_28_FD_153016 | JGI IMG/M metagenome (GOLD analysis project Ga0214178, IMG submission 153016) | Freshwater microbial communities from Trout Bog Lake, WI - 17SEP2007 epilimnion | ecosystem: Environmental > Aquatic > Freshwater > Lake > Epilimnion/Euphotic zone | place: Trout Bog... | reverse complement strand
TAATCAGGGTTTCCAAGGCGACCGTGGTTTTCAAGGCTTCCAGGGTGAAAAAGGTTATCAGGGATACCAAGGCTCACAAGGACAAGACGGAACACAAGGCTTCCAGGGAGACCAAGGAAATCAAGGCTTCCAGGGTGACCAAGGGCCACAAGGTTTTCAGGGCGACCAGGGTCCTCAAGGCTTCCAAGGCGACATGGGACCTCAGGGTTATCAGGGATACCAAGGACAGTCTGACAAGTACGCTACAACAAGTTCAAGCGACTACACACTTGCTACTGGTTCTGGTGACATTACAGTTGCAGCAGGTCTTTCATACACACCTGGACAAGAAATTGTTATTGCCAACGACAGCACGCACTATGTAGTTGCTACTGTTGACTCATACGACCCAGAAGGCGGAGCACTTGCCTTTACAGTTGGCACCACACCGGGTGACGTTGTTGGTTCTGGCGAATTCACATCATGGACAGTAAACCTTAACGGTGCTGTTGGTGTTCAGGGTACGCAAGGTTTCCAAGGAGACCAAGGCCCACAAGGCTTCCAGGGCGACCAAGGAAACCAAGGATTCCAAGGCGACCAAGGTCCGCAGGGATTCCAAGGAAACGACGGAAACCAAGGATTCCAGGGTGACCAGGGTCCTCAGGGATACCAAGGACCACAAGGAGACCAAGGATTCCAAGGTAACGATGGTCCACAAGGTTATCAGGGAGACCAAGGAAACCAAGGATACCAAGGAGACCAAGGACCTCAGGGTTACCAAGGTGACATGGGTTACCAAGGTTACCAAGGCCTAGGATTTAACTATCAAGGTGCATGGAATGACACAACCGTTTACAACCTTAATGACGTTGTATCATACAATGGTTCATCATACGTAGCGCTTGCTAACAACGACGGAGAACAACCAGATGTAACTGGATTCTGGTCACTTATTGCATCCAAGGGCGACCAAGGAAACCAAGGTTACCAAGGTGACCGTGGATTCCAAGGTTACCAAGGAAATCAAGGATACCAGGGCGACCGTGGATTCCAAGGTTACCAAGGTAATCAGGGTAACGACGGTACGCAAGGTTCACAGGGTAACATCGGTGACCCAGGTATCTACGAGTCAAATGACGGCGTTCCACCAATGGACACTAACATCCTTTGGCTTGACGAGACCGCAACCGCATCTCCACCAAACGCAACAGAACTACAGGGATACCCAGTTAGTGCAACCGCCCCTACTGAAGGACAAGTTCTTGTCTTCACCAGTGGTGTTTGGACTCCAACAACTCTGTAACAACTAAACCTTTTCTGTGCCGCGGGTCTGTAATGGACCCGCGGCACACAGGTTTGCAGTACAATTAATGTAATATTTCGCTACCAAATAAGGTAAATTATGGCACAGTTAAAATACTGGAATGGCTACTCTTGGGTTGAGGCCGTCATTGGAGCACAAGGTTTTCAAGGTAACCAAGGAGCAACCGGTGTTTTTGAAGGCTCAACGCCTCCATCAGATACCTCTATTCTTTGGCTCAATACTGGGGCACAAGGAAATGGAACACAAGGTCCTCAAGGTTATCAAGGAACGCAAGGCGTCCAGGGTTCAACGGGTGCCACGGGTGCACAAGGATATCAAGGGAACCAAGGATATCAAGGTGAACCTTCAACGGTTCAAGGGCCGCAGGGTTATCAAGGCTATCAAGGCTATCAAGGTGTTCAAGGCACCCCCTCTAGTGCCAATCCTCACGGTGCTGTTTTTCTTGTAGACGACACAAATTTTTTTAGTGCCAGCACATACACCTCTGGTTCTGCCGGAGCCGAAGGCGGCTCTGGTGTCGGCGCATACATTCAAGCAAATTCAAATGGTGTGTTTAGCATTGACGCTATTACGCCATCTGTTGGCAATCGAATTCTTTTTTCCGCTCGCACAAATTCTATTGAAAACGGTGTTTACACAGTAGACACTGTTGGAACATCAAGTAGCAAATGGAAAGTTATTCGTTCACATGATTACGACGGTTCAACCGCTGGTCTAGTAACACAAGGTGACTACTTTTTGGTAATTGAAGGTCACGACGCTGGTAAAACTTACATTCAAGTTAATCAAGGTACCGGTCCTGATTACGACATTCTTGTTGGAACAGACGCAATCAACTTTACAGAAGTTGGTGGAATTGGACCTCAAGGATATCAAGGACCGCAAGGTGCACAAGGTTATCAAGGTTCAACGGGTGCCCAAGGAACAACTGGTGCTCAGGGAACGACAGGAACACAGGGGCCTCAGGGTTCTACCGGTTCTACCGGTTCACAAGGAACTACGGGAGCAACTGGTTCTCAAGGAACAACCGGTTCTCAAGGTTACCAAGGTGTTCAAGGATATCAAGGTGCAACAGGAAACCAAGGTCCACAGGGAACTCAGGGCTATCAAGGTAATCGTGGATATCAAGGTTATCAAGGCGACACAGGTTCGCAAGGTTTTCAGGGAAACACTGGCGCACAAGGTTCGCAAGGAACAACTGGTTCTCAAGGAACGCAAGGCTCTACCGGAGCGCAGGGTTCAACAGGCGCTCAAGGCAATCAGGGTTTTCAGGGAGCACAGGGAGCACAGGGAGCACAGGGCTCGCAGGGATATCAAGGAAACCAAGGATATCAAGGTCAATCAGACAAATACGCTTCAACAAGTTCTTCTTCTTACACACTTGGTGTAGGAACACAATCAATAACAATTGGTACGGGATTGTCTTGGACACCAGGACAAGCATTAATTATTGCTAACGATAGTTCTCATTATGTTGTTGCAACCGTTAATACTTATAATTTGGGAACCGGTGTTCTTAACTTTACCGTTTCTTCTTCGCCAGGAAGTGTTGTTGGTACAGGAACATTTACTTCTTGGACTATAAACCTAGACGGTGCAGTTGGTGTGCAGGGTTCACAGGGTAATCAGGGAACACAGGGTTCTACTGGCTCGCAGGGACCACAAGGTTTTCAAGGTAATCAAGGATTCCAGGGTGTAACCGGTGCGCAAGGTTCTACCGGTTCGCAAGGAACACAAGGCTCAACTGGGGCACAGGGTGCTCAAGGAAATACTGGAGCGCAAGGTTCAACAGGAGCGCAAGGTGTTCAGGGTTCAACTGGTTCGCAAGGTGCTCAAGGTAACACTGGAGCAACGGGACCACAAGGTACGCAAGGAACGCAGGGAACACAAGGTGTTCAGGGCTATCAGGGTGCTCAAGGAAATCAAGGTTTTCAAGGTTATCAGGGATACCAGGGATACTCAGCAGCAACTACAAATGTAGTTCTTACTGCGCCGTTTGAAACAACGACAGTTTCGGGAACAGCCCTCAGTGGTTCAACAGCAGCAGCGCTTAACGCATCTTCTGCATCCTTCTATTACTACACAGCAAATCCTACCGCAGCCTTTGCTGTAAATATTACAAACGCACCAACCACAACTGGTCAGTCGGCAACATTTACAATGCTGGTAAATAACGGTTCAACTGCTTACTTGCCATCAAACATTACAATCAATACAAATCAAGCAGGTGCTTCATCTTCTGCCCTTCCCGCCGAAGGTGCAACAAACAATGGAATCACTACTCGTTATCAGGGTGGAACCGCATGGAGTGCCGCCGATGCATCAACAATTGACGCATATAACCTTGTTGTTATTTGCACCGGTTCAAGTGCATGGACGCTTCTACTAAGTCTGACAAAGTTCTAAGGAAATATTTATGGCACAACTCGAATATTACGATGAATTATCAGGTCAGTGGATAACAGCGGTTGTAGGTTCGCAAGGACCGCAGGGCGAACGTGGCTTTCAAGGTTTCCAAGGATTTCAAGGTGTACAAGGCACAACTGGTGCAACGGGCAATCAAGGAACGCAAGGTTCTACTGGTGCTCAGGGTTATCAGGGTTCTCAAGGAACTGTTGGTGCGCAAGGCAATCAAGGAACGCAAGGGTACCAGGGTCCACAAGGCAATCAAGGTTATCAAGGCATGCCTTCAACCGTTCAAGGTCCACAAGGAAACCAAGGGTTTCAAGGTGATACTGGACCTCAGGGCTCAACCGGAACAACCGGTGCTCAGGGAACACAGGGTGTACAAGGAACGCAAGGCGTTCAAGGCAATCAAGGTTTTCAGGGTTACCAAGGATACACGGGTTCTCAAGGTTTACAAGGAACCCAAGGCGTCACAGGAGCACAAGGACAACAGGGATATCAAGGACAGACCGGCTCCCAAGGTTCTACCGGTTCTCAAGGAAATCAAGGCTTCCAAGGCAATCAAGGTTTTCAAGGAGAAACAGGTGCACAAGGTACAACTGGTTCACAAGGAACACAGGGCAATCAAGGCAATCAGGGTTTCCAAGGCAATCAAGGATATCAAGGTGTTCAAGGTTCAACTGGACCTCAAGGTGCAACAGGCTCGCAAGGATATCAAGGCAACCAAGGTAATCAAGGCAACCAGGGTAACCAAGGTTTTCAGGGCAATCAAGGGTATCAAGGAAACCAAGGCTTCCAAGGAACACAGGGTTATCAAGGTTTTCAGGGTCGTGCAAGCACAAACAACGCTCACAACGCAGTAGCAGTTGCCGATACATTCGGTACAACTAATGCATCTACATACACCGCTGGTACAACAGACCTTAATGGTGGTACTGGTATTGGTGCAAAACTTACTGCCACCTCTTATGGCGCACTTGTAATTGATGGTCACACGGTGGCCCTAAACGAACGTGTACTTGTTGCCGCCAACACTAACGCTAAATACAATGGTATTTATCAACTAAGCACTTTAGGAACGGGAAGTGTTTATTGGGTTCTTACCCGCGCTACCGACTATGACGATAGCGTAATCTCTGACGTTAACCAAGGTGACTATGTTTTAGTCATTTACGGTTCTGCCAACATTGGTAAAACGTACATGGAAACAGAACTTGGTTCTTATTCCGACGGCTCCATTATTATTGGAACCGACAACATTCTTTTTGCACAAGTTTCTGGTCAGGGTGCTCAGGGTTATCAGGGTGCTCAAGGTGCCGGTGGCGCTCAAGGATACTACGGTTCTTTCTGGGACACCACAACGCAAAGTGCTTCTGCAACAAATACAAAGTACGACATTACTCTTAACAGCAAGGGTGACAGAAGTGGCGTAGACGTTTCCTCGGGTTCGCACATTGTTATTGCAAACCCAGGTGTGTACAACGTACAGTTTTCTGCGCAACTTAAACGCAATTCTGGTGGTACCGGAAACGCTATTATTTGGATTAACCAAAATGGTACAGACATTGCGGCATCAGCCGGTGACGTTCAACTAACAGGTAACAACTACGCAATTATTCAATCGTGGAATTACCTAATTACTACCACAACTGCTAATGAGTACGTAAAATTTGTTTGGTTAACAGATGACACTGCTATTCAAATAGTTAATATTGTTGCCGGTTCACAGGCGCCAGCAGCGCCTTCAATGATTGTCACCGTACAGCAGGTTATGTATACCCAGGTCGGCCCACAGGGTTACCAAGGAACAACTGGTTCACAGGGTGCAACAGGTTCACAAGGAGCCACGGGTGCGCAGGGTTCAACTGGGGCACAGGGTTCACAGGGATACCAAGGCACACAGGGCGTACAGGGTTCAACGGGTTCGCAAGGTTCAACAGGCGCTCAAGGACCTCAAGGCGTACAGGGTGCAACAGGAAGTCAGGGTGCAACTGGTTCTCAAGGAAGTACGGGTGCTCAGGGTTCTACGGGTTCTCAAGGTAGCACTGGAGCACAGGGAAGCACGGGTGCTCAAGGCTCAACTGGGGCACAGGGACCTCAAGGATATCAGGGTTCTACTGGTACGCAAGGTTCAACTGGTTCGCAGGGAGCGCAAGGCGCCACTGGTGCACAAGGAACACAGGGTGTACAAGGCTCACAGGGCAATCAAGGTTATCAAGGAACGCAAGGCTATCAAGGCAATCAAGCAAGCGTTGCACTTGGAACAACCTCAACGGTTTCATATTCAACCGGAGCATCAGTTACAAATACAGGTACGCAAGGTGCTGCTGTATTTAATTTTAGTCTTCCTCAGGGTCCTCAAGGATTTCAAGGAAACCAAGGCTTTCAAGGGACACAAGGAAATCAGGGTACTCAGGGCTCTACTGGTCCTCAAGGAACACAAGGAAACCAAGGTTCAACCGGAGCACAAGGAAGTCAGGGTTCGCAAGGTTCTACTGGCTCACAAGGCTCACAAGGTTCCACTGGAGCACAAGGACCTCAAGGATATCAGGGATACCAGTCAGGCATTACCATTGGTACAACAACAACCGTTGCTTACACAAGCAGCGCTGCTGTAACCAACTCTGGTTCTCAAGGTGCGGCGACACTTAACTTTAGTATTCCACAGGGCCCTCAAGGCGCAACCGGTTCTCAAGGTTCACAGGGTAATCAAGGTACGCAGGGTACGCAAGGATATTCAGCCGCAACCACAAACGTAGTTCTTAACTCACCGCTTGAAACAGTTTACGTTTCATCTGGTTTGACTGGTTCAACAAACGTTTATGTAACAACTAATGCAACTAATATTTTGTACACATCTGCAACCGGTAACTTTTCATTTAACGTTGCCTCAACATCAAGTGTTTCTCTTAACTCGCTTATGTCCAACAATCAATCTGTGACTTTTTCTGTGCAAATTGTTCAAGGAAGTACTGCTTATTATTGCACAGCACTTAGCGTTGACGGAAGCGCTCAAAGTGTTTATTGGCAGGGTGGAACAGCGCCAACGGCAGGAAACGCTTCTGTTATTGACGCCTACACATTTACTATTACAAAAACCGCATCAGCAACTTACACGGTTCTAGGAAGTTTGACAAAGTTCTAATGCCACAATTTTCAAACCACACGTATTTTGACAACACCGGAAACAGTAAATCAACAGGTTTTTCTTCCGGCACAAACATTCGATATTTTACTCCACAACCAGGAAGCCTGGAAGTTAGCGCTTCATCAGCAACTCTTGAAGTTATGGACGTAGGTAATTGGGAAGCAGTTTTAGATTACTTGGGCATCAACCCAGAGGAATAGACTATGAAACCATTTATTGCAAACACATACGTTCAAGGAACTACTGTTCAGTTCTTTACCTCTAAGCCGTTTTTGGCACAAGACAACGTAACCATTATTGACCCAGACCAAGTTTACTTTGGTTTTCAAATCAATGGTGGAAATATCTATACATTTAACTACACCTATGGTGTTGGAGACCCGACCTCTACTATAGTCCGCATCGGGCTTGGTCTTTATGTAGCCAGCATTGATACATCACTTTATGGCGACGGTGTTTGGGTTTATTCATTTATGGGTGAACCAGACAATGCAATTAATCACGACCAAACTAAGACAAAAGTACGTGCAATGGGGGAATTAGTCATTCTAAAGCCCACATTTCCAATGGGCTAATACTTGACATATTGATAACGCTCTGATAACATATTGTTAACGAGTGCCTATCAAAGGAGTGTCGAAATGGCAAAGCCAGATTTATCAGAGTTTATTTTACCTAGAAAATGCGTAATTGGCGAACTTTCATTGTCAAAAGAACAATGGGAAAAGTTAAATTTTGCATTAGAACAACCAAATTGTGATATTCAAACAACAACGATTATGGATGTATTGAGCAATTGGGGTCATCCTGTAAAGAGGACAAGCCTTTCAGCACACCGTCGCGGCCAATGCCGTTGTGAAAACAAGTAAGGGACGAGGAACCCATGTCTAAAAATAAAATTGATATTAGCGAATTCTATCGTCACCGTCTTGAACCAAAGACCGTAGAACCAGAGGATTTAACAGAACTCTGCAAGAATATTGCCAAGCGCAAGCCAGGCAAGCCAACAAAGCCAACCGGCGACAAATCAATGCTTGTCCTTTTAAGTGACTGGCAGGCTGGTAAAAGCGAGGGTGGCGGGAGTGAAATGATTGCAGAACGAATCATTGCATTCCAGGACCGCCTTGTACAGCGTTTAAAAGACCTTAAAAAGATTGGTCATGAAATTAACACTGTATATGGCATTGGTTTAGGTGACCTTATTGAGCAATGCTCAGGCCACTATGACATGCAGGCTTTTAATACAGACCTAGACCGCCGAGAACAAATGCGATTGGCACGACGACTTGTTATGCGCTTTGTTGACCTTATGGTTGATGAAGGATACAACGTTGTTCTTGGTGCCGTACCTGGTAACCACGGTGAGAACCGCAATTCCATGGGTAAAGCATACACAACTTGGACCGACAATGATGACTTAGCCATTTTTGATGGTGTAGCAGAAATCATTAGTCACAATTCGGCACGTTATGGCAACGTAGAAATTCCTCTAGGTGCTATTGCAAATGACCTAACTATGACACTAAATATTTCAGGTATTACCTGTGGTTTTGCTCATGGTCACAGTTTTCGCAATGGTGGAAGCAAGAACTGGATTAAGACCAATGGTAGCATTGGTAAGATTGAATCTTGGTGGCTTGGTCAAGCAATGGGTCGTCAACCTATTTCAAATGCAGACATTTTATTCTGTGGTCACTTGCATCACTTTGTAGCATCAGCCGCTACTGGAAGACAGGTATTTATGTCCCCAGCAGCAGACGGTGGCTCTTCATGGTACACTGCAACATCGGGCTCTAGTTGCCCTCCTGGCATGCTTACAATGCTGATTGGAGAGGGTTGCGGTCCATTTGGTTGGAGCGACCTAGAAATTCTTTAATGAAGCGCAATAAAGAACCACAGAATGTAGAGATTGCACGTAGGATTAACCTACGAAAGAACGCTGCGGATAAATACATATGGTTGCCATGCATTGTGTGTGGCGACCTATGTCCGCAACAGTTTGAAGGCGCGTTTGCTGACTGTGATGAAGTTCACGTAACTTGCAAATACGAACCGGAATATCCTGCTCTTGCTAGAAAATTAAAAAAAGAACGAGCAGAAGCAATGAAAACTTCTTTATTTTAGACTTAGGCTTAACCATGCTTCTTCCGGTGAAATGTTTGATTGTATCCAATTTATACGTTGAATAGGCGTAGAACCACCCCAAACACCATGTTCAATCTTTTGTTCAATGGCGTATGTGTGGCAGTCATATTTGACAGGACATTCATTACAAACGTTAATAGCACGCTGAATAAGTGCTGACTGGCCTCTTCCTGGAAAGAAATTAGGCATGTCTTTGCCGTTGCAAAGTGCTTCTGTATAGAACGCCGGTCTTGTTTCCCGCAACAGTTTAATAAACTGCATGATTTCGTAATCTGTGTAGTCAAACATTATTTAGTAGTCCATTCGGTAACGTGCATTCTTGCTTCTATAAGCGCTGTACCTCTTGTTGCTACTGTTTCTTTCCAACCACAAATACATTTGATGTCAAACTTGTTTTTATTAAAAACAATGTCTGCGTAATGTTTCGTAGAGCGTGTAAATTGGGTGTTTATTCTTCCCATGACCATTTCCTTAATCCTCGTTTGTGTGCTTCTTCGGGATTATCGGTAATCATTGTGTGACAGTAACGGCAAACGGCCATAAAGTTACTCCAGTCATCATCAATAATTTTTCCACCAACACCGCGTGGCAATATTTCGTGTACATCTACAGATACTATAGCACAATTATTATCCCAATGTGCTTCACATACAGGGAATTTTTCTAAAAACTGCGTGCGCAATTTTCTGCGCTCAATATAAATCTTCTTCATTTTTAAGGAACGGGGCGACAGCGATTTATTCGCGGTCAGCCCCGTTTTGCTTTTTAAGCCCTTGTTTATTTTTAGAGGCGTGCCCCTCTTAAGTCCCTTTGAGGTTTTAAGAGGTTTACGGCGTTCCACTTAATCTATGTGTTGCTGCTGCGAATCAATAATCGCAATGAGGCGGTGGGCCTGATTCAGTTCATATTCAAGTTCTGCAACTTCGTCTTGAAGGTCACGGACCATCAATTCTAGTTCTTTGATATAAACCTGCAATTCATCTTCGTACATTAGTTACCACTTTCTCGGTAGGATGCCATAAGGCTTCTAAGTGACTCTAATCGGCTTCTGACCGACATAAGGGCTTGACGGCAAGCATCATGTTTTGCTCTTGCACTCTCCATCCTCATGCGTTCTTCGCTTGTTTCAACGGTAGCAATATCTTCTGCCATATCTGCAGTCATTTTTTTACCAGTTGAATCACCCGTAACTCTTGCCGTAAGCCGACTCTTAGCAAAAGCAATCTTAAATTCTGATTCAGCAAAACCGAACTCGTCCGCCGTTACAGCAAAAGACTGTGTAATGTCTTCCATCTGGTTAATAGAACGGCGCATAGCATTTTCAATGTGCTGATAACTAAGCGGTATCGAGTAATCGGTCTTGTCGTCCATGCTTAGAAATCTTCCTCAAGCGTGTTGTAGTTTGATTCTGTGTTGCGTTGATTCTTTTCAATGTTTACTGTTGCGAATCGGAGCAAAGCGCCCACGTCATCTGCAACGACCTGAACTGCTGTTCCTTTTGTTCCGTCCTTACGTTCAAAGTCCTTGACTTCAAGACGGCCGGTAACAATTACTCCAGCACCTTTTGCAAGAGAAGCGTGAATGTTCTCTGCAGTTTTGCCAAAAGCAACTACGTCATAGAACGATGTGTGTTCACGTTCTTTTACCCTGCGAGTTGATGCTACGCCAAACATGACGCGTGCAAGTCCTGTGTCACCAAATTTTAGTTCTGGTTCACGGGTAATGTTACCTGTTACTGTAATAGTTGAATCCATTTTTATTCCTCCTAGTTCTGTAATGCTTGTAGTTGTTCGATAACTTGCTTGGCTTCGTCAAAGGTCAATTGTTCCAACTTAGGAATCTTTCGACCTGCAACTCCGTCAATAAAGTCAAACATCTGAGGGTCTTCCCAATTAAGGGTCTTGTGACTGATAGCCCAAATCATACGGGTCATCTTCTCAGTTGCCATGTTATTGCTATTGTTGTTACTTACTGGGCGATTCGCTGCTGTGGCAACTGCATCTCCTAGACTTTGTTGTGCAGGCTTTGGTGAAGCCTTTGGTGCTGGTTCTGGCTTAGACATTGTAGACTGCGTTGATGCATTGCCGTCATCGTCCTCATCGGCCACTAGACCAAGCACGGCGCAATAACTATAACGACGAGCATAGGTCACGCTTGAACCTAATGCCTGAGACGTGTCATCCTTGCCAAGGTGCAAACGCATGTCGTGTGAAATGTATTGTCCTGAAGAATGAATCAAGTAAGTCGTGAGAATGTCACGACCCTCAAGGTCAATCCCAATGAACTGACTAACAGCCAATCCGTGCTTTGCAAGAACTGGACTTGCTGAGGCAACAACCTCTGGCAAACCCGCATACTTACTCTTGAAAAATGGGTTTACAGAACCCTTGGGAACGGCAGAGAATTCTCCCTGTGCGCTTACAAGTGCAACTGCTAATTCGTTAATCTCATTACTTTTACTCATATTTTTATTCCTTTCTTTAGAGGTGACTAAATACTATCACGTGTAGATAGCACTGTCAAATACTATTTTGAAATTCCTCGTAGGGTGCGAGCACCCGGACGAACCTTCTTGTACTGCTCAAAAATCTCTGGTGCTTCCTTCTTAATACGGTCGGTGTCAAGAGATTCAACGTCTTTGCCAGCCTTATATGAAAGTATAGCATTTCCATCTACCGTAGCAAATTCAGCGCTTCCAACCAATTCAATGATTTTGGCACGTAAATCCTTACGGATGCTGTCTGCTTCTTCTGCTTTAGCCTTTGCTTCACTAAATTCTTCCCACAATGATTGAAGTTCTGAGCCACCTTCGTAACCAGTTCCAGTTTCATGACGTGGATAACGCTGACGTTGGGCTGTTTCTGTTGCTTCGCTACCATCGGTTGCGGGTGCAGTTCCGGTTTCCATAAGGTGCCAAAACTGTTGCTCTGCAATAACCATGTTCTCAGCAATTTCTGTATCCCATTCCATTTCACGAACCTGAAGACCTGAGCCACCAAGTAAACAGGCAAATGTAATTGAAGTTATTCCTGTAACAACACCATAGTGATATCCCTGAAGCATGTAACTTTGTGGAATTTGATTGTTAGCCCACGCCCCAGGGTTCCCTGGAGATGCAAGACCAGCAGTTTTTACTTCAAGGATGCCTAATATATTTGGTGGTGCATAATCAAAACGCCAAGTCTGAACAGTGCCAGCAGGGAATTCATCGCTAGGTTCAACAATCAAAAAGTCAAGGTTAGCAAACATAAATTCACGGTCTTCTTCTTCCGACCATAGAATTACGGGCCACTCTACAACTGCTTTATTATTTTCTTCTGCGTAGAACTCTGCAATTGGACGTTCAAACTTATGCCCTATACGTGTTGCTTCGTTACCTACAAATTCACGCTCAACAATGTTGGACTTCTCAGCCCACAATGCGTATGCGCTCTTGTACTTATTGACACCGCAGACCGTACCGGCATCTGAACCACCGATACCGCCTTCACGTGCCTTAAGCCATTCTTCCTCACTCATATCCCAAACAGGGATAACTTTTACTTTATTCATTACTTCCTCCTTTTATTTACGAATTTATTTTAATTGTCCTTGCGACACCATCTTGAAAATCAATCTTTCCGACTTCTCGGAGTTCTTGACAAACATTATACACAGTTCCAAGGGGGATACTTGTTATTAAAGAAATATCTCTATAACTTGGCCCGTATGCATTTTTAGTGTACCACGTTTTAATGGCTTCAAAAACAGATTCTCTATTTTGTACTTGAGCATTAATCCTCATCAGCAATATATCCTTCCGGTGTAACAGTGTTGGCAAGAGCAATAACACGGTCATAAATTTCCGTGTAAAGACCATCTGTTTCTTTAATTTTCTCTAAAGCCTTAGAACGACCATTAGCAAATTGCTCGCCATCGTAGTAAATCCACGCACCACGACTTTGCAAAACGCCAAAATCAATAGCACAATCCAACAATGCATTGGCTTTTGGAACTCCAACACCATATTCAAGGTCAAATTCAGCCTGTTTAAACGGAGAGGCTACTTTGTTTTTTACAACCTTTACACGAGTACGATTAGCGGTTGCTTCGTCACCTTTTTTAATAGTCTGAATACGGCGAATGTCTAGGCGAACAGACGAGAAATAGGGCAAAGCCTTGCCACCCGGTGTATACTCACTCGGCCCATACATCTTACCAATAGATTCACGAAGTTGGTTAATAAAGATAACTAATGTACCGGTCTCGGATGTAATGGCGGTCATTTTGCGAAGTGCTTGACCCATTAAACGTGGTTGAAGTCCAACGTGATGGTCTCCCATCTCTCCTTCAATTTCAGCACGGGGAACCAAAGCGGCCACAGAGTCAACAACAACAAGACCAATCTTTCCACTTTCAATAAGACGACGAGTGATTTCAAGACCTTGTTCGGCATTCATTGGTTGAGAAATAAGAAGTGATGGTAAGTCAACACCAACAGCCTTGGCGTACACAGGGTCTAGTGCGTGTTCAGCATCAACGTAGGCACAAGCCAAACCCATACCCTGAGCCTCTGAAATAACATGCAAAGCAAGAGTTGATTTACCTGATGAGGGGGGTCCGAAGAACTCTACAATGCGACCTTTTGGCAAACCGCCAACGCCCAATGCCATGTCCAATGGAAGAATACCCGTAGGTATAACCTCTACTGGTACAATTTGCGATTCATTCAAACGCATGATTGAACCTGCACCGAACTGTTTGTTAATTTCACCAAGAATTGCTTCTAGGTCTGTGTTGGCTGTAGTTTTTTTTGCCATAACTTCCCTTCTGTTAAAGATGTTGCAAGTGTATCAGAACATGTGTTCACGTGTCAACCTTATTTGCTGTTGACAACAAAGTTTTTTTCGGCTACAATTAACTCCCTATGGGAAAGCCAAATATAAATCTAAATTACGCTATTGTTGTGGGGGAGAGAATCCTTGTTAAATCTGCATACAGTGAAGAGTTTGTTAAAGACTGTAGAGCAATACCAGGAAGGCTCTGGGAACCTACAGAAAAAATAAACATCTTTCCTGTTTCTAGTGTTGAGTTTGTTAGAGAATTAGCCTTTAAATGGAACATTGATTTGCCCCGTTCTATTGCGGGCACGTTTGAATCAAAAGAACGTAACTATCAAGTAGAACTTCTTGAAGACCAAATTGTCATTTCATTTGATTATTCACCTAAAATTATTGAGGCCATTCGTTCTCATGTTCCTAGGGCCAAGTGGAATTCCAAGGAACGTTTTTGGTCGGTGGGCACTGACTATATTTTTAGTGTCCTCAGTTTTGCAATTAAATTCGGACTAAGTGTTGAGCCTAAACTTCTTGAAGAAGCGCACAAAGTTAAGCAAAAACTTGATGAAATGAAGATTGCATCGTCAGCCCTTGATGCAGACATTGAAATACCAGGCATAGCAATACCCCTTCTGCCTTACCAGCGTGCTGGCGTGGCCTACATGAACAGGGTGCGCAAAGGAATCATTGGAGACCAACCTGGATTAGGTAAGACTGCACAGGCTATTGCTACAGTTTCATTAGATAATTCTTTTCCTCTTATTGTTGTTTGCCCTAATACATTAAAAATTAATTGGCAACGTGAAATAAAAAAGTTTTTTCCAAATTTGACCACTTCAATACTTTACGGTGGAAAGTCTGTTGACATTCCACAATCCGATGTAATCATTTGTAATTACGACATTTTGTTTCAACGTAATGATGACATTATTAAACACGGATTTCAATCGTTAGTTGTTGATGAATCACATGCTATTAAAAACGGACAAAGAAAGAGCAGTTGTCCGAAGTGCGGAGCGACAGTGAAGTCCAACACCGTGAACTGTGGCGCCTGTCAAGCCCGCAGTATTCGACCAATTGAATCGTGGACAGTAAAGCGCACAGAAGCAGTAATGCGTTTAGCAAAATTGCAAGGACCAAACGACCTGACGTTACTGTTGACGGGAACCCCGATTACTAATCGCCCCGACGAACTTATCCCGCAGTTAGAAGCCATTGACCATTTGAAAAATTTTGGTGGGGCTTGGCGTTTTAAACAACGTTATGCACCCAAGCGTGGTATGGCTATTAACACCAAGGAACTTAACGACAAACTTCGTGAGTCATGTTTTGTTAGGCGTATGAAGTCTGATGTGTATGGAGAATTGCCACCGCTTCGTAATGCTGTTCAATACATGGAAATTAGTAGCAAGCAAATGGCTTGGTACAAAGACATTGAAGATGATGTTGTTGAGTATTTCGCTCAACGTGCCCGTGATATTGCCGAGGAAGAAGGCAGTGATGGAACCGATGCTTATTGGCACAAAAAGATTACATTGGAGATGGCTCGTAGCCTTGTTCACATCACCGGTCTTCGTGATGCTGTATCAAAAATTAAATACGATACTTGCATTGATTGGATTGATAATTTTCTTGAATCCGGTGACGGCGAAAAAGTAATTGTATTTGCCGAACACATAGAATTTGTAGAAAAACTTTTTGACCGCTACAAAGATGTAGCCGTAAAGATTCGTGGTGGTGTTTCAGTCGAAGACCGACAAAAGGCAGTTGATAAATTTCAAAATGACCCCACATGCAGAGTGTTTGTTGCTAACATGTCATCGGCCTCTGAAGGTTTGACTTTGACTGCGGCTTCAGATGTGGTATTCTGCGAACTGGGATGGACACCAGCCTTGCATGAGCAATGTGTATCACGTGCCTATGGGCGTGTGAATGACATGCATGGTGCAACGGCGTGGTATCTTTTAGCCCCGAATACTATTGATGAGGATATCTATGGTTTGTTGGAAAAGAAGAAGAGGATTGTAAATTCCGTAACTGACGGAGTTGATATTGAGGGAGAGGGAAGCGTTGTGAGTGAATTGGTTAAAACCCTTGCTGGTCGGGGGTTGAATAAGTGACGATAAAACGTTATTCAAAGGACGGGCGTTTAGTGCTGTCCGAGTTAAAATTTGGTACAAGCACGCTTATCGGCGATGCTACAGAGGACACCGCCATTGGTGCCCCAGTATGGATTCTTACTCATAATGAACTATCTAGTCGGGCTGTACGCCTCTGGATGTACATGAGAGGGGCCTTAAACGGCGTTTTGAGCATTCCAGGTACTAGTCATAGGTCAATCGCCACATTGCTAGATGTAAGCGATTCTACGGCCGAGAGGACCATCTATGAACTTCGTGATGCTGGTGCCATTCATGTCGTTCCCACCTTCTTTGAGGGTCAACAACTGGGTAACATTTATTACCTCTGGCCTGCTCAACCCGATGGGGGGGTCATCACCAGTGAGGTGGGGGGGTCCTCACCAGTGAAGAGCGGTATAATTAATACTAATATTAATACTAATACTACGCAAGATTCTGCTACACCACAAAAACGTAACAAATCTAACTACACCGAAGAGTTTGAAGCAGTGTGGAAGATATACCCACGGCGCATTAATAAAGCCGGTGCTTTTAAGGCCTACACAGCAACACTTCGCAAAGGTGTTGAGCCATCGGTTTTAATGATTGCTACAAAGAACTATGCATCTACTCGCATTGGTCAAGATGAAACGTACACGCTTCACGGTCAAACATTTTTTGGCCCCACAGAACGCTGGCGTGATTTTGGCGTTAATGCGGATTCCGTTGTTGCTGTTCACGAACTTACCGACGAGCAGATGATTTCGGCACGACTTTACGAAGATTTTGATAATGATTCAGAATCACTACTTGACAACCCTGCTAAAAGCGGTTACAATCGTCCTACCAACGCTAAAGGCGAATTGGTTGATATCAATGGAGTACCTTACGCACTTGATGCTCAGGGCCAACGCCGTTCTATGAACTATTGGAAATAAGAGAGAGGCAGGGAGTCGTAATGAGTGAGATTAAAATACCCCATGATTCAGTAGCAGAGGAATCGTTGCTTGGTGCAATGATGCTTTCTGCAGAGGCTTTGATGGTTGGCATTGATACATGTCGAGTAGAGGATTTTTACAATCCACGCAATGCTCGTATCTTTGGTGCTTTGTGTCGTTTGTTTGGTCAAGGTATTGTTGCCGATGCTGTAACCATTTCTGCGGAGATGAACGACAACGAGATTATTCCAACGCTTGTCAACATGACACTTAACGTGCCGTCATCATCCAATGTTGGACAGTATGGTGCCATTGTTTCAAAGCACAGTTCAGCACGTTCTTTAATGCAGAACCTTGATGAAGCCAATTCAACTATTCGTCAAGGCGGAGACCCATATTTGGTTGCTGATAGTCTTACAAAGATTGCCTCTAGCATTGGAACCGTTCGTTCAACTGAGCCTGAGGCAATGACCATGGCTCAACTTGAGGCCAACGCTGATGCTATTGCACCCGTTGTAATTCCAGGACTTATGAATCAAGATTATCGTACCATTGTGGTGGGTGAAGAAGGTTCCGGTAAGTCACTACTTCTTCGTACGATTGCCATGTCTGCTTCTCAGGGATTTCACCCGTTTAGCCATCAACGCATTCGACCTGTTCGTGCTTTAATTATTGACCTTGAAAACCCTACACAGGCCATTACCCAGACCGGAACACCATTTATGGACATGCTTCAAGCACGTGACCCAGAAGGATTTGACGGTGAACGTCTTAAGTTTTTCCGCCGACCTGGGGGCATAGAGATTCGCCGATTGTCTGATAAGGCTGAAATTCAGCGTGAAATTGCCTCACACCGACCTGAATTGGTCTGTATTGGGCCTATTTACAAGATGTACCGCCGAGGTTCTAGTGAGACTTACGAAGATTCGGCTGACGAAGCAATGGCAATTTTGGACGAATTGCGCATGAAATATGGCTTTGCACTTGTCCTAGAACACCATGCAGCCAAGGGAAAAGCCGGTGAAAAGCGTGATTTGAGCCCTATGGGGTCTCAAAGATGGATGGCTTGGCCTGAGGCGGGCATTTCCTTGTATAAGGACAACATGGATGGTACAATGTTACATGTAAAGCGTTTCCGTGGAGACCGCCTTTCGGGTATCGAATGGCCTGACAGGATTATCCGAGACCGTACTTGGCTCGTTGAAGGTATTTGGGATTGATATGACAGTAGTTGTGGCTTATACAAATGAATTTGGTTGTGGCATGGCTTTTGACTCTGCCGTGGGCGACGAAGATGCCGTCCTCATTTCGTCAACCCCAAAGGCTTTTATTCATGCTGGCAACGGCATTATAGGTGCAGCCGGTTCCTGGCGCATCATAAATCTGCTCTCCAAACTGGAGAAAAGAAAATGCACCCCCGACACTATTGTGGGGATGCTTAAAGAAATCAAGGGCGAAGATGATTCTGTGAAGGATACAGAAATTCTTTGTGCTTGGCCCGATAGCCCTCTAGTTATCATTCAAAATGATTTCTCGGTGGTTGCGGTGGATTCGCCGTTTTTGGCGATTGGTAGTGGTTCCCCCTATGCGCTCGGATACCTTGAAGGTTGCGAAAACGTAGGCCCAGATGAACTAAGTTGCGCCGTGGAAGTAGCAATTAAATACTCCCCGTTCGTGGCTGGCCCAGTAAAAAATCTTTACTGCGGGTCGAAGTAGAAAGAGTAATTTGAAGTACTTATCTATTCTTACAATTGCAATTGGTCTAAGTGTTTTTACTACACCAACACCAGGGGCAAGTGATACAGTAAGCACAACAAGCACAACGGTTGTAGGCCAGTCATGGAATCCACCGTCTTTATCAACAGCGCCAGTTATACCGCCGTCTTTAATTAGTGGTAACATAACAACTACAACTGTTGAAAAAGTACCGCCTCTTGTATCGCCAGAGATTATGGCGAAGTGGCAGAAGGTTGCGCAGTGCGAAACAGGAAACAATTGGCACGCAATGGGTAGTATGTACCAAGGTGCATTAGGAATTCTTGTTTCAAATTGGTATTCGTTTGGTGGGTTTAAATTGTTTGGTCCGTTGTATGATGCAACACCTGAACAACAAGTATTTATTGCAATAAAAATACAGGCAAGTGCCGGTATTCCAGATTATGTCCCAGACCAATATGGTTGCGGACGTGGGTGGTAAAATAATGAAGGGAGATAAAAATGAATTTTGATGAATGGTTACAGTACGGAATAGAAAATGGTTTTTGTACCCCTCAATTCTGTTCAACACATGACGGAACTCCGTTGCATCCAACGGAAGAACGTGCGTGGGAAGAGGGTGGAGACCCTTGTACACACATGGTTCGATTGGGAACGTTGTCAGATTGGGAATTACCAGATTGGTATTTTAACGACAACTTTACTATTGGTGGTTTAAGTTGATTAGACCATGGCAAAAAGATGGGGCATGCATCAATTCAAACGTTGATTTTTTTGCTAAAAAAGTAAATAATATTGCAGTTGTAATTTGTAGTGAGTGTCCTGTTTCTGAGGAGTGCAAAGAATACGCAATTGTTAATGAGTATTTTGGTTACTGGGGAAACACAACGATGGAAGATAGAATTGAAATTCGCAGAAGTCGTGGACTGCCCGAACCTTTTGCTTTTGCAAAGATGCCAAAACAAAAACCAATGCCACCAGTAAGTGATGTTATTATTTACAACGATAGAGAAGTAATTATAAAACATGGCACCAATTGGGGTTATGAGCAACATTTAAAATTTAAAGTTACACCTTGTGATATTTGTACAGAAGCACGTGCAAAACACATGAGGGAATACCGACAACGCAAATACGAGGAGATGTTAAATGTTTCATAGAAAAAAGAATCGCAAACTTGAAAGCATGAAACGTCACCCCAGTTACGTTGCACCTCTTGAAGTTACTAAAATTAATAATTCAACATTTTATGTGAATACTTCACGTTTTAGGAGAGATAGCGCATGAGTGATGAAGAATTTTGGGCAGAACAATACCCGGATAAAAAAATTCCAGGTAGTGCACAACCAGAAGAAGGCAAGTGCGGTGCAAAAGTAAAAAGCAAAGAACTAAAAGAACTTGGCATTACTCGTTACTGTTTTAAGACTGCCGGAATGGGCACACCTCACCTTGGTGAAGGCAAGTGCAAGTGGCACCTAGGCAACACACTTAATCACGTGCGTGCCGGTGTTCAGATTCAGATGACAAAGGAATTGCAAACGCTTACAGAGCGTCTTGGAGAACCTGAGCCAATGGGACCGCCAGAAGTTGAAGCGTATCAACTTGCTTCTAAGATGAAAGCATGGACTCTCATTCTTGAAGAAAAAATGAGCGAACTAAATGGCATTCTTGAGGTGACTGACAAGGCTGGCGTAGAACATGTGCGTGCCTTGATTGAGGTCATGGAACGTGCTTGGGAACGCTATCAGGGCGCACTAGAGTTCATGCTTAAGTACAACTTGCATGAGCGCATCGTTGCATTAGAGGAACGTCAGGCTAATTTGATTGGTGCGGCTTTTATGAGCATCATTCTTAGCCAAGACATGAAATTGTCAGAGGCGCAGATTAACACTGCACGAACCATGTTCTCTGCTTCCATGTCAGAAATGTCTAATGACCTTGAACCTTCTTGGGCTCAGGTTATTGATTCAGATGTTGTTGAATAAGAGTCAAACAAGCCAAGCAGAAATCCCCCGCCAAAAGGCGGGGGATTC
>Ga0214178_1000164_pt1 | contig 21668 bp, 19 predicted proteins | sample TroBogEpilimnion_28_FD_153016 | JGI IMG/M metagenome (GOLD analysis project Ga0214178, IMG submission 153016) | Freshwater microbial communities from Trout Bog Lake, WI - 17SEP2007 epilimnion | ecosystem: Environmental > Aquatic > Freshwater > Lake > Epilimnion/Euphotic zone | place: Trout Bog... | reverse complement strand
AGGTAGCCCAGATAGGCAAGCCACGAAAGAAACGCCCATGTCTCTTTTGGATCCCAAGTCCAGTAATGGCCCCATGCCTCTTTTGCCCACAGAGCGCCGAATATCAGGCCAAAGGATAAGAACACAAAACCAAGCAGTGCCAGATAGTGTGATACAGATTCTCCTGTATTATCTTTTTTGCTACGCAGCTGTAGATAGACATTGTGCAACGCTGTCACAGATGATGCTGCAAGCAGAACATAGCCGACCAGATAGACGACAACATGCGGTATAAACCATGGGCTTTGAAGCGCAGGCATGAGAGTTTTGTCGAAGACCTCTGGATGAAGCATGTTGATGCCGAGAAAAAATGCTGCAAGTGACATACAGTAGTACTTCAGCCATCCTATTTTCCAGCGGTACTCAACAAGAAAGCCGACAAGTGGAATGAGCGCAGCATACCAAAGCCGGGTCTCTCCAAGTGTTCTGAGAGGTGGACGGTCGAGGAGTGTCCAGTAAAAGGCAATAAAACCAGCCATGACCACTGAACCTGCAAATGAAAGAATCAAAGCAGGAAGTTTCAGTGCGGGAGTTCGCAGGGCAAAAAGAGCAAGAAGAGAGCCTGTGGCCCAGCAGGCAATGGCCAGTTCAGCCGCGGTGTTAAAATTAATTATCATTTTCCAGCCTCTGTTCGTTTAATGCCATTCCAGAAAAACAGAATGTTCCCTGCCATAATCATAAAAAATCCGAGATAAACCGCAGGCAGCCAAGGATCGTGGATAACTTCGATCAAGCTTAACTTAGACCATCGTCCAGCTTTTTCATCGTAGCCCATCTGGTAGAGTTTCCACCCGTTAAAACTTACAGGATGATTAACCTCAAGATTTGCCATGGTTTCATGACCCTTTTCATCCTGAATAGTTACCGCTGAACGGAATGATTTTGGTGTGCCAGGTACCATGATAAGATAAAGTCCGTTCAGTTGGGCAGCATCTGGTTTTATTAAAGGACTGCCGGTGCTGATCCAGGACTCGCGCTGTGTCGCGTCACTATTGATCCTGACTTTTGCAAAAGGAATACCGGTTGATCGGTCTGCTGGCTGAGGCACACCATCTTTTCCTGGAAGTGCAAAGGGAAGATAGTCGAGCACAAGAACATCTACTCCATTCCAAGTTCCAGTTGTGCCTTTACGGACTTCTAAAATGGCTTGCGATTTGTCCATAAGAAGTTTGTCGCTGTGCGGATCGTAAAGAAGTAGTTGTGGAGGGTACTCTTCAAGAGCAAAGTCATGGAGAAAAATAGAAAACGGCAGATGCTGAGGAGTATCGCTTTCCATCGTATAACCAAGGTTATTTGCCTTCCCAACATTAATTGGCACCACGAGCCGCTGAAGGTCGGAACTGCCGATAATGGCGCATGAGAGGGCAATCCAGAAGCCTGCATGAAAAAAGATAAACTGAAGATTCTGCAGTTTAAATGGTATTAGTTTCCATGAAAGCGAAATACCGAGGTTGCCAAGGAAAAGCAGAACAGCAAAGGCAAAAGGCCAGCTTGAAAAAATCTGATTTAATCCTAAGAGGGCTGGCAGTGAGTTTTTTGCAATGGCCTGCTGAGGCACAACACCGCCGATCAATGAGAGAAGGGCAATCGCAAAAATAAGGCACAGGCCAAGAGGAATTCCTCCAACCCATTTGACAACAGCAGAGTTTCTGAATGCCATGCCGAGGGTTATAACCACAAAAGCAAAAAGAAGGAGTGCTATTGCGTTGAATGGCAAGTGAGGAATTGCAATGCCGTATCCAGAAGCAGCATATTGAATGATAAATCCTGCACTGAGAGCAAGAGCTGTAAAGAGAGCAGATTCCCTGAACTCCCAGGGAGAGTGAAACCAGCGACGCCGGACAACCATCATAATGATAACCTGAATAATCTTATTATTAATAATAAAGCACTTAAAATGGCTTTCAAGGCTTTCAGTAAGCTAACTCCGTTACTTTGTGAGATATCTTTGGATTACACAGGCTTTCTTCGCCTGTTATTAGTCAACCAGAACTACTTGCTATTCGTTGACTGCTGATCTATGGATCAATTGATCCATAGATCGTCTACAGTAAAAAGGCAATAGTGACCAGCAACATGCAAAAATTGCATGCAATTTTTGCTATTTTCAGGAGATTGCCGTAACAGTTCTTGTTATGGAGCGTACAAATATAATAGGGGAAAAAGAGTAAACAAATAACACTCTTTGTCTTTTTTTCAGATGCACCACTTTTTTCTGAAAGGTGATATGGGCATTACTTTAAGAAAGCCGATAGCATGCTTTATTTCTTGATTTAGAGTTTTTTCAGTTGCAAGCACAAAAAAAACAGAATTTCATGGTTGTTTTTACTGGGTATGGCGTAAATATTATGTATTGACGGCTACTGAAAATGGCTTTTTGTTAAATTAATTTTAATAATTAATTAACGATTGTTATAATGAATAAATGTTGGTACGATTGAATACCATGTTTCATGGGATATGTCAGGGTAGGCTGGATTGTCCATGTCATTTTTATGAAAGCTGCTTAAGTTGTGATTTTTAATAAAAAAAAGCGGTTTGGGTTTTTTTATTTGAAATTTTATACCATATTTATAGTAGAATTGATTGATATATGCTGATTTGTTGTTAAGCGTTGGTTGTGTTTTGTTGCGTTTTTTCAAGATTTCTACGTTGCAGTTTTCGATTTCCTGAGGCGAATATTTGTGGATAAATACGTTTTGATATTTCCCACTCCACATTCCCTTACATAATACGTTTTGTCTTTCATACTTGCCAGTTTGGCTACAAGTCATCTGGTCGTTGCTCAATCAAAGATATGAGGCACTGAAAAAAAGTGCGGTATTTAGATTTGCCTTGAGCCATTTCGCGGAAATTCTGTGTCTCTGGTAGTTATGTTGTCGGGTAGATTCGTGCTTAATTTCACAAATGATAGAAACTTGAGCCATTCTTTCTCTGATCAGCGAATTAACTCATTGGAGGCCTCCGGTTTAGAGTTTTGCCAGGTATTGGTTGTTGTGTCTGAGGGAGGTGTGCTTGCAAAAAGGAAATATTTTTATCCATTTGTTCAGGTTTTCCGTTTTGTCAGCATGCCTTTTTTGCGCACCGACAGGGAGTGCCGTTAGTTGTTGTAAAGTTCAGGTTTCAGTTCAGAAAAGATCTTATTGAAAGCAAAAAAAAAGCTGCTATGCCGGATGACAGAGAGCTCGTGACAGAGCAACAGGAAGAATACATTGGTCAGACTAATTCTGAAGGCGGTCAGGCTGAGTCCAGCAACCGACGGAAATTTCTGACACGTGTTGGATGGGGAGGTGTTGTTGGCTTCCTTGCAATTAATTCAGCAGCCTTTTTACGGTTCTTCTACCCGAGGGTACTGTTTGAACCTGCATCACAGTTTAAGGTGGGGCTTCCGGCTGACTATCCCCTTGGGACGGTCAACTCCCAGTATCAGAGAGAGTACCGTACTTGGATAATCAGGCTCCAGGATGGCTCATTCTTTGCACTTGAGTCCAAATGCACTCATCTTGGATGCACGCCAAACTGGATGGAAGCGCAGAAAAAGTTTAAATGTCCCTGCCACGGCAGTGGATACTATATAACAGGTCTTAACTTTGAAGGCCCTGCACCGAGGCCTATGGATCGCTTTAAGATAACTATTGCCGAAGATGGTCAGATGCTTGTTGACAAGACGATAAGATATCCGGGTGTTCCGGGTAAGGAATCCAATGAGGTTTATCCTGAAAGTTTATTGAGAGTGTGATAGTTACCTGATAACTGAAATTTTACAACCATGGGTAGTGATGAGAAGATAACAGCGGCACTGGATCAAAGCCCGCTTAAGAGAGTGACGGGAGCGCGAAAACGTGCGGCGGCAAGGGTGATCTCCGAACTCTGTACCGGTTGCAGGATTTGTGTTCAGACCTGTCCATCGAACAGCATAACAATTGTTGAGTCCGACTTGAATTTTACGGGCATAGCCCAGGTGGATGAGAGTTGTACGGGATGTAATATCTGCGCCATAGACTGCCCTTGGACAGGTGTCGAGATGCTTAATCCGGATGGTTCAAAAAAGAGTGAGGTTGAGTATGAGAGGCAGTTAAAGAGGCTGCGCGGGTATCAGTAAACTGTTTAGCAAATAAAACGTGACGGGACTATGAAAAGCCTACCAGAGATAACTGACAAGGTCAAAAAGAATCTGATATGGAAATCCATATTCAGGCGAGATTACCGCAATACCGTAAGAGATCGTGCCCAGGCTGTTTTCGGCAACGTCTTTCTTCACCTTCACCCAGTGCAGGTTCGTGAAAGCGCTGTGAAGCTTCGGTTTACCTGGGGAATGGGAGGCATTACTTTTTTTGCCTTTATCATTCTTGTTATTACTGGTGTTGTGTTGATGTTTTATTACCATCCTTCGATCGAACAGGCATACACCGATATCAAGGATCTTGAATACCAGGTACCCTACGGCGTGATCCTTCGTAATCTTCATCGTTGGGGAGCGCACTTCATGGTTATTGTTGTGATGATCCACATGTTCAGGGTCTTCATGACTGGTTCCTACAAAGCGCCTCGTCAATTCAACTGGGGCGTCGGTGTCATTTTGCTTGTTCTGACCTTTCTTTTGAGTTTTACCGGTTACCTCACCCCGTGGGATCAGCTTGGTTTCTGGGCCATCACCGTTGGAACCAATATGGGTGCAGCCACGCCGTTTCTCGGTTATCAGGGGCCATTCAGTGAGTTTTTACATATAACTCCATTCAACGATGTTCGTTTTGCACTTCTTGGTGGCGCTCTGGTTGGCGGCAATGCTCTGCTCAGATCGTACATCTGGCATTGTGTCGCTATTCCGCTGGTAGCAACCATTTTGATGATGGTTCATTTCTGGCGCGTCAGAAAAGATGGTGGAATTTCAAAACCTCAAAAATAACAGACCGGGCATAGTCGATTATGAACCCTTTTATTGAAATCATTACCCAGCCAGATAATATCGCCATTGTGATCATGATCTTTATGGTGAGCTTTTTCATGGTATGGGCTTTTCAGCAAGCCTTCCATAACGACAGGCTTCTGGCAGCGGGACTTCCCGTAGATGGTGAAAACGACAAGTTTGTTGACACCTTCAAACCTCTTGTGCGTATTGAGCTGATTATTGCTCTTGTTGTTATGGTAGGTCTTACGGTATGGTCGATATTGGTTGATGCTCCATTGGAGGAGATCGCCAACCCGACACTTACTCCAAACCCGGCCAAGGCTCCGTGGTACTTTCTCGGACTTCAGGAACTGTTGGTCTACTTTGATCCCTGGCTTGCCGGTGTCGTGTTGCCATCATTGATTGTTGTTGGTCTTATCGCAATACCTTACATCGACATCAATCCAAAAGGGAACGGCTACTACACTTTTGCTGAAAGAAAGTGGTCTATCATTATTTTCTCCTTTGGCTTTTTTGTCCTTTGGCTGCTTCTTATTGTCATAGGCGTTTTCTTCAGAGGTCCAGGATGGTTGTGGTACTGGCCTTGGCAGGAGTGGGATCACGCGAGAGTTGTTTTTGAGCCCTTCAGGGATTTGAGTTCTGTTGTAGGAGTTGACTCCCGCTCAATGGCTGGATTTATTATCGGAGCGGTTGTTACTGGAGCCTATCTGATTGGCGGCATGGTTGCTCCCTACATGTACTGGAAGAAGAACCATCCTGAATTTTTAACCAAGTTGGGGATGATCAGATATATCACGATCGTGTTTTTATTTATAAACATGATGTCGATACCGATCAAGATGGTTCTGAGGCTGGTTTTTCTTATTAAGTATGTATGGATAACTCCCTGGTTTAGTATTTGATTTCAAGTCATTAAGTGCAGGTATACGGTAACAGGTCATTCTAAAAGCCTAAAAAAACTCTTGAACATGGCGAATGAGAATAAAAATAATTCATCCCTCAGAGTCTACCTCTTTGTGTTTTTCAGTGTAGTATTGTTAGCTCTCTCGGTGTGGGTGGTATGGGACGATGAGTTTGGCCTGAGGCCATGGAAAAAATACCAGGAAGATTACAAGACTCTTAAGCACGATAAGTTGGAGCGTGACTACAAGAAGGCTGTCGTTGAATTCGAGCGATCTGGGGGTCATAAAAAGCTTGCCGAGCTTGAAGCAAAGCTCGACAAGGCTGAAGCGGCTTTTCAAAGCAAGGAGACCCAGGAAAAGTACGCCAGGCTGAACAAACAGCTGGATGCGGCTCATGAGGCGCTGACAGTTACACAAAAAGAGCTGCGGAATTTAAGAGGTCAGTTTCTTGAAACAGAGTACTACTTCACCAAAACCCAGCTGCCTGAATACAAGGCTAAAATGGATGTGCTTCAGCGTCAGATTGACTCTGTGGGATTGCGTGTAGCTGCTCAGCAGAAGATTGAGGATTCATTCAAAGAATCGTTATCAATTGTGACGGCACCAAAAGCGGCGATACAGGGTGAGATCGAGAAAATGAAGAATCCTCTCGAAGAAGCAAAAGAGAAGATTGCCAAAAACGAGAAGGTCTCTGTGGAGATCAAACAGATTCATATCCCGGATATTGACAAAGCTGATCGTTGCCAGTCGTGCCATATTGGTATAGACGCTAAAAGTTCGGTTTCATCTGTTCAGCCTTTTACAAAGCACCCTCTCAGTGTTATCTATCTTGAAAAGCACGATCCAAATAAGTTTGGCTGTACCTTCTGCCACCGTGGTCAGGGGCGTGCGACCACCACCGCTGAAAAGGCGCATGGTAATATAAAGCATTGGGATGAGCCTATGCTTTCCGGCGATATGACTCAGACCTCGTGCCTGAACTGCCATGGAGATATCAAGGGTCTTCGCGGTGCAGAGAAGATTATTAAAAGTACCGAGCTTATTAAAAAGTATGGTTGCTACAGCTGCCATAAGATTCCTGGTTATGAAACTGTCGGTGATGTAGGTCCGATTTTAACTGAAGTCGGCACCAAGGTTAATTATTCATGGGAAGTGAAGTGGCTGATGGATCCAAAGTCATACTCATCGATATCGAGGATGCCTAAATTTTACTTTACCCAGGATCAGGCTGAATCTATTGCTGACTATCTGTTCAGCATGACAGGGACGACTCGTCATGATATAGATAATACGAAGACCAAGCCTGATGCCAAGCTGGTTGAGGCAGGTAAAGCATTATGGGCTCAGTCACGCTGTAATCTTTGCCATGTTACCGGTGGAAGAGGCGGCAATAATGTAAAAGTCTATGCGCCTGAATTAAGCAAGGTCGGTGGCAAGGTGAACAAGGAGTGGTTGTTCAAATGGATTAAAAATCCAAATGCCTATAACCCTGGTACCAAGATGCCGAGATTCCGCTTTACTGATGAAGAGATCAACTCATTGGTCGCCTTCATTACAACCGAGTACCAGGATGAAGATATGGAGTATAAATATGTTCAGCCTGTAGAGATCAAGCCAGCATCAATTGCCAAAGGTAAAGAGCTGGTACAGAAATATGGATGCTATGGCTGCCATAAAATGCTTGGAATGGAGGATATGGTTCAGGTAGCTCCATCTCTGAAGAAACAGGGAGTTACCTTCCTGAGAAATGCTGAGATGCGTGAAAAGATCGGAATGGAACTCTCATCCATCGGCAGCAAGCCAGTAGATATGCTTGATTTCGGTAAGATGAAAAAGTCGATATCAAATGACCGTCTGACCTATATCAAACAGAAACTGAGAGATCCAAGAGGTTACCGCCTTGGTCTTCGGATGCCGAATTTCAGGTTGGCTGAATCAGAGATCAACGAACTGGCCTCTGTGCTCTATGGCTTTACTGATGCCAATGTTCCTACCCGTTTCCTTGTGCCTTCACGGCAGGAGCTTGACAGGATGGCTGGTGTTTCGTCGTACAAGTTTACGGGCGACTTCGCCAAAGTTATTGCTGATGTCAAATGCACAAACTGTCACATGATACGTGGTATTGGGGCAGACTATGCGCCGGATCTCTCCTTTGCAGGCAGTAAACTTCAGGAGTCCTGGATCCGCAACTTCCTTGCAAATCCAGATGTAATTCGTCCGCTACTGCAGCAGATGCCTAAGTTTGGTTTGACATCCGGAAAACCTTTAGCCAAGGTCACCATGCCAAGGTTTAATCTTGGAAAACAGAAGGTTGAGGACACGAATAAAACAGATGTTGATGTTGTGATTAATTTCTTCCAGCAGGAGCTTTTGTCAAGTGATATACCGAAAGATATACCGAAAATCACCTCGTTGACACTGCCGGAACAGATCACAAAAGGCAAACAGCTCTATGATCTCAAGGGCTGCAAGGCTTGCCATCAGATTGGTACGGATGGCGGCGCTCTTGGACCTAATTTGACGAATGTCGGTAATCGCCTGAATCCCGGCTTTATTTTCAAACATCTTGAAAATGCCCGTAAATTCAAGCAGGATATCGTTGAGCCTAACTACGGATTCACAGAGACGGAAAGAATTTACTTAACAAACTTTTTGATGACCCTGAAACTGAATACTAAGTGATGCAAAAAACCTTAAACATCAGGAAATTCGCCGCGCTGGCAGTACTCTCGCTGCTTGTGGTTGCTGGATGCGGCAAGAAGCCGGGAACATCAGGAAAAGCTGACCTTAAAAAAACGATGACGGCTGCTGATTCAGCCGTCACGGCAACAAAGGTACCCTATGCCCTGAAAGAAGGTAAGCGGCTTTTTTCTCACTATTGTGCGGTCTGTCATGGAGAGACAGGTGACGGAAGCGGTCAGTACTATGGGTTGACTCCTACGCCTGCCAATTTCACGGATAAGGCTTTTATGAAGACCTTGCCGGACGAGAAACTCTTTAAGGCGATAAATGAAGGATCAGCCTCTGTTGGAAAGTCCAACATGTGTCCGCCCTGGGGCAAATCATTTCACACGGAGGAAACAGAGTTCATTGTTGCCTATATCAGAACACTCGCGGGCAGTTGAGCATTATCGTGATGTTGTTTTTTTTGTATATTTTCATGCAGGAAGAATATTTATTTAACACATAAAAATTGATGGAGTAAAAAAAATGTTGAATTCAAAAAGCAAGTTTTTAAAATCAGCACTGTTAATGACAAGTTTCGGGTTTATTGCCTCGAATGCATTTTGTGCTGGAACCATTACCGGTAACGTCGATGCAAGCATAGCAAAGTACAAAGCTGATGCCGTTGTCTATTTGAAAGATGTAAAGGGCCCTGTTACCCCAAAACATGTATCGGTTGATCAGAAAAGTCTTGTATTTGTTCCTCATGTAACGGCTGTACCTGTAGGATCAACTGTTGACTTTAAGAACAACGATAAAGTAAATCATAACATCTTCTCAGCATCACCAACTAAAAAATTCAATCTTGGTACCTATAATCCAGGTATGTCCAAGCCGGTTACCTTTGATAAACCAGGTGTCGTTAATTTGCTCTGCAATGTCCACTCAGAGATGTCAGGCTTTGTTGTTATAACAGAAAATCAGTATGCGGCTGTAACCGAACATGATGGCAAGTTTACCATTGATAATGTTCCTGCTGGCACATACAAGATCACTGCATGGAGTGAAAAACTCAAGGCACAGGAGACCACAGTCACCGTTACTGATGGAAAAACTGCTACTGTCGCTATCAAGCTGGCAAAATAACTCCCATCTCTCATACAGTTAAAACCAAAAGAGGAATCTGTTTTACAACAGGTTCCTCTTTTGGTTTTATGTAAAGTGGATACCATAATAAATCCCTCCAAACCTCTTCTCGTAGATTATCCTCTAACATTGCCGTTAATAGAAATGTTGAAGAACGATTACATCGCAATAAGCTCTCAATTGAAAGAAGCGATTACTGTGTTTGTCTTGAAATATTAAGCGTTTTTTAAGAGTGCCTTAATGTTCCATTAAGCTCTTATTCATTACTATGATTGCGTGAATAGCTTAATGCGCAGCGTATTAGATATCCTTCTGCCGGCAGATGTATGGTGTCGAATTGTTGTGTGTGGCAGTTTTATACTCATGTCTGACCGGCAGATTTTTTTTCCTCTCTTTTAATTGGCTGTTTCTGGTGCAACATTATTAAAGAAAACATTACATCTATGATAAATATTCAGCGAAAAAAATTCAGGGTTTTGTTTCTGGCTTTACTCTTTTGTATGAGCTTCACTGCTGTATCGTACGCTCTTGAAGCAGGCAGCAAAGCGCCAGATTTTGAATTAGAGGGAGCTCAGGGTAAAGTAAAGCTTTCGAATACACTTGGTTCTGTTGTCTATGTTGATTTCTGGGCATCGTGGTGTGGGCCTTGCAGACAATCATTTTCATGGATGAATGCCATGCAGGAAAAATACCGTTCGCAGGGATTGAAAATTATCGGTGTAAACCTTGATACCAAAAATGAGGATGCCAAAAAGTTTCTGGCACAGATACCGGCAGAATTTACCGTTGCGTTTGATTCGAAAGGAGTTACCCCTAAAAATTACGGAGTGAAGGGCATGCCTACCAGTTTTTTAATTAGCAGAGATGGTAAAATTGTTTTTCAGCATTTAGGATTTAAAGAGGCTGATCGTGATAATCTGGAAAAACAAATTAAGGCTGCACTGGAGGCGAAAAAATGAAAAAGGATTTAATACAAAAACCACTCTATGCTCTTCTGTTGATGATTATGCTTGGCCTTTCTGGATGTGCAATTGGAACGGCAGTTCAGCCTTGGGAAAAAGAGACATTGGCCAGACCTGAAATGACTTTTGAGGGTGACAAGCTTGATACAGCTTACACCGAGCATATTTATAGCAGCAAAGAGGCTGCTTCCGGTGGAGCCGGAGTTGGCGGTGGTGGCTGTGGATGCAATTAGCATAAATTTAAAATTTAGGATACTGTAATGAAATCCGTCACGAAAAAATCAACAAATGTAATTGGAGCAGCCCTTTTTGCAGCAGCGATGGCCCTGCCATCATCTCATTCTGCGTTTGCTGAAGCCGCACCGGAACGTGGTATCGTCAGTTTCAAATACCTGAATTACGAAGACAGTCAGCCAGATGCGAAAAGAATTGGAATTAATGCCAACTCGGTGACAGGATTGGTGCCCGTAGCCGGTGAGTGGTCCGTCGGGGTTACCCTTACCAACGATTCGGTTTCAGGTGCATCTCCGGCATATCATACCACAAACATCACACATATGACTGACCTGCGACGTGCCGTCGATCTTCAGCTTACCCGCTATTTTTCAAAAGGAAGCGTGACTTTTGGCACCAGCTATTCCAAGGAGAACGATTATCTCTCCCGTAGCTATTCAGCGCAGGGAAGTTTGTCAACTGAAGATAAAAATACAACAGTTACACTTGGTTGCAGTATCACCAATGATGATATTTTCCCCGCATATTTTGAAGGAGATGATGAAAAAAAACAGACATATGCTGGCATTATAGGTGTTACAAAGGTGCTTACAAAGAATGATATTGTTCAATTAAACGTCGGTTTTTCAAGGGGCAGTGGCTATTTCTCAGACCCGTATAAATGGTTTGACTCAAGGCCACGTGAACGAAACAGCACGACCATCTTAACCCGATGGAACCACCACTATGATGGAACCGACGGCACAAGTAGGTACTCTTATCGTTTTTATACGGATTCATTCAGTATCACAGCGCATACTTTCAGTGCTGAATATGTTCAGCCACTCTCTCATGAATGGGTTGTTACTCCAGAGCTTAGATTTTATTCGCAAACAGCAGCAAATTTTTACCTGCCTGATCCAATAGAGCCCTCTGTTGATGCAATATACTATTCAGGGGATCAGCGCCTTTCAGCTTTTGGAGCAATAACAGTAGGTATAAAGTTAGCAAAGCGGATAGCTAAGGAGTGGCTGGTTGATGCCAAATATGAGAATTATGAACAGCGTGCAAATTGGAGCCTGGCCGGTGGAGGTGACTCTGGACTGGCCCCGTTTAGCGCCAGAAGCATACAACTTGGGGTTTCGCGGGAATTTTAGTTCTCAATCAAGTAGTAACTAATTTTAAGAATAAATAAAATGAGATAATTATGGCTGCTATAGATTTTATTTCAGGTGCGAGTAAACCGGTTGTAGTTAAGCCGCCAGTAGTTGTCACTCCACCGGTTGTAGTTACTCCACCGGTTGTAGTCACCCCGCCGGTTGTAGTCACTCCACCGGTTGTAGTTACTCCACCAGTAATCGTAACACCGATTGATACCACACCGCCGACAGTTTCTTCTTACAGTCCTGCTGTTGGGGCGTTGGGTATCGCTGTTGGGAGCGATATTGTGCTAACCTTTAGTGAGGCAATACACATTGGAGCAGGAACGATAGCCATTCATAGTGGATCGGCAAGTGGTACAATTGTGGCAAGCTATGATGCTGCGACGAGTACAAACCTGACGGTATCTGGCAATACTCTCACTATCAACCCGACATCTGATCTTGCGAGCGCTACGCACTACTTTGTGACACTGGCTTCAGGCTCCATTAAAGACTTGGCAGGGAATAATTATGCGGGTACTACGGCCTACGATTTTACAACGTTCTCTCCGCCAGTTGTTGCTGATACCACACCACCGACAGTTTCATTGTATAGTCCTGTTGTTGGTGCGTCAGGTGTTGCTGTTGGCAGCGATATTCTTCTTACGTTCAGTGAAGCTATACAGAAGGGCACAGGCGTAATTGTCATTCACAGTGATTCGCCAACTGGCCCGGTAGTGGCGAGTTACGATGTGGCAACGAGCACCAATCTTACAGTTTCTGGCAGTACTCTCACCATAAATCCGACTGTTGATCTTGCAAATGGTACTCATTATTTTATCACCCTTGCATCCGGGTCCATTAAGGATGTCGCAGGTAACAGCTATGCAGGTACCACGGCCTATGATTTTTCTACGGTACCAACTCCTGTGGTCACTCCGAGCGATACCACCCCACCGACAGTGGTTGCTTTCAGTCCCGCTGCAGCGGCAACAGGAGTAAGTGTCAGCAGCGATATTATTATTACCTTTAGTGAATCAGTACAGAAGGGTACAGGGGCGATTGCGATTCACAGTGATTCGCCAACAGGAACTGTGGTTGCAAGCTCTGCTGATCCAATGACAGAAAGTATCTCAATTTCTGGTACGACGCTTACGATCCATCCGACCAATAATCTGGCGCATAATACGCACTACTTTGTGACGTTTGGACAGGGATCGATCAACGATCTCGCAGGGAATCACTTCGATAGTACGGCGTCTTACGATTTCACTACTGTTTCGGTACCGAATGCAGGCACAGTTCATGGTATGAGTGATGCAGGACCTGCCTTGGTAGGAGTAGGTGTACTTGGTATCCTTGCGTGGGTGATTCTTTAATCAGTGGTTATGGTATTTATAAGTTGCAGCATTCAGTTTTATGAGAAAAAGGCTGATTGGGAAAAGAACATAACAACATCAAAAATATGATATCGGGTTCTACAACAACGTCAGCGTTTTTTGGCGCTGCTCTCGCGACGGCCGCGATTGTTTTGCCATCGTTGCAGTTTGCCTATGCAGAAGCTCCGCCGGAAAGAGGTATTGTCAGTTTTAAATATCTTAATTATCAAGATAGCCAGTCCTTTGGAGAGAGTCAGTCAGGAGCAACGCACTCTGGAGGCACTGAGTCAGGAGAAAGTACATCAAAAAATAATACGCACATTCATGATGTTATTTCTGGAGCATCTACTGTATCAACCACTACAGGAGGCACATCTACCGGAGGCAGATCAACAGGCGGAACTGCTGTTTCGGGGAATCAGAACCGGATCGGAGTCAATGCCTACTCAATAATGGCGTTAGTACCTGTTGCAGGTGAATGGACCATAGGTACAACCCTCACCTCTGATTCTGTTTCTGGTGCATCACCCACATACCATTCATCAGGGTTGGCAAAGATGACGGATTTACGTCGTGCAATCGATCTCCAGCTTACCCGATACTTTTCGAGCGGAACCTTGAGCATTGGTACCAGCTACTCCAAGGAGACCGATTATCTTTCTCGTGGCTATTCCGTTCAAGGGAGTCTATCGACCGAAGATAAAAACACAACGTTAACTCTTGGTGGAAGCCTCAACAATGATGACATTAATCCTGTTATTCCACCTTATGCTGAATATCACAAAAAGGTTTATGCTGGAATTTTTGGCATTACCAGGGTTTTGTCAAAAAATGATATCATACAGCTGAATCTTGGTTATGCAAACGGTAACGGTGATTTCACTGATCACTATAAGCTTTATGACAACAGGCCAGACGAGCGCAATAATTCTACACTTGTAACGAGATGGAATCATCATTTCGAGGCTACGGATGGCACAGCCCGGCTCTCATATCGATATTATTCAGATACCTTTGGTATTCGGGCGCACATGCTTGGTGCTGAATATGTTCAGCCACTCCGGAACGGCTGGACGGTCGCTCCATTGCTCCGGCTCTATTCTCAAACTGAGGCTGATTTTTATGTTGCTGCTGGAGCAGCAGAAAGAGCAAATTCAACTGCTCCAACTCCACCTCCAGTTAATGCACTCTATTATAGCGAAGACCAGCGACTTTCAGCTTTTGGGGCTGTCACACTCGGCCTGAAGGTGAGCAAACAGTTGAATGCTGACTGGCTGGCGGATGTGAAAATCGAGGGATATGAGCAGCGAAGTCAATGGGCTTTAAGTGGTAAAGGAGATCCTGGATTGGCTACTTTTACCGCGAGGAGTATTCAGGTTGGTCTATCCCGCTTGTTTTAACACAGATTACTTCACTATAAATGAGGATTGCTATGTCATGTAACGTTACAAAAGCGATAGGATCCATTATTTTGATGCAACTGATTGCTTTTTATAATCTTCATGCAGCCTCTTATGTCCAGGGATTATCCTTTGCGCTCGCCCCTTCATTATCACAGTTCACTTATCAGGAGCCGGGATATATGGAAGACAAAGGCGTCATGTATGGCCTTACAGCTTCTTATACATGGCGCGGGGAAAAGCTGGGCCCTGTTGAGATGATCAAGGCAGAAATTGCCGCTTCATGGAGCTCGGTAGATTATACGTCGATTAATTCCGGATCAATCAATGGTATTCCAGATTCAATGATTGAGACCAGGGCTCTGATGGGCACAAATCTTTTCCCTGAAAGCCGGACAGTGATCACACCTTATGCTGGATTAGGGTACCGCAGGTTGACCGACAAGTCAGAGGGGATGATCTCCACATCGGGAGCTTTTGGTTATGACAGGCAGGCAAATTACTATTATTCACCCGTTGGTATTGAAATTTCATCTGATTTTGAGAAAGGGTGGTCGTTGGGCGGTTTGCTGGAATACGACTTTTTTATTAATGGTACACAGATCACTTCCATTCCCCAGGATATGCGTAATAATGGATCTACTGTTTCGAGCAACTTCACCAATGCTCAGCATGGTGGATATGGTCTGAGAGCATCACTCAAGATCAAAAAGAAAATTGACAATGCGTATGCTATTGTCTTTGAGCCATATTATCGCTACTGGAATATCAAGGTATCCAACCCTGATTCTGTTGTTATAACAGATTCCCAGCTTAATCAAAAAACAATCACAGTTGTTGAGCCTGCAAATAACTCTTCCGAATATGGTATAAAGGTTGAGCTCAATTTTTGATTCCAGAATGAAGCCTTTTTTTGTTTTAAGCTGGCGGAATTATGGATTTTTATTGTAATATTGCGATTCTGGGTAATAGCTGTTAATCTTCTGTAAAATAGAAGATTAACTGATACAACTGTTTTTATTCCCCTGTTTATTTACACATAAAACTTTATTAGCGGCACATTTCAGTGCTCTGACTGGCCATGAAATGACTTTGTGCTTGATTTTGTGTTATTTCATGGCATGTCTGTTTTTTTTAACCAAACGTTATGACGATGATAAACAGTCAGCAAAAAAAAATTGCTTTACTCCTGCTTGCGCTTTTATTCTGCATGAGCTTCAGCGCAAATATATATGCGCTTGAGCCTGGCAGCAAAGCACCAGATTTTGAATTGCCTGGAGCGCCGGGAACAGTGAAGCTTTCGAGTACAGCGGGTTCGGTTGTCTATGTTGATTTCTGGGCATCGTGGTGCGGACCGTGCAGGCAATCCTTTTCCTGGATGAATGCCATGCAGGAAAAATACCGCTCACAGGGCCTGCAGATTATTGGAGTTAATCTTGATGCAAAAAATGAGGATGCCAAAAAGTTTCTGACACAGATTCCTGCTGCGTTTACCGTTGCGTTTGACTCAAAAGGTGTTACTCCTAAAAATTACGGGGTTAAGGGTATGCCTACCAGTTTTCTTGTTGGCAGGGATGGCAAAATTGTTTTTCAGCATTTAGGTTTTAAAGAAGCGGATAGGGAAAATCTTGAAAAACAAATTAAGGCTGCATTGGAGGCAAAAAAATGAACAAAAAGGTCATGCAAAAACCGCTTTATGCTCTTCTGTTAATGATTATGCTTGGCTTGTCTGGATGTGCTCTTGGAACAGCAGTTCAGCCTTGGGAAAAAGAGACTTTGGCCCGGCCTGAAATGACTTTTGAGGGGGACAAGCTTGATACTGCCTATACCGAGCATATCTACAGCAGCAAAGAGGGGGCTTCAGGTGGAGCAGGTGTTGGCGGCGGCGGATGCGGATGTAATTGAGATAATCTTCAAAATAGGACGACTATGGTATCGGTTTCGACAACGAAGTCAACGTTTCTTGGCGCTGCTCTTGTAACTGCAGCTATGGCAATGCCATCATTACAGTTTGCCTATGCAGATGCTCCGCCGGAGAGAGGTATTGTCAGCTTTAAATATCTCAATTATCAAGAGAGCCAGGGAGTAGTCACTCAACCCGGGAGTAGTTCCAGTGGGCTTAATGCTATATCGGGAGCATCTTCAGTGGCTCCAACGGGTACTTCAGGCACATCAGGAACTTCATCGTCTGGATCCCAGGACAGGATTGGTGTTAATGCATACTCAGTCATGGCGCTGGTTCCGGTTGCCGGTGAATGGTCTGTAGGAACTACCTATACTTCTGATTCGGTATCGGGTGCATCCCCCACCTATCACTCTTCTGGTCTGGCAAAGATGACTGATTTACGGCGTGCCATCGATCTCCAGCTTACACGGTATTTTTCAAGGGGCAGTGTAAGTTTTGGTACCAGTTATTCCAAAGAGAGCGATTATATCTCTCGCGGTATCTCTCTTCAGGGAAGTTTGTCGACGGAAGACAAAAACACAACATTGACTCTTGGCGGCAGTTATAATAATGATTCCATCAATCCAATTATTCAGCCCAGTTTTGATGAGAAAAAGCAGGTTGCAACCGGATTGATTGGGGTTACACGGGTGCTAACGCCGCAGGACATTGTTCAGCTTAATTTTACCTACTCAAACGGCAAGGGTTATTACTCAGATCCCTATAAACTCTATGATAACAGACCAAGAGACCGAAACAGTGTAACAGCGTTAGCCCGATGGAACCACCATTTTGATGATAATGGTACAGACGGCACTGTCCATCTCTCCTATCGCTATTACTCCGATACTTTCGGTATCCGTGCTCATACGTTTGACGCTGAATATGTTCAGCCATTGTATAAAGGTTGGACAGCTACTCCACTGCTCCGGCTCTACACACAGAATGCAGCTGATTTTTATGTTTCTGTTGGTGCTGCCGAGGTGGCAGACCCAACGCAACCAACGTTACCGCCGGCTGATGCCCTCTATTATTCCGAAGACCAGCGGTTATCAGCTTTTGGCGCAGTTACGCTCGGGATGAAGGTTAGTAAACAGATTAATAAGGATTGGCTTGTTGATGTCAAGTATGAGCAATATGAGCAACGTGGCCAATGGAGCTTGTCGGGCGGTGGAGATACGGGTTTGACGCCATTTAAGGCAAGAAGTATTCAGGTTGGTCTCTCCAGGCAGTTTTAACAGATCGACAGGGATTATAGATAACTTTTATTAGCAATGATCACATCTTTTTCAACAATAACGTCAAAGGTTCTTGGTGCTGCTTTTGTAACTGCAGCTTTGGCATTGCCATCACTGCAGTTTGCCTGCGCTGAAGCTGCACCGGATCAAGGTGTGATCAACTTTAAATATCTGCATTATCAAGACAGTCAGATTGGTAATGGTGTAAGTGTGATAACCGGTGCATCTTCAGCTGGATCGTCAAGCCGGATGGGGGTCAATGCCTACTCAATGATGGCGTTAGTGCCTGTTGCCGGTGAGTGGTCTATAGGAACAACCTACACCTCTGATTCAGTTTCTGGCGCATCACCAATGTACCACTCCTCGAACCTGACAAAGATGACTGATTTACGGCGTGCAATCGATGTCGAGCTTACACGCTACTTTTCAAGCGGTACCTTGAGTTTTGGTGCTGGCTATTCCAAGGAGTCCGATTATCTTTCCCGCAGCTACTCTCTGCAGGGAAGCCTCTCAACAGAAGATAAAAACACAACAGTTACTCTCGGTGGCAGCCTGAACAGTGATAACATTTTTCCGGTTACCAATCCAAATGCAGATTACAAAAAGAAGGTCTATGCAACTATTTTGGGAATTACAAGGGTCTTGACCAAGAGTGATATTGTTCAGCTCAACCTTGGATACTCAAATGGCAATGGTGATTTTTCCGATCCCTATAAGTTCTGGGATAACAGGCCAACCCAACGCAACAATACAACGATATTAACTCGCTGGAACCATCATTTTGAATGGAGTGATGGTACAGCCAGGCTTTTGTATCGATATTATTCAGATACTTTTGGTATCCGGGCACATACATTCGAGGGTGAATATGTCCAGCCTCTGCGCAATGGCTGGACAGCTACTCCATTACTCCGTCTCTACAGTCAAAGTGAAGCTGACTTTTATGTTTCTGTTGGTGCTGCTGAAAAAGCAGATCCTACACAACCGACGCCACCCCCACTTGGTGCTTTCTATTATTCCGAAGACCAGCGCATGTCGGCTTTTGGCGCAATCACCCTGGGCTTGAAGGTCAGCAAACAGTTGAATCATGATTGGCTGGTCGATGTTACATACGAGGAATATGAGCAGCGAGGCCAATGGAGGTTGAATGGCAACAGTGATCCCGGATTGGCACCGTTTGGCGCCCGAAGCATTCAGGTTGGACTGTCGAGAAAGTTTTAAGGGGCTTCACATTGACAATGGATAATGAATAATGGACATTTTTCGGTTTGGGTTTGAAGCAATGGGCAGCGGCTGTGAAGTAGTTATTGCGTCAAGCAGTAAAAAAGAAGCGCAGTCAATTGCCGGTACTGCTATTGAAGAGGTGACGAGAATAGAGCGCAAGTACTCCCGTTACAGGCCGGAAAGCATTGTTTCGCGAATAAATGCCGCAGCGGGCCTTGAAAGTGTTGAGTGTGATGATGAGACACTCTCCTTGTTTCACTATGCTGATACGTTGTACGAAAGCAGCGGTGGCCTGTTTGACATTACTGCAGGTGTTTTGCGCCATGCCTGGGATTTTAGTAATCCGGTTGTGCCCGATCAAGCCTTGCTGTTCAAGCAATGCCGCTTGATTAACTGGCAGAGTGTAGAACGTCAAGGCAATTCTGTTCGCCTCCCTGTTGCTGGCATGGAACTCGATTTTGGCGGATTCGGCAAAGAGTATGCGGCTGACCGGGCTGCAGCTTTGGTTCATGGAAAAGGGGCTAAGAATGGATATGTAAACCTTGCCGGAGATATAAGGGTTGTTGGCCCCAAGCTTGACGGAGCTCCATGGATGATCGGGATTCAGGATCCGCGCCATAAAAAGCGTACGATAGCTTCGATTCCTCTTTATACCGGTGCATTGGCGACAAGTGGAGACTATGAGCGCTTTATTGAGGTGGACGGTAATCGCTACTGCCATATTATTCATCCCCGATCAGGCTATCCAGTAAAACATTGGCGTTCAGTAACTGTTGTTGCCCCATTAGCCATCACTGCAGGGAGCTACTCGACCATAGCAATGCTGAAGGAGGCTGACGGATTAGCCTTTCTTGATAATTCAGGAATGGGATATCTGGCCGTGGATTCTCTGGGAAAGATCTATCACAAAAATGCATAATGAACAATGAAGTATTTCGCAATTATCTTAGGAACTGATTAGAATGAATCAATTTTCACTCAAGCGAACAGCAACACTTTTCGTTGTTTTCATGGCATTTCTTTTTCGGGTCAATGCCTGTTTTGCAGCTGATTTTCTTGACCCTGAAGAGGCTTTCAAGGTCAAGGCTGAGCTGAACAATACCCACTCTGTGGTTGTGCATTGGGATATTGCCAAAGGGTATAAATTGTATCGCGACAGGGTGAAGATTGGTATCGAAAGTGGCAATGCCCAGTTGCAGACTCCTGTTTTACCAAAAGGTATCAAGGTCACTGATCCTTCAACCGGCGAGACAGTTGAGATCTACCATGACAAACTGACGGTAGAAGTGCCTCTTGTCAAGGCCGATGGTATTTTCAGGCTGAATGTTGAATATCAGGGGTGTGCTGAGGATGGCCTCTGTTATCCGCCAATGACTCGCCTTTTCACGGTGGATTCGAACCAGCCCGGGGTATTGGTGCAAGCTGGCGATCAGCCGGGTAAAGGCGCTATTGGAGCTGAAAAATCAACTCCACCATCTCAGCCAAAAAGCGCTTCACCGAAAGAGAGGGTGGCGGACAATGATCTTTCCCTTGCCAAGGATACTCTTGCAGGTGGGAGTTTATGGAAAATCGCTCTTGCATTCCTTGCGTTCGGCTTGCTCTTGTCGTTTACACCATGTGTTCTGCCGATGATACCAATTCTTTCTTCGATTATAGTGGGAGAGGGAGAGGTTAACCGACGCCGCAGCTTTTTAATGGCGGTTGCTTACTGTCTTGGAATGGCGTTAGTCTATACCAGTCTTGGCGTTGCTGCTGGATTAGCTGGCGAGGGGCTGGCTGGAGCCTTGCAAAAACCATGGGTGCTTGCGGTGTTTGCGCTTTTGCTTGTGCTTCTTTCTCTCTCGATGTTCGATGTTTACCAGTTGCAAATGCCGATTTCTATACAAAACAAACTTAACAATACATCACGTCATTTAAAGGGTGGTCGTTTTGCCGGGGTATTTGTTATGGGTGCGTTATCAGCCCTTATTGTCGGACCTTGTGTTGCTGCACCACTTGCCGGTACACTGGTCTATATAAGTCAGACGCGTGATGTGATTCTTGGTGGTCTGGCTCTCTTTTCGATGGCAATGGGGATGAGCGTTCCCCTGCTGCTTGTCGGTTTGTCAGCAGGAAGTCTCCTGCCCAAGGCTGGAGTATGGATGATCGGCGTGAAATATGTTTTTGGGCTTTTGTTGATAGCTGTTGCCATCTGGATGGTCTCCCCGGTTCTGCCAGTTTCGGTTCTTCTGCTTCTCTGGGGTGCTTTTGCTATTCTGTGCGCTGTTTTTCTTGGTGTTTTCACAGCGTTACCAGCCAAACCTTCGATAGCCCAGCGTTTTGGAAAAACCTTTGGTATCGTCTTGTTTATAGTCGGGGTACTGGAGCTTGTCGGATCGGCTTCAGGCGGAAATAATGCACTCGAACCGCTCTCACCGATTCATACAGCATCGACAGTCAGCACAGAAGAGAAGGGAGTGAATTTTACCCATATCCGAACGGCTGAGGAGCTTGATCGAGCGCTGC
>Ga0214178_1000157_pt1 | contig 22133 bp, 54 predicted proteins | sample TroBogEpilimnion_28_FD_153016 | JGI IMG/M metagenome (GOLD analysis project Ga0214178, IMG submission 153016) | Freshwater microbial communities from Trout Bog Lake, WI - 17SEP2007 epilimnion | ecosystem: Environmental > Aquatic > Freshwater > Lake > Epilimnion/Euphotic zone | place: Trout Bog... | reverse complement strand
CTTATACCCATAATAATTTTCAAACTTAATCAGGTTATTATTCTGATCATATTCTTTTGTTTCCCAATATCCAGAAGAAGTATCAGTTCTGATGATATTATTGTTTTGATCAAAATTTTTACACTTTAACCATTTTACAAAATACTCATAATCGCCTTGAACTTCATCTAAACGATCTAATGGAAATCCAAATAATTTATTCCGTTCACAGAAATCGATCCCCTCAGCACACGCATTAGCTCGTTCTAACATATCTTTATTTAATTTCATATTATTTTCTCACTTGTATCTGCTTCAATTTTATCTAATCTGGTTTCCAGATATACAGAAAGAAATAAACTCTCTTCACCATTAAACATTTCATATCCTAAAATTAAAAGTATAACTTATTATACTTTGTTGTATGCTATTAGTCAAGAACTTTAGGTGGTATCATATTATAATCCACCCATAACTATCCCAAGAGTCTTCGTCAGAATAACATTTAAGAATTTTTGAAAGTGCTATTTCTGGAGTATCCCCAGAACAACGCATATACCACATATTCTTTTCAGAATCTATAAATTCTATTTCTGCTCTCCAATCGCTATCACATTTTTCTGATAGTGTTATTTTATCTATTTTAGATGTAGCCATAACAATCGTCCTCTTTATTTTCGTAATAAGAAAAAGATCCACATAAACATTCTGTTTCACAATAAGCATGGCAAATACAGGTTCTAGTCAATTCACCATTACTTAAATCTAACCAATATCCAACCTTACCGAATCTTTCACTATCCAATACCAAAATTGGATATCTTGGGTCTTCATATGATAAGTCTGCTTCAACACCTAATTCTTTATTAAGAAGCATCTTAAACACCCTTTTCATATTCATGAAACCATTTTAAAAATTCTTTAGTACAAGATAAGCATATCCATACTAATCCGTTATGCTCAGAACCAGCACCATTACCCCACATATCTCTACCACCTGTATTGCCTCTATATGATATTTCAGTATATCCCCATTCTCGACCGCTAGTATCTCTAGTATCTTTTTCAGAACCGCATCTATCACAACAAACTTTTTCTACAGTAACTTTTGTTATGCCCATTTAAATGCCTCGTCTGCAATACCATTGGAAACAGTTACCCAGTTTTTACGAAAAAACTCTCCAATTTGTTTAATTGTTATAGACCCATCATCATGTTCAACACATCGCTCATATCGTCCAGTTTCTTTGAATTTTCTGGTTTTCCAATCATTTTGAACAATATCCTGTTCATCAATAACATATGATTTATAATATGTTAATAGAGCGTTCTTTTCTTCTTTTAATAATTCAATTATCTTTTAATTCCTATTCTATCCAAGTTCTATCTTTTAAGTTTTCAATTTTTGCTATTTCAAAATGATTTAAAATATCCGCCATTGCACTTTCCCTAGCTCTTTTATAATCACCAAGACCACTATCACCTAGAGCAATTTTAGCACATTCTTTAACAATCTTTTCAACAAATATATCTAATTCTTTTTTTGTTAATGTCATATAAAGTGTTCCTGGAGCATCATATACCCATTCTATATGTCTTCCAAGGATATTTGAAAGTATTTCAGCAAATTTAATATTCATTCTACTATATCTCTTCGTTCATGATTACTTCGTTCATCAGCCATAACTTGTGTAGATAAAAATAATGCTATAATTAATAATTTTTTCATGTAGTTTCCTAGGGGAGAGTTGTTTAATCTTTTCTAATAAAAGAAAAATGGATAAGGAATCGGACAATCTTACAAAAGATAAAATATATCAGGAGAATTTTTAATAAGAAGAACATAGACATTTTCATTTATGTTTAATAGAAAGACAATCTATTTCATCATATAATTTATATCTTCCTGCATCAATCTTTTGTTCTAAGACTTTTTCACAGGAAGTTTTATCTTGGAAGTATTGAGTGGTAAGAGTACCGTCGAACATTAACGCTAATAATACAAAAGTCATTTTTATCTCTCTTTAGTTTTAATATGACTTATTATAACTAATCTAGCGAAAGATGTCAACCACTTCTTTTAATTCAGCATAAAATTCTTTATACCGTTCTTGACGATGTTTATCGATTTCGGTCACAGATACTAATCGACTCAAATCCATATTGTGATGTAGATCAGCCATTTTAACAATTACTGCATCTTTGTTCGCTTTTACCTTATCTTTGTATTCCTCATAAGACTCACCATCAACTTTTGTTAATGCAACAATACCTCGTATAACCCTCTCAGAAAAACCTAAAGAACGTAATTTCTTTTCTGTAACCATGGTATCTTCTATAAGATCGTGTCCCAGAGCGATGATTTTTAGATCGTCATCTTTCGTATCCAGAAGTTCCATAACTGCTAAGGGATGAAGATAATAAGGTTTTCCAGATTTATCGACTTGTCCGCGATGAGCTTCTACCATCACCATAATCATTAATTCTTTGAAATCTACTTTCGCTTCCATAATTCACCTATCCCATGTGCTTTTTCTATTTTTCTAGCATACTCTTTATAAGCAAATACAGATGTTGTGTATGTGCAGTCATAAAGATCATCGGTTGCAAGTGTGCTTAGTTCTTCATCACTCAAAGGCTCTCGTTTTGGTGGTGATGTGCGTAAATCCTCATAATAAGAAGTTATATGATCTTGTTCAGTCATTTATTCTTCACCTCGCAATTCGCTATATTCTTTCTTAAAAATCCACTTAACTCTCGCTACTTCATCGAAATATTGACTAGTTACCTCACTTTTAATCCACCCGACTTGCGTCCCAATAGATACACCAAAATGAATTGCCCGATCTTCTGTCGTAACAATATCAGGTGTAGCCCACGAATACAATTTTATAAAATTAGCTGGATCATTTACATAGATAGAACACGCAAGATCAATAACTCTATTTCTACGGTAAAATCTATTTTTCTCTAACATTAAAGGGGATAAAAAGTTTATTCTCTCCTTTGCTTCTTCAATATACTTTCTCATTATTGATCCTCAACCAATACAGCATACCCAACACGATTTCCATAAAAATCTTGAATGACTTGTTTGGTATTGCCATGATACAAAAGTTCTTTGGAAACAGATTCTAATATCCTTGCTATTTCACAATGAAGATTGGTATCACATCCTTGAAATACGTCATTTTCGCAAGTTATTTCTAATACAAATTTTTTCATTCTACAATTTCCCATGGCTCAAAACCAGTATGAGAAGACTCAAGGATAAAGATTGGAACCCGCTGCCCATGATCGCCTATAATAACAACTAAATCCTCATTAATCACACTTACAACATCATAGACTTTACTGGGTGTTAAATACGCTGGACATAATTCTTTTTTATCTGTACATTTGATTTTCATTTAACAACCAGTTATTTGGGTATAGCTTACTGCACTTTGCCATAAACACCAACAATCCATTATATGAGATCCTGAATTTACGTTCATGTAATTATCTCCTGCATTAAAAAATTCTATTAAAGTTTCTTCGTCCACTAGAGAAATGCATTTACCATAAGATTCAATAAACACTAATTGATTTTCAGATAAATTAATCATAATTGTACCCAACCAACAGAATCACATAAGAAATCTATACCATTAACTTCTACTACATCACCAACGCTCACAGAACGATGAAGTCCATAACTAGCTTCTCTTTCCTCTTGTCTAGAAGGATTGTTGGTAAGGTCAAAAGCTTCCTCAGGATTACTTTTATCAGATTCAAAAGAAGGAATAACCGAATACGTGTGAAGATAATCTTTAACTAATTTTACTCTATCTTCGGTTTGATAGATATCCATACGAATCCATGGAGGCGATAATTTCACAGTTAAATCAGTCATTTTTAAATCTCTCTTAATTAATTAGTATGACTTATTATAACTAAATCAGAATAAAGAATCAAGCACTTGATCACTTTTGATTTTCTTCAAACCTTGCAAGCTTCGTCATATTCGCGGCAACGGTCTTCAAAATCCTTTTCCCATGCTTCGAATTCTTTTTGACGCTGTTCTTGCATCGCAGGAGTTAATTCGTATGCGATCCAATCTAGGATCGATTCGCGGTCGTTTGACGCGATGTGGCGTGGACGGATTCCGTTTACATCCTTGTACCAGTCGCTGAAGACAGCGTGTAGGTCTTCTGTGTTCATTGCTTGATAAGTTTCTATTGACATGTTCTGCTCCTAGTTAGTATGTGTATATTATAGAGTCTTTATTTGCCTTTGTCAACCCCTAAATTCCTTTTTTTTAATTCTTCAAACTTTGCAATCGATTTCGCTGCACGGTTGTTTTCCCATATTCCTAATAAACAGAAAACGATAGTAATTGCAGGACCGATAATAAGAACAAACAAGAAAAAATAAGTCATCATTTACTCCTTAATAAGGTCCTTGTTTGCGAGTGATTGAAATAATGTAGCAGTTAAGATCATATACTTTTAATGCCTTTGCTTCTGCATCTGCGAAGTTCTCTGCTTCTAATATGAAAGTTATGTAATCTGGGTAATCATCACAATCTAAAATTACAGTGTATTCATTCATCACATTTCTCTCTTTTCATTTAGTATGACTTATTATAATAAATCTAATGGAAAGTGTCAAGCACTTTTTAATTGTTCTAGTATCTCAGGAATTCTGTTAAGAGCATATTCTCGTTTGCTGATTATTGACTTTTGTTCTTGGTCTGAGCGTTTACCAGTTTGACTATAAAGCAAATGACACACACTTAATTCAAAGTTAAGGGATCGTTTCAACTCTAACATCTCTTTATGCAATTCTCGTTTGTTCATTTTAAATATGATCCCATAATCTTGAATACTTTCGTTCATTAATAATTTCAAAATTTTTTAGATTTCCATCATTATCTAATAATACGTTAACTCCGTAATAAACCCTCATAAACTGTTCATAACTACCAACGTCATCAAGAAACTTTGATTACCATTCCTTCCAAGTATTAAATACAATTTGTTCGTTCATGTTATTCTCCATCCTTATCAAAACATCTGCATTGAAAATCAATATCACCGATAGGAGTTCCGTTGTCTTCATAAGATTCTGGCTTAGAATAAAATTCTATTACATTCACATCAAAATCAACTTGCTCAAGTGATATCTCAACATCATACTTGCCTAGTAATGCTTTTAATTCTTCTTGAAATTGGTCTTGTCTAGTCATTTCAAATCTCTCTCTTTATTAATTAGTATGACTTATTATAATAAATCTAACGAAAGATGTCAAGCACTTTTAATCTATTCCAAAAGCAATTTCAGCAAATTTGATATACTTATCTTGAATATCAGCAATACTTTGCCATGCAGATTCACACCATTCAATATCCCAACCTTATTCGGTATGTTCATATTCAAACATTTTATAAGCGACTTCTCTTTTTTTGTGTTCATTAATATTTTTAGTCATTTTCATCTCTCTTTACGCTGTTAAGACATCATACGGAACTGAAGATAAATCGACATTAACTTCGACAGCACCTTCGCCTTCAAGGAAAAGATACCATCCTTCCGGATGAACTTCATCTTCACCAGCAAACATTATTCCACCAGTGTGGTAAGAAACTGAACAGCCTTTTAAATCTTCTAATTTTATCAACATTTTATTCTCTCCGGAATGGTATATTTTAATACAAAAAAACTTTATTTGAGATTAATTTATCTCGATACGATACAATAACATGTTCTTTTATGTTATCCGATTCGGGGACAACAAGATACTGCATTTTCTCTAATCCATATTCCCAGAAGACAGTATCGAGCAACATGTTCCAAGTTTTTTCTGAGATACCACCAAATTTGCTTTTTCGTAATTTTATTTCTTTGCCTGTCATCATCTTGTCTAAGATAACCTTTGCCGTTGAATATTTCATTTTCATCTCTCTTTATTAATTAGTATGATTTATTATATCTAATCTAATGGAAAGAATCAAGCACTTTGCTGTACTTTAAAACCTTGGTTTCCCATCAAGAAGTTCTTTTATTTCTTTTGATACAATTTCGTATCCATAACCAACGTTCTGATCGAATTCACTTCCTTGATACCTTGATTGTATTCTAAGATCAAGTTCGGTAAGATATTGTTCTATCAATTTCACTTTAGTATAATCATTCATCTTAATACCCATCCCCATATACTTGTTATAAACCTCATAAACTTTAATCATTGCTTATCTCTCTTAATTTCAAAGTATGATTAATTATACCTTAACGAATAGAAAGAATCAAGCACTTTGTTGAAAGTTTTTTGAAAAGAAAGGACGCGGGAAAAAAAGACCGGATGTTTATTCCGGTCAGATATCACATCAGGAGAGATGTTAGGATTGAACGATAAACTAGTGGAGAGAGGTCACTGTTAGTTGTTTATCATTCAGTAAAGGAATAGGTTATTTGTTAAATTTCCCGTCTGCAAGAGGAAATTATTGCTTCTACAACCAAACACCCTAAAAAGCCTTACATGGCTTCCGGAAAAAAAACGGAGGTAAATCATCAACAAGGAGAGAGTCTTTTTAATGATTTACCAGAGGGGATGTAAACATCCCAATATGAGTCAAATTAGACTCAAAACGAGACCACTGCACCTCGTGAGAGAGAACAAGATACAATGGCTCAGGTTTTGCAAGAAAACATCTGGAGAGAGTCAGGTGTCCTCTTGCTATAAAAACTGGAGCAAATATCATAAGGAGAGAGACTTAATCAATAGCTCAACAGTTAATTATTCAGTTACTTTAGCATAACAGTTTTTGCTAATTTTTTCCAATCATTTCTATTCATGGTATAAAGAACAGCCAATTTTTCAACAGCCCTTAGAGATAATTCTTTCATTTTATCAGAATTTTCCTCAATAAAGTTAATCAATATTTGATCTTCTTCAGGAGAAATGCCTTTATCCCTAAGCATACCTTTATTAACTGTTTGTTTAATTTTCGTAATAAATTCCCGTTTGGTTTTAATTTTCATGTCCAACACTAGAGAACGTGATTCAAGAGCCGAAAGGTGAGGAGCATATTTTGTGTTACCATTCGCCATTTCAGAGAAATTAAGGTTAGTCAAGAAAATAATATTGCCTTCATATTGAAAGTATCTAGGAATTTGTTCACCAAAGTCATCAAAGAATTCTTTCTCAGAACCCCAACCAATTGTCCTAGATGGTTTTAATTCTAATGCAGCTTTTAATAAATTCAAAGCAATTTCATCACCAAAGATGGCATCAGAATCATCAATAACAATTGTTTGACCAAGTAATTTATTTTCCCATAAGAGACGGAAAAGACCAGTGGCTTTAAGAAAACCTCTATGAAAGATATAACCAAACTCCGAACCATTATTGATTTGGTTTAAGATTTTATTTACTTCATACGACTTACCTAATCCTGGAGCACCAGAACAAATAAGACTGTTCACTTTATTGGCTGCCACTGCTTCTACAAGTGTATCAAGGGTTGTATAGGTATCTTCAATCCTTTGATTAAGGTCTGCATCTGATTCTTCAATCATAGGAGAATCAATTTCCAGATCAACAGAAAATTTAAACACACCACGTTTCAGGGCATTTTGTTGATTACAGATGTGATTAGGATAGGTTGTTTGGTATTTAGAGACAACATCATTAATTTGTCGTCTAGTGATATAACCAAGTTCAGCAACTTCAGGAAACATTTCAACAGCATTCAATTCAAACATAAATTATTTCTCTCTCAATTTAGTATATCTTATTATAATATTATTGATTTAAAGTGTCAAGCACTTTGTTGCACTTTATGCGAGTTCTTCTACTGAAAGAATATCAACATTACCTAATCTGAATAATGCAATCTCTTTTGCTTCTTCAGCAGTAAATGCCTTAACATAATCATATTTTACTTCAATTTCTTTTTTAAAGAAGTAATCAAATTGTTCGTATTCAACTTCGTAATTTTTAATTTGATTCATTTTTCTTTTTGCTCCCTATTCACCGGCATAATCAAAATAATTACAAATAAAATCAATACCAGTGCCTTCAACCGGAACGTAGATATCACTCCATTCTGGAGCAGAGTAAAATTGTACTCCACTAACACCTTTCTCGCACGGAGTTGAAATTGCAACATCATACTTTTCTAATAAGATTTTTAATTCTTCTTTAAATTGTTCTTGTCTAGTCATTTTAATTCTCTCTCTATCAATTAAGTATAAGTTATTATAATCTAAGTGCTTAGAAGAATCAAGCACTTTGTTGCTCTTTTATTTGGAGCCACTGAGAGAACTCGAATCCCCAACCTTCTGATTACAAATCAGACGCACTACCAATTGTGCTACAGTGGCAAATTAAATAAGTTATTGTTCTCAATCGGAGTCGAACCGATGTTTCTCAACTAGAGTGTCCTAGCCCAAACTAGACGACAGAAATAAATCTCCGATGGGATTTGAACCCATGTTTCTCAATTAGAGCGTCCTAAGCCTCTAGACGATAAGAGCAATAACTTATTTAAATTATTATACTTTAATCAGATGTATTTGTTAACCACTTTTTTACATCTTTTATAAACTTTTTTCGATTCGAACACTTTCGGTTTGTTATATTTCCAAGCATGTTTAGCGGTTAAGTTATTCATTTCAGTTCTCTCTTTGGGTATTGCTGTTTAATTATACAACTTCTCTTTCTATATAATAGAATTCAGACTCATACCTCCACTGTGTAAAAGTATATGCGGTCTGCTCATCTTCAAAAGTACCTGCGATTTTTGGTTCTTCCATGTAAGAATCATCATAATACATTACATTATAAACATATTTCTCTTTATTCATATTATATAATTCTCTCTATCAATTAAGTATAAGTTATTATATATAAGATAGAGAGAAATATCAAGCACTTTGTTTAAAAAAATTAGAGAGCAAATTTGAGGACTCTTACCCCATAAATAGATTTATGTAGGACAGCTAGGTTAATCCGTAGCCAAGTTGGGAAATGCTAGTAACATTTTCCTAACTACATCGATTTATACAAAATCAAATTTTGGAGCGGACGATCGGGTATGATCCGACAACATTCTGATTGGAAATCAGACACTCTACCAATTGAGTTACGTCCGCATAATTTTGGTATCTCAGTGAGGACTCTTACCCCATCTTTTAATCCAAGCCTAGACACCAACTTGGAGATGCTTTCTAATGGTTGATCAGACCAACATTTGAAGTTCCTACAGGATTCGAACCCATAATACCACAGTCAAAGTGTAGTATGTTAATATTATACAGTCGGTTTTACCTTTTGTCAACCCTTTTTAAATTTCTTTTTATCTGATACCTGTAATACCATATTGTTCTTCTAAGAAGAACAATGTTCTTCTGCCCATTCAACTCCTTCCCAGAACATTTTTTGCTGTTCTATTTTCAAGGTATCCATTTTTGCATCCATTACCTCATAACTCATTTGCACAGGTAATGCAATTTCAGCAAATTTGATATACTTATTTTGTATATCATGAATATTTTTCCAGGCAGATTCACACCATTCGATATCCCAACCTAAATCAGTATGTTCATGTAAAAACATTTGATAAGCGACTTGTTCGATTCTTTTTGACATTTCTTTTCTCGTTTTGTTAGTATGTGTATATTATACTATCAGTATTACCAAATATCAACCATTGATTAAACTATTTTCAACAAGTTTAACATCTTTATGCATCACGTAATATGAATCTGGAAATTCACTAAACGAAATCGCATAAACTTTTGACACACTTTTTTCTTCATTTATCAACACATCATAATTGTCAACTCTAACATTGGCAATGGTATCGATAATTGGTTCAGAACCACCAAAATCATATTCAACTTCTAAACCTTTAACACTGTTAATATCTTGTTTCATCATTTCTAATACAGTCATTTTAATTCTCTCTCAATTTCAAAGTATAAGTTATTATACCTTAACGATTAGAAAGAATCAAGCACTTTGTTGCAGTTTTATTTGGAGCCACTCCGCAGAATCAAACTGCGATCTAGAGATTACAAGTCAATTGTATTATCATTATACATAGAGTGGCAAATTAAATTATAAAGACTGTAGGAATTGAACCTAACATAGAGACAGACCAAACCACAACCAGTGGTTATTTTTAAGTAGGAGAATTGAACTCCTTCGCAGGTCCTAGGGCTCCGCTTTAACCAAAATAATCCTAAAAATAAAATATCAATCTTTATAATTTAAATTGCCCTCTTCGACTATGTATCCATAATCCTATCGACTTTAGGCTTTGCCGTTTTCCTAATTTTGGATGTTAATTTCCTATTAAAGAAACTAATATAACAGTCGCAATAAATAACTGCCCGATTATATTCATTGGTAAAGTTACAACAAATTCTTTTGGCTGTCTTACTTTATAATCTTTCATTTTATTTCTCTCTCTATCAATTAAGTATAAGTTATTATATATAAGATAGAGAGAAATATCAAGCACTTCTGTATTTAATATAAAGATAATTTATGCTGCTTCTTCCTCTTCGTAAAGTGCCATATTTTCAGAGATGGCAAAACAATCATCAATTTCTTTGGGGATATTTTCTTCCACCCAATTAGAATCACCTTGGATACAGTATTCATCGTCCTCACCATCCTTGAATGCCCCACAGAAGCCAATACCGCCTTCGTAATAAAAAGCTGTAACAGTAAACCCAAGTTCCTCAAGTTTTTGGTATCCTTCTATTGGAGGGCTCCAAGCTGAATCAAAATACACCCCGACTGAAGTATCTGTTTGTTCATAAATATATGCTTCTACAATGTCCCATTTGGTTCCCCAATTTTCCACTACGAAGCCATATTCCGATTCACAATCAGCTGGGATAGGTATAAATTCACGAAGGAAACTATCGTTCTCTAAGGCTGCCACAGCTCTTTGGATCATAATTGGATCATCATGTTCTAAACGTAAATCATTTGAGCACCAATTAGGCATCTTATTCTCCTTTCAATTTAGATTCAACAAAGTCAACCACATCAACAACTGTTAAGGTAAATAACCAGAACAAACAACCTAAAACTACGAAGTATTGGATAAATTCTAACATTTTATTTCTCTCTCAATTAAGTATAAGTTATTATAATCTAAGTGCTTAGAAGAATCAAGCACTTTAAGCAAATATTTCTTTACTAAGAATTTCTTCTTCTACAGTTTTGTGACAAGCATTTAACATCAACAATGCTACTTGGGTCGCAATACATCTTTCTTGTCCAGAAAGTGTCTTAGTATATTCAAGAACTTCATCGATGCTTTGGGTTGAAAATAAATCAAATTTTGGAATTGGATTTGGAACAGGTCTATTATCAATCATTTTTTTCTCTCTCTATTAAGTATAAGTTATTATAACCGATACAGATTTAAAGATCAAGCACTTTCAATAATATCTAATTGGATATTAACACCATCATATCTACCACCGATACCTAGGATCGTTTCAGTACGATTTTTGTATTCTAAACCAATCAATAAATTGTTTACATTTATGTTAAATTTACCATTCTGGCCTGTACCCTCGCGGATTTGTTTGACAGTGGTGTAAAATGATCCACCGATATCAGCCAATACGATTTTCACTTTAGTGCTAGGTTTAAATTTAAATTCTTTCATTACGATTCTCTCTAAAGGCTTGCAGGATTAAATTCGACATCAGCTAAAACTACAGTTACATCATAACATTTTTTAGATTTGAACAATTGAGCAGCAATTATTTGGGCTTCATATGAAGCAGCTTCTACAGTTGTTTTTCTTCCTTTATAAAAGGCGATATAAGTTCTTCTCATTTTATTTCTCTCTCTATCAATTAAGTATAAGTTATTATAACCGATATAGATTTAAAAATCAAGCACTTTAAGAATTATTTTGTTGAATAATGAACAGGTCTTTCGTATGATCCTGTTGATGATCTATACACACTTACATATCTAAAGTCTTCAGTAATAAAGCTCTCGGTTTGATCACGGTCTATGTTCAACCCTAATGGCCAAACCTCAACCAATCCTTCTGATTCTAATGCATCATTAAGGGTCGGGAACCAATTATTTTTTACTTCATATCTTCTTTTCATCTTTCCTCTCCAATTCAAATTATAAGTTATTATAAATTAATAGGAAAATAATGTCAAGCACTTCGTAGCACTTCGTAGCACTTCGTAGCACTTCTTAAATCTTATACAGAGCAGAATACCAACTTGTGCATTGCTCGGTATACAAACCCACAGCTTCTAATGCTTCGCTCATCTTATTAATAAGTTCATAATTATAATTATCATAACTGAAATAATCACCTACAGATCCACCATCATGACAGATGATTAATTCTGAATGAGTACCATAATCTTCTTTTCGTTCTCTCCATTGTTCAGGGGAATAAAAGGTTGTACATCCACCTGTATCGATTATTTTTTCTTCCATTACTTCCATAATGGTTTTATATGCAAGTTTCCCAACATCGGAAAGGTGTTCTGGCATTTGAGTATCTTCGGGTGAATAATTATTAAACATTTTATTTTCTCTCTTTTCAATTAAGTATGAGTTATTATAACCTTGTTGCTGGGAAATGTCAAGCATTTCCCAGCAAGGGCGTGGCTATGCAGCCTCTAACATTAATCGGAATACTTTTTTCATTTTACGTCCATGTTGAGGATAAGCAATAACGTCTATATCCTTCGAATAACACGCTCTACAGCTCGAACATTTTCCCTCACGGTCATAGGCTTCGCAAACAAAAACACCTGCTGGTGCACTCTCAGCATCCGGAATGATTACCGATCCATGAATCCCTGGAGTAAATTCGCCAGTAATTGAATCAGAAGAGAATCTTACCTTAACATTAGGTAAGGCATCCATTTCGGCAATTACTTTTGCGAATTTTGCAAATTTACCCATCCTTGTTGGCAACCAATATTGTGTGTTTGGAGTTGCTTTCATTACACTTAATATCTTTTTAGCAAGCTTTAAAGAATACATATCACCACTATCAAAAAACCTGAACCACTTTGCATTTTTCATCTCAGCAGTCATATCAGAGACCCATTCAGGACGTCTCCAATCTTCTTTATTCTCAGCTCTTGGTTCTTTTACGTTTGGGAATGCATAGTTACCAGTGGTGGCATAACAACCTGAACAAGCTGGAACCAACTCACCGTCCTCGTTTAATGATCCAGGGCAAGTTTCAAGAGCTTGTAAGCTCCAACTTTTCACGTTATCAAGTTTAGAAGTTTTAGAAATTCTTACAGTCATTTTAATTCTCTCTCAATTAATTAGTATAAGATATTATAACATATTAGGTTTCAAAGGTCAAGCACTTCGTTGCCAAGTATATCCTATAAAATTACTTTTTCAGACAACATGATAAATTGTTTGAGCCCAAAATCGTCAATAATCCAACCACAAAACGGGTCTGGGGAAGAATAATGATCTTGTGGGTCAATCACCTCATACCATTTTTCTGGGGTGATTGACAGGGAGATTGAAGTTGCGGTTTTAACTTTCATTAGGTGAAGATGTTGTATTGAGCTTCAAGGTTTGCGAACTCAGCTTCAAGGATGACCATTTGTTGCTTAGATAAGTTTAGGCGATCTATAAAATAAGCCAGTGAGGTGGTCGCTGCTTCTAAAGTATAAAGATAATTTATATCAGATCCATAAGTGTCGTACTTAGATCTTTCTTGAGCCACTTTAACAGTTAGATCAACAAGGGCGAAGACGGAATCAGTTTTAATCATTTTAATTCTCTCTCAATTAATTAGTATAAGATATTATAACATATTAGGTTTCAAAGGTCAAGCACTTCTAACGGTCGCTTCGAAAAATAATTCACTTAATTTTTGGATAAGTTCTTCTTTACTTAAATCAATTAAATAACTATTGTTTTTTCCTCTTAAATTAAGGTAAGTTTTATCTTTTTTCATTGAACTTTCAACTACAAAATGTTCATGTTCACTTAGGAAAAAAGTGAACGACCCACCGCCATCACGTGGTAAAGTAATTTTTTCATTTTATTTCTCTCTCTTTATTAAGTATAAATTATTATACTAAAGACCCATCCTTAGGTCAAGCACTTTTAGATTAAATTTCTATTAGAAGTTTTCTTATCGCAGAAATTTCTTGGCTATCCCATTCTTTAGAATATTTTTTCTCAGGAAAATGTATAAGGATTAAATACTGAATATTTTCTAAAGTATATTTTAAGGTATCGATGTTAATTTTACCATCATTATAGTCATCTCCAGCGAAAAGGACTTGAACCAACAAAGAATTAAATAAGGCTTGTTTTTTTGACATTTTTCTCTCCGATCAATTAATTATGATTCATTATACCTTAAGGAGAGAGAGAATACAAGCACTTTTTTTTATTTTCCGATGTTTATTGACCGAACAAGTTCCATTCTGTATTCATTATTCGGTCCTTCAAAATTTACAATCACATCATCAATTTCAGCACCAATCCGAATGTATTCAATATTCAGGTCAGGATAATTAAATGTTAAATTATAAAACAAATCGTCAAAGAAACTTACAGCTGGGAAAGCCACATCACCAGGATACCATTTTTCCCGCGTCGCCTGAAATAACAATTCATAATAACCATTTTCAGCAACATGAAACAATGTTTTACCAGTTAGATTAAAAGAATTTTGTTCAAGATCCATTACCTTTAATTGTACTTCATCAGGAAGTTCGGCGAATTTATCTTCATATTCATAACCAAATTCTTCCATTTGGACAGCACCACCGTAAATCCTTACAGCCACGTCAGATAAATAAGCCATAATTAAACTCCTGCAAAGGTATTAGAGATAGAAAAGCGAGGAGCATCACCACCAACGGGTTTACCTCTAGATTCCTTAGCACGACATGTTGATTTAATTTTAATTTGTTTAGCAGGAACTTCTTTAATTGAATTGCCATTTAGAACGAATTCTAGAGTGTCGTTTAGAAGTTTTTGTCTCAATTCTGTTTTAGTCATTTTTTCTCTCTCAATTAATTAGTATAAGTTATTATAACCGATGTAGTTTTATAATACAAGCACTTTATTAATATTCTTCGTCTGGATCAAAGTATTCATCATCTTCGTCCTCAGGCTCCCATGCAGTGTCTATACAAACGTTTCCGAAGTCAAATATACCACTCTCGGCGATTACAGAAAACGGAGCGTAGAAGTCGTGTACGACGCCATCAGTTACATTTTTTTGATCTTCCTGAGAAATATCTTTAGTTGCGATTATACCTAATAAACCAGCATCTACACCATAAGTATTGCCTAAATTATCTTGATATTCGCCATCACCATAAGCTGTCATCGCTAAAAAAAACCTACGACCGTCCGATAAATTAAAAGCACCGTTAATTAAATTATTACCTTTAATTGTTAAATCGCAAACTTCTTTCCACTCATCATGCATCACATAACTTAGGTCGCCGATATAATATTCGCCAGAATTAAATTCAGCAGAAACTTTTTCATATCTCATTTTATTTCTCTCAATTAATTAGTATAAGTTATTATAACCGATGTAGTTTTATAATACAAGCACTTTTTAGGACACAGGATTTTCCCGCGTCCCATCAAGTTAAGTAATAGGTTAACATTCTTCTACTTCAGCTTCAACCTTAAATTTTCTTACCCAATCGTAAATTTGGGAATCGTTAAGTAATTCAATACCTTGAACTATAAATTTAGCGATAGACGAATTTAACTTAGTTCGTTGAGCGTATTCGGTTGAAATTTCATTTTCATCGTCGTAAACATATAACCATATTCCGTAAGCATCAACAAGTATGATACCGATATTTTCATCTACGGCATAATAAGGATCAGAACCATCTTCAAAACTAGAAGCACCTAAATAAGCTTCATCCCAACCTTTAGTAAATTTTATCATTTTTATTTCTCTCTCAATTAATTAGTATAAGTTATTATAACCGATGTAGTTTTATAATACAAGCACTTAATAATATATTATCAAATTATTTTCGGTTGGGTCTATTTCTATATCAAAAGCTGGTGTTAATATAACATCCTTTATTCTAGATTCGCTTATAAATATTTCGTTGTTTAGATCTACACCTTGGGCTTCCGCTTGTAATAATAAATCTAATAAATCTTTAGCTGTAATCATTTTTATTTCTCTCTTTATTAATTAGTATAAGTTATTATAACCGATGTAGTTTTATAATACAAGCACTTTTTTACATTTATTCCTAATCTATTTTTTTCCCGTGTCGCATTTTTTAAAAAAAGTGATTGACAAACATGCTCAGATTTTATATAATAAGTCATAATAATAAGAAAGCGGAAAAAACCGTATGAAGGCTGTGAAGCTGGTCCCCAACTAGCTGGCCACTTCGTTTTAAATTTAAAACTTAATTTACTCATAAATTACTTTCCATAAGATTACATAAGTAATCACTTAGATTACATATGTAATCGGATACTTTGATCGGAAATCCGAGGAATTTTTTTTAAAAAAGTGATTGACAAATCTTTAGGAATCAGGTATGATTAAGGTGTAAATGTAAAGTTTTCTGAGGTTTTCTTGAGGATAAGTTGCGCCTTATAGAAAGGTCGATTAGTTAGGAGTTAATTATGGATTGGTATGTCGTTACTTAACATAAGTATTTGGATACTTTGGATAAGTAATCACTTAGATTCCATAAGTAATTCATTAGCTAATAAGTTAGGACTTAGTTACGATAAGTTAGGACTTAGATTCCATAAGTATTTACATACTTTGAATAAGTCCTGGATTATAGCGTTTCGGGTTTTGAAAATAGCGAAGCAAATAGCGAAGCAAATAGCGAAACAAATAGCGTTTTCCGTTTTAAGCGGACTTCGTAAAATAGCGTTTTCCCCTCTGGGAATTCGGGTTCGAAAATAATGCTTGACGAACTAATGTTGATAAATGACAATATCAGGATCGTATCCTTCTTCTACAACAAGTTGTTCATAAACCTTTTCTTTAGTTGTGTTTTTTCTATAGATAAAATCTATTTCTATATAATTTAAAGTCTCACTAGAAAAATACAATATTTGATATTTGTTCATAATAATTGAAGTATGGTTAATGTTTTCGGAATTGAAGTATGTAAAATAGCGTTTCCGCCAGCATTTGTAAAGGCATTAGTATTTCTTTCCATATCATCAATTAATAGCGAATTCTGAGTAGCATATTTTGCCTTTTTAGCTCCACCAACTACAGTGTACACAGGAATAGTTTCTGACACATATTTCCTCACCCAAGCAACTTTATCTTCTCTACATGTACTCAATTTTCCAGTAGAATAAGGTACGGCTGTCATAATAGCGAGTGGAATATGTGTAGATTCTAAATAATTTAATAGCGTTTTGTAATTATCTAATGGTTCAAGATTAAGGAACAAATTATCAACTTTCCCAACACCATCCCAAAATTCGTTAGCAGAAAGGTTTTTATAATCATCACCCAAAATTTCTTTAGCTTTCTTATCGAAATTAGCTAACACACCATCCAAATCTATGTAGATTTGATTAATCATAATTTATTCCTTATTCTTCTTTGCCATCAACCATTCGTTTTAAGTCTTTGTATGTTTTTGTACCATCTGAATTTGTATCAACTTTTACATGTTTCACAGTATAGATTTTACCACGTTTACTAACATGAAAAATGAGATGTTCATTTGGATTAAACGTATGACCAACTTTTATCTCATGAGTCCCAAATTCGCCTACTTTATGTAACCATTTTCTTTCACCAATAGCGAGAGGATTAGTAGGGTGTATTTTTGATTTATCCATATAATCAGTATAATACGGATGTTTAATTATAGCTGGAAATATAGATTTTGCTCCTGATTTTTCAAGATGATCTTTTATTTCTTTATCAGAAAGTTGTTTAGTCCATTCAGTTTCTTTAGATTCTTTTATAGACTTTTTAGGTTTAATAAGGGTTTTTCTTGTTGGAGATGGGAGCGAATTAATTATCGCCCCACCACCACATGGTTCATCTTCATTAATAAATTCTTTAAACGATTTCATTACGAAGCTGCAGTTCTATATTTTTGATGAGCAAATTGATTACCAGCAACTTGGTTATATAAGTGATCAGCAGAACCACCAGCTTTTACAGCAGAATTAATTATATCATGCATTTTTATAATATTTGCTGTAGTTGGTTCAGTTGTAGTAACATGATGATCTAAATGTTGAGCATAGGTTTCTGGATTAGAAGATTCAACAGCAAGTTTAGGAAAATCCATTTTATTTCTTACATGTTGAGTAAACGATAATCTTTTATTAGCTTTCGCTTCAGCTTCTTTATCACCTTTAGCTTGAGCAATAATAGCATCACTTTTAGCTCTTGGTTCCGCAACTCTTAGATAATGTTTAGCCCTTAAAATAGAACTAGCACCTTCATCGATTTCAGTTTCTTCATTTACTGGTAAAGCAAATGTTTGTCCTTTATGTTGCCAAACAAGATGAGGTTTACCATTTAAAGTTTTTTTCTGAGCATCACGACCCTGAGCATCTTGAGGGTTATGTGCTATTGTATACCTAGTATTATCAGCTGTAAATTGAGATGGGTGAGTTTTATCAAAATGACTTCCAACTCCAGTAGCACCTGCAATCGCAGCAGTAAGTGCCAAAGGTTTTACAACATTATCCATAAATCCTTCTTTTAATTCAACTTCTTCATTATCCGACTCGTATGATTCAGACAGCGATTTTGCAACTGCTCTAGCAGCAGGATGAGTAGATTTTTGTGCTAATTGAGAATATATTTTTTTCTGTAATTCGGCATGTTTGTTGATATCAGAAGATTGTTTTTCAGCATATTTTTTAGCGTGATGTTTCATGCCCTCAATATCACCACTATTTGCTGCTTTTGTAGCTGCAATTATTTCGGGAATAGATTTAATTCTATCAAAAAAACTTTCACCTAAATTATTTGTTTCTTTAAATTCTTTATATGTTTTCATACCTTTCCTGCTTTATATTATTAAGTAATTATAAATGAAGTGCCTGAATAAATCAAGCACTTCTTTTAAATATTAATCGTTTGGCGATCTATTTCCAGGACCAAGATCACCACCTAAATCGTATTTGGTATCTCTTGGTTTTTTAGGTGGTAGATTTGCTTGACGGTTTGCATACTCTGTCGGAACAGTACCTTTATGAGCTGTTTTTATGCTGTTAGTTACAGCATCTACATTTTGTGGAGTAATTTTTTCATCAGTATTATCTGGTGCTGTGTGATGTACGCTCATACCAGCTTTAACTGCCTTTTTAATATAATTAATATGATTGTCAACATCTTTATCATTTGATACATTATGACTATCATTATAATATTTATCTTTATTTAATACAGATTGTTGAGCCACAGTAGTTGAAAGAAGTTTTCCTGTTTTGATATCCCTTTTAACATTTAATCTAACTGGAACCCCTTTTGGGTTAAATTCTGGATGAGAAACATCAGATTTACTTTCAAATAATGCATCCATTAATTCAGCATCAAAGTCAAAACTTTCATTTTGTTGAAAATTATTGGAATCACTTATATGGATAGCATGAGAATTTGGAGTTAATTTTGTTACATAATAATTAGAACCGCCGATTTGTTGTTGGTGATTATCATACTCTTTTGGATCGTGATTATACATACCACCAGCATTTTGCAGTAAATGACTAACTACACTATGAGAACTTGTGGGTCCCATTCTATTAACATGTATTGTCACAGAGCCATCTGGATGATATGCAGATTTCGCCATCTTAGTCATGCCCCTAGTTAATCCTTGAGCATTTTTGTGTATTGGATTATTTTTATCATAATTTTTAGCCACCGCTTCATCAATTTGATATTCTTCTTTAAATTCTTTATATGATTTCATACCTTTCCTGCTTTATATTATTAAGTAATTATAAATGAAGTGCCTGAATAAATCAAGCACTTCTTTAAAAAGAATTATCTTTTAATTAGTTGACGATTCACTTAAATCAAAAGATTCATAAATTGAATTTTCGAAATGTTTTTTGTCACCAGAACTTAATAATTTTTTAACTAAATCAGTACCAGTTTTTAATCCTTCAGGATTTTTATGAACCAAACTTAATAATTTTTCTCTTGTATCTTTCTTAATGGTTGCCTTAGCTCCAGCTGCTCCAGATAAGGTATGAAATAATACATTTGAGTCATCTTTATTAACAACAGATTTTGAACCATCAGCGTGATTATAACTAATTAATTCATTAGCTTTTGTGGTTTCGCCTTTTGCTGCTCTTGCAGCTGCACCACCTTGAACACGTTTGTCATTAGGGTTTTCAGCTTCATTTTCGTCTCTGTGTTTAGTAGGATCCCATGTTTTTAAAGGATTATGATGTTCGTCATGAATTGCTTTAATTTGACGAACAGCATTATTCTTTTCTTCGTCTTCACCTACTTCATCAGATTTTTCTATACCTTTATTTAAAGAATTTTTTTTTTCATGCTCATCTTCAGCACTTTTCCATAAATCATCAGCTTTTGATTCAAAGAAATTTTGTGCTACTTTGATTTTTGCTTCTTCTAATTTAACAGCAATTTTAGCTGATAAAATTGAAGCAAAACTTTCTTTAGATTCTGATAGTTCACCAGCTAAAATTGAATTTAACATTTTTGTAATTGTACTTGATTTTTCTTGCATTTGATCGTATCCTTCTGTGGTAGATTCTTTTGGTTCGAATGTACTTTTATTACCTTGATAAATTTTACCATATTTTTTTACTGTTTGCCTAAGAGCTTTTTCTCCCTCAAACCCAGTTTTACCAGTAAAATGTGTAGTGTGTTTTTCCCATGGAGCATCAGTGTTTTTTCTATGAAAAACATGAGCGGTAGACCCTAATTTACCGCTATCTATATGATATCCAAAATGTGTACCGTAATCAGCCATTGTATTTCCTTTTTATTTTTAAGTTTGATATAATTTATTTTAGTATTTATTCACACAATAATCTTTAACAAATTGTTTGGCGTGTTCTAAAGGTATTTTATGTTCTTTAGAAACATGCTTTGCTGCTCTCTCTTTATCTGAAGCTGAAAATTTATCAGTACTCATTGGACCAAAATAATGACGACAAGTATCCATAACATTTGCTAATTTATTTTCTTCTAATTCTTCTGATTCATTTAAAGGATTATGATTTCCAATATGAGAAGCAGTAGCACCAGCAATACCTCTAATTGGTCCAGAAACACCTTTTAACCCAATTGATGCTAATCTTTTACCTACTGAACCATCTTTATTTTTAGCATGAATATGAAAGGTTTGTCCTTTAGAAACAGCATGAAATCCGTGTTCATGTTTAGCTAATTCATTTTCGGTATCTTCAATATGATTATCAACATGATGTATAGTTTCACCAGAAGTTCCTGGTTTTGGAGTTTTTGTATGAATTCTTATATGAGGGTATTTTGTTTTCGGGGCAATTAATGTAGTAAGTAAATGTTTAACTTTATCAGGATGAGAATTATTTATTCCATTAGCGTAATGTTCTGCTAATTTACCTAAAGTATGTAATTTTGAAACATCAGCATTATCAGCTTTTATTCTTTCTGGAGTTCCTTCTTCTTTTGCTTTATCAGCTTTGTATTGTATATGATTACTTTTTTGTGAATCTTCAGAATGATAACCTAACTGATCTAAATTCTTTTTATGTTCATCCAAAATTTTAGAAGTATGTGTTGACTTAGCACCAGTTAATTTATCTAATGTAGCAAGTCCAGGATTTCTTAAATTAGGTTTGCCCGAACCGACTTTTAAACTTAATCCATGATAACTAGGATGTGAAGAATCAGGATGTTGATGTTTAATCATAATATCGGCATCGCTATTTGCATCAGCTTCGCCTGTTAAACTTTTATGGTCTGATTTATTTGAAGTCCAAACAACTTCTTTAATATGTTCTGGCTTAACTCCATGAGTTTTTTCTATATGTAATTTAATAGCATGAGCTGCATCTTTTGCTCTTTTATTTGCTTCGCTATAATCTTCAGGAGAGATTCTACTTTTAATATCATCATGTGTTTGTTGAGGTGTTTTTTGAGTAGTTTTATCTGTATATC